>Ga0070681_10001709_pt1 | contig 19668 bp, 21 predicted proteins | sample KBSC83BmetaG_FD_65650 | JGI IMG/M metagenome (GOLD analysis project Ga0070681, IMG submission 65650) | Corn rhizosphere microbial communities from Kellogg Biological Station, Michigan, USA - KBS C8-3B metaG | ecosystem: Host-associated > Plants > Roots > Rhizosphere | place: USA: Michigan... | reverse complement strand
CCACCAAGACGGATGATCGCGTAGTCCATAACGGAGAAAACGCGGGCGGGAGCCCGCGAGCGGTCGCCAGTGTAGCCGCTACGCGGCGTCGTCGTCCATCCCCCACTGGCTCATCGGCGTGTACCCCCAGTCGCCGTTCTCGGACGGCTCCTCGGCCGGCTCGGGTGCTTCCGCGGCCTCGGCCGCCGGCGCCTCGACGGTGGCGGCGCCCGCGCCCGCCGTGGCCGTCTTCTTGCGGCGGTTTCGGCCGCCGCGCGAGCCGCGGCGCGTCCGCTTCTTCGCCGGGGTCGGCGCGTCCCCGTCCTCGTCGGTCAACTCGCGGTCGGGGAGGTGGATGACCGGCGCGGTCGTAGCCTGGGTGTCAGACACCTCGGTGTCTGACACCTCTTCGGCAGGCGCCACCACGCCGGCGTTGGCCACCGTCGCGGTCTTCTTCTTGCGGTTCCGTCCTCCGCGTGAGCCGCGCCGCGTCTTCTTTTTCGCAGGGGCCGCAGGCTCTTCGCCGTCCTCGGCAGGCTCCTCGACCGCCTCGGCCTCGACTCCCTCCTCGTCTTCGACCTCTTCGTCCTCGACCTCGGCCGCTTCCGCCTCGACCTTCTTCTTCGGCGCGGGGCTCTTCTTGACGCGGGTCGGACGTTCCGCTTCGCCTTCGGCGGTGAGCGGCTCGTCGGCATCCTCGGCCGGCGTCAGGAGCTCGGCCCACACGAGACCGTCGGTCAGCGCCGTCACGCGCGCCGTCACCTTCTTGCCGACGAGCTTCGCGGCATCGCCGACGACCACGTCGACGTCGTCGATCTTCCCGACTCCCGCGTGCGGATCGTGGAGCCCGACCTCGCCGAGCTTGACCTCGACGTCCTGGCCGACGTCCACCGGCAATTTCGGCGTGAGCTTCTCGAGCGGTCCCTGGTCGAGCAGCTTGAAGTGGTCGAGGTGCTCGCCCTCCTTGCCGACCAGGAAGAACCGCCGCTTCGTCGTCTCCTCGAGCTCGCGGAGCCGCGAGCCGCCCGTTCCGGCGACGAGCCACGCAACCTTCGCGCTGACCTCGACGCGGAACGCCTTCGAGCGCGAGCCCGGCGTGACGAGCCCGCGCAATCGGCGCTCGACGTCGACCGCCGCGGTGTGCTCGTTGACGACAATGCCGTCGCCGCCGCACGTCGGGCATTTCTTGGTCATCACTTCGCGCGGGCCGTCGGTGACGTTCTGGCGGGTCATCTCGACGAGGCCGAGCGGTGAAATCTCGACGACGTACGTCTTCGTCCGGTCGCGCTCGAGCTCCTCGCCGAGCGCCTTCTCGACCGCGGCGCGGTTCTTCGGGCTCGCCATGTCGATGAAGTCGATGACGATGATCCCGCCGATGTCGCGCAGCCGCAGCTGGCGCACGACTTCCTTCACCGCCTCGAGGTTGTTCTTCGTGATCGTGTCCTCGAGCCGCCCGCCCGCCTTCTTCGAGCGCGAGCCGACGAATCGGCCGGTGTTCACGTCGATGACGGTGAACGCCTCGGCGTAATCGAAGATGAGGTAGCCGCCCGACGGCAGGTCGACGCGGCGGTTGAGAGTCGAGCGGATCTCCTGCTCGACCCCGAACGCCTCCATCAGCGGCTCGCGCTCCTTGTAGCGCGTCACGCGTTCCGCCATGTGCGGTGACGTCTTCTTGAGGTAGCCGACGATGCGCTTGTGCGTTCGATCGTGGTCGACGAGCAAACGCTCGAAGTCTCCGGTGAACAGATCGCGTACGACGCGCAGCGGCAGCTCGGCCTCTTGATAGACGAGCGACGGCGCCCTCGAGTCCTTCGCTTTCGCCTCGATCGACTTCCAGAGCCGCTGCAGGAAGTCGAGGTCACGCTCGACGTCTTCGGCCGATGCGCCCTCGGCTGCAGTGCGAACGATGACGCCGCCCTTCTTCGGTGCGATGTCTTTGAGGATCGCCTTGAGGCGGTTCCGCTCGTCGTCCTCGAGGCGCCGGGAGACGCCGAGGCCTTCGCCGTGCGGAACGTAGACGACGAAGCGCCCGGGTAGCGAGATCTCGGTGGTGAGCCGCGCGCCCTTCGTCTTCATCGGGTCCTTGACTGCCTGAACGAGGATCTTCTCGCCGCGCTGGATCAGATCCTGGATCTTGCGCGCGCCCTTGCGGCCTTCGAGCTCCGGGCCGACGATCTCGTCGACGTAGAGGAATCCGTTCTTCTCGAGCCCGATCTCGACGAACGCCGCCTCCATGCCGGGCAGCACGTTGTCGACGATGCCGAGGTAGATGTTCCCGGCGATGGAGCGACGCTCGGGACGCTCGAGGTAGACCTCGGCGACCTTGTCGTCCTCGAGCACCGCGACGCGCTTCTCGCCCGCGTCGACGGAGACGACGAGCTCACGCTTCGCCTTCGGCAGCGGAGCGCGCTTTGGCGGCGTGCGCCGCCGAGGCTGGGTGGCGCGCTTGCGCTCCGGCCCTTTCTTCTCTTTCTCTTTGTCTGTGGGCGCGTCGGCAACGGCGGTCGCGGCCGCGGTGCCTGTCTTCTTGCGGTTGCGGCCGCCGCGCGTGCCGCGCCGGCGCTTCTTCGGCGCAGTGTCGGTGGTGCTCTCTGCTCCGTCGGCACCGGCATCGGCCGGCTCGTCGACGGTCGTACCTTCAGCTACTGCGAGTTCTGCGTCGGCGTGCTCTAGGCGCGCCGCGTCCTCCGACTTCTTGCGTCGGAACCAGGGAAGTGGCAAACGATGTCTCCTGAATAGTCGTGCGTCCGCGCTGCCTCATCGGGCGCGCGTCGCATTGGGATGGGAAAAGCCTTGGCATAGGCCTCACCCCAGGGTATCAGCGACTCTCGCGGCCTCCTCACGCAGCTTCGGCCAGGGGCCGGAGCTTGGCCCGGCGGGTGCGAATCGCCCGCAGGCGCTGTGCGAGCCGCGACCACGCCCACGGCTCGACCTCGACGTACCGGTGCGCCGACTGGCCCTGGATCGCCTCCAGGTACTCGAACCACGCGTCGGCCTCCTCGATCAACAGCAGCTCGTGCGCTTCCTGGTGCCCGGTCAGTGCCATGCGGCATCACCTCCAGTCGTTGAGGTGACCTTAGGACCCGGACCGGACGGAGGGCTCAGTCCGCGCGGCTGTAAGTCCACCACGCCGCGAACGCGAGCAGCACGAGCGCGACGCCGCAGAACAGCGCGGTCTCGATTCCCTGCAACGCCCAGAACCGACCGGCCGGCAGGTACGTCGCGTGCATGAACACGCCGTGGTCCGCGAGGCAGTTACCGATGTCTGGCTTCCCACCGCCCGGCGGCGGCGGACCGCACAGGTCGAACGGGATCCGTACGTGGTGCCCGGCGCGGTCGCTCGGATACTCATTGAGCACCCAGGCATGCCGGAGCTTGTCGGGACCACCGCTCAGCAGGTTGAAGGTGGTCGTCACCGGCGACAGGAACCTCTGCCGAAGCCATGTGTCGACGAAGATTCGCGCTGCGAAGTAGCCGACGAAGCCGACCACGAGCGAAGCGACCGCGCGTCGCCACACGACGCCGACGGCTGCGGCGAGACCGAGCGCGAAGAGCGTATAGCCGGACACGACGGTGCCCTCGGAGTCGAAGACGCTCTGATCCAGCCGCCCGTCGATCCGAACCATCGGCGCACGCCACCACGTGACGAGCAGCGTGAACACGAGGGAGGCGGCGAGCGCGACGGCGATCGCGAGGCCGAGCTTGCCGGCGAGCCACCGCGCGCGAGAGACGCTCTGCGTCCACGCCAGGCGATGCGTCCGGTGCTCGAGCTCGAGCACGAGCGGAGCCGCGAGCAGCACGCCGATGAGCCCTGGAACGAGGGTCAGCCAGGCGATGAAGCTGCCGAGCGAGTCGAAGCGCGAGTTGAAGGACGAGAGTGCGCTGGCGCAAGCCTGCCCCGGTTGTGCGCCGAGGCATGCGGCCAGGCCGTCCCGGTCGAACGTCGACGCCATCTCGATGCCGGTCGGCACGAGCACCGCCGCGAGCAGCGCGAGCAGCGCAGCCGTGACGAGCGTCTCGGTGCGCTGCCTCCGCCACGAGACCCAGATCATGCGGACCTCACCGTGTCGGCCATCGCACTTCGGTCGCGCGCGAGGTAGGCGAGCACGATCTCCTCGAGGTCGACCTCGTGGAGCTCCCAGGTCGCGTCATAGACGTGGCCGTTGGCCCGGACGAGGAGGCTCGTCTGTCGCTCCGTGTGTCGTTCGGACACGACGTCGTGCATCCGCGCGATGGCCGCCGCGTCGGCACGCGGACCGGTGAGCAGCCGGTGGGTCGCGACGACGTCGTCGATCGGGCTCGCCAGCTGCGTCCTGCCGTTCGCGAGGATGATGATGTGGTCGCAGACGCGCTCGAGGTCGGCGAGGATGTGGGACGACAGGATCACGGTCAAGCCGCCCTCGGCAACCGCCTCCATCAGCGACTGCAGGAACTCGCGGCGCGCGAGCGGGTCGAGTGACGCGACAGGCTCGTCGAGGACGAGCAGGTCGGGGCGCTTGGCGAGGGCAAGCGTGAGCGCGACCTGTGCCTGCTGGCCTCCGGAGAGCTTTCCGACTTTGCGACGAATCGGCAGACCGAGCTGCTCGATGCGCGCGTGCGCCAGCTCGTCGTCCCAGTTCGGGTTCATCTTCAGGCCGAGCTTGAGCGTGTCCGCGATCGTGAAGCCGCGGTAGAGCGGATGCTCCTGCGCGACAAAGCCGACGTGCTGCAGCACTGCTGCCGGATCCCCAACGGGATCTGCGCCGAAGACCCTGACGCTCCCGTCCGTGGGCCGGCTGAGGCCTACGACGAGCTGGAGAAGCGTGGTCTTGCCCGCCCCGTTCGGGCCGACGAGCGCTGTCACCGAGCCCGTCGGAATCTCGAGTGTGCAGTCGCGCAGCGCCCAGGTCGCTCCGTAGCGCTTTCCGAGCCCGTGTGCATGGACAGGTGCGGTCACGCGACCCTCGCCGGGCGCTCCGCCCGTGTCGTCTCCGCGAGCAGCGCCGCGATGTTCTCGTCGTCGAGGCCGGCCGCCCTCGCGCGTTCGACCCAACGGTGCAACGACGCGCGCAGTCCCTTCAGGTCGTCGGGCGGTGACGGCAGCTCGTCGGCGACGAACGTCCCCACGCCGCGACGCGCCACGACGAGACCTTCGTGATCGAGCTCCCGGTACGCCTTGAGGACGGTGTTCGGGTTGATCGCGAGCGCGCCGACGACGTCCTTCACCGTCGGCAGCTGATCCCCGGGCCGCAGGATCCCGAGTTGAACCGCCTGCCGAACCTGCTGGACGAGCTGCAGGTACGTCGGCACACCGGAGCGGGGATCGAGGTGAAAGAGGATCACAGAGACTATTTATCTAGTTGACTAGATAAATAGTAGGACAACGCGCCGAGCGCGTCAAGCGCTCTGGTCGCGCAAAGCGAAATAGCGAACGGCAGCCTCGCCGACCGCTTTCGTGCCGGCGTACGCGACCGAAGCCTTCACCGCCCACCCCGCCACCGGGACGAGGTCGAGCAGCTCGCGTGCGACGGCCCGGAAGCCGAAGCCTGCACCGACCACGCCGAGCAGCTCGAGCGCACGTTGGTTGTCGACCGTCTGTCCGTGCGCCAGCGCGATGCGGAGAACGAGCCGCACCTGGTTCAGTGTGAGTAGCGGCATGTCGACACCCGGGATGAAGATCGCGCCCGCGATCACTGCATTCCGCTTGGCGAACGTCGCGATCAGGTGATCGCACACCGCGCCGCGCACGATCGGCAGGCGCGCGGCAAGCGCGGTTCCGTCCTCGCCGAGCTTGTCGGCGACCGCACGCGCGATCTCGTCGACTGGGAACCCCTGCCCAGGCGGCACGCGGACGATGTCCGTTGCGAGCACGTACGGGACGACGTCCGCATCCGTGACCGCAACGATCGGAACGCCCGCCTGATCTGCCGTATGGAGTTGCTCCGCGTCGGGTGCGCCCACCCACACGAGCACGGAGACGTTCTCGAACACGTTCTCGACGACGGCCGAGGCCTCACCGCCCGCACGCAGCTCGCGCGCGAGGATCGGGACGAGCTCACGCGCGCCGGCAACCGAGAGCGGACGAGGGTCGCCGCCACGGCGCCGAAGCTCGCGCACGACGCCGATCACCGAGAGGGGCCCGAGCTTGCCCTTTCCTTTCATCCCCGCCTCCGCACCGGGCGGCGCACGTGGATCGCCTGCAGCACACCGAGCGCCAGGAAGTTCGTGATCAGCGACGACCCTCCGACGGATACAAACGGGAGTGGAATGCCGGTGATCGGTGCGGCTCCCATCGTCATCGCGGTGTTCACGAAAACCTGGAACAAGAACATGAACGCGATCCCGCCGGCGACGATCGCGGAGTAGAGATCGCGCGCGCCGGCAACGATCTTCAACGCACGCCAGACGATCAGGAGATACAGCAGCAGGAGGATCGACGCGCCGAAGAAGCCACGCTCCTCGGCGAGGGACGCGAACGCGAAGTCGGTCGCGTGCTCCGGGATGTAGTCGAGCCCGGTCTGAGTCGCCCCACCGACACCGCGGCCGCGCAAACCACCGGCACCGACGGTGATGATCGACTGCCGAAGGTTGTAGGTCGCGCCGCGCGGGTCGTTGTCGGGATGCGTAAATCCGGTGAGGCGCTGGGCCTGGTACGGCTTCAGCACGTTCACGCCCGCAGCCGGCAGCACCCAGAGCACCGCGAGCGCGATCCCCGTCGCGAGCGTCGCGAGAACCGCGAGGTGCGACCAGCGAATGCCGGCGACGAACAGCACCGCCGCCATCGCTGCCGTGTAAACGAGCGCAGTGCCGATGTCCGGCTGGACGAACACGAGCAGGATCGGCAACAGACCGAAGCCGATCGCCGCGAGCGGCGTCCGCGCCGACTGCATTGCGTTCCGCCGCTCGGCGAGAAAGCCCGCGAGCACGAGGATGAACAGCACCTTCCCGAACTCGGACGGCTGGAACTTGAAGAAGCCGACGTCGATCCACCGCTTCGAGCCGCGCGTCGCCGCGCCGGCCACGAGCACGAGGACCATGATCCCGAGCGTCCCGAAATAGATCGGACGCCACATCCGCCGATAGCGCTCAGGGTCGACGAACAGGGCACCGGTGAAGACGACCGCCCCGGCAACCGCGAACAGGACTTGGTGGCTGAGCGACGAGCCACCCGCGTCGTGACGGGTGATGCCGTCGATCGCCCAGAGCCCGTACGCGGTGACGGAGACGAGCGCGCCCATCAAGAGCCAGTCGAGGCGCCGGAGGACGCCGGCAACCCCGACCGCCTGCACCTCGCGACGTGGCCGCAGGCCGCGCGCCCTCGGATCGACGACTTCGATGCCCATCAGTCGGAAGGCTTTGCCGTTGTCGTGGCGGTCGTATGGAAGTACTGCTCGAAGACCTTCAGCGCCGCTGGTGCGGCCGCAGAGCCACCGTGGCCGCCGTTCTCGATCACGGCGCACACGACGATAGTCGGCTTGTCGAACGGCCCGTAGCCGCACCACCACGACTGGTTGAGCTTGATCGCGTTCGGCAGACCCTTGATGTGCACGAACTTCTCGGCCGAGCCCGTCTTGCCGGCGATGTCGTACTTGAAGTTCCCGAACACCCCGGACGATGTCCCGAACGGTGCGTGCGTCGCCTCCTCGAGCCCGAGCTGAACGTACTGCAGAGCCGCAGGATCGACGTTCGCCGACTCGGGCGGCTGGGCGCCGAACTGGCGAAGGACGCGGAGCGGTTGGCCGCTGCTGCCGCTCTGCTCGACATCCTCGGCAAGATGCGGCGTCACGAGCTTCCCGCCGTTCGCGATCAGCGCGTAGAACCGCGCCATCTGGAGCGGAGTGACGAGCACGTCGCCCTGTCCGATCGCGAGCTGGATCGAATACCCCGGCTTCCAGATCCGGTCGACGTAGCCCTGGCACGGCGGTCCGCCGAACTGCTTGCACCGCCACTCCGGCGTCGGGATCAAGCCAGGGATCTCGCCGCCGATGTCGAGCCCGGTGGTCTCGCCGAGACCGAGCCGGTTCGCCCAGCCCTGCAGCAGATGGCCGCGGTCCGACGGCAGCTTGAAGAAGTCGTCGCCGAGCCGATAGAAGTAGGTGTCACACGACATCGCGAGCGCGGTGCGCAGGTCGATCCATTGATTGATCAGCGGTGTCCAGTTGTGGAACGTCTGGCCGTAGGCTGAATACGACGGCGAGCAGAGCAGTGGCGTATTCGGTGTGACGAGGTGCGCCTGCATCGCGGCGATCGCCGTGACCGGCTTGAAGGTCGATCCCGGCGGGTACGTCACCTGGGTCGCGCGATTGAGCGCCGGGTAGTTGTCCGCCTTCGCGACCTTCGGGTTCAGCAGCGGCGCCAGCTTCTTCAGATCCTTACGCCCGGCGAAGAGCGACGGTTTGTATGTCGGATTCGACGCCATCGCGAGTACGTCACCGTTTCGCGGGTCGAGCGCGACGATCGTGCCGCCGTCGGCGTACGCACCCTCGGAGCTCAACCGCGCGAGACCGATTCCGTATTTCAGCGCGCGCTCGGCGGCGCGCTGCAATTTGATGTCGAGGGTCAGGCGGAGCGTCTCGCCGGGTGTGGGAGTCAGCCGCGGGACGGCCGCGGTCTTCGGCCGGCCGCGTGAGTCGACCGTGAGCTGCGCGGTCCCGTCCTTCCCACGCAGGTACGTGTCGTACGCGCGCTCGATCCCGGATTGCCCGATCGAGTCGCTGGCCTGATACCCCTTCTTCTTCAGCGCCTTGTAGTCCTCAGGCGAGATCTGCCCGACGTAGCCGAGCACCTGCGCGGCGAGGGACTGGTATGGGTACTTGCGCAGGAAGCTGTCACCCAGGTGGACGCCCGGGAACTGAACTTGGTGCTCGAGTAGGTAGTAGATCTGCTGCTGCTTGATTCCCCGCTGTACGACGACGGGCGTGAGCGGATCGTTGCCGTGCTTGGCGAGGGCGGCGACGATGTCCTTCGTCGCAACACCGGTCACCGCTGCGAGGCGCCGGAGCTCGGCCAGCCGCGCTTGCCAGGTCTTCGGAAGGTCGCTCGGCCAGAGCTCAACGCGTGTGCCCGGCGTGTTCGTGACGACGACGAGGCCGTTGCGGTCGACGATGGGCCCGCGCGGTGCCTCGAGTCGTAGTGTGCGCACGCGGTTGTCGTTCGCCTGCGCGAGGTACCGCTGGCCGGAGAGGATCTGGAGCGCCCAGAGCCGGAGGAACAGGACCGCGAAGAGCGCGAGCGCGAGGAAGCCGAGAACGGCGACCCGCAGCGCGAGCTGCGGTGTGAGCCGGTACGGCTCCGAGACGCGCGGGTCGCCCGGAAGGAAGCGGCGGCTTGGCGCGGTGCGCTCAGCCAAGGAGTCGCACCTCGCGGATGCGGTCGCCGAGCTCGAGCGGCGGGAACAGCCGCCGAATGAGCGCGTACACCGGCAGCGTCAGGATCAGGTTGAGCAGCAGTGCGCCTGGGAGGCCGTGGAGGACGAGCCCGGCGGGCGCCGGCTCGCCGAGCATGAACTGCAGCACCAGCTGGCCGAAGAGATAGAGGACCGTCACCACCGCGACCGACACGTACGGCGCGTGGAACCGGTCGCGGGCGGTCGTCTCGCCGTAGCGCCCGATCCAGAAGCCGCCGAGGGTAAGGAGCAGAGAGGTGATGCCGAGCGTCCCGAGGGTCGCGGTGTCGAGCAGCAGTCCGGTCATGAAGCCTGCGACGGCCCCGAAAATCGACCCGCGGAGCAACGCAACCGACAGCAGGGCAACGAGCACGACGCTCGCGGTCCGGAAGAGTCGGTACTCGGTGAGGACGGACAGCTGGAGAAGGGAGGCGACGAACAGGACGAGCGCGGCCTTCACGCCGTCCATCAGCCAGTGCTCTTCGGGACGAGGACGACGACGGTCTGGATCGACGAGAAGTCGACGAGCGGCTTCAGTTGGATGCTCTGGAACAGGTTCGCGTCCGTCGACGACTTGCTCGACACCGTGCCGATCGGGACGCCGCGAGGGAACTTCGACTTGAGCGGGCCGGTGCCGAGCGATCCGGCGGTGACGATCGTGTCACCGACTCGCACGAACGGCTTCTTCGGCACGCGGTCGAGGATGAGCACATCGCTCGAGCCACCACCGCGACGAACCGCGCCGATCACTTGCGGGTTCGTCACGTCGGTCGCCGTCACGGCGCTCTCGCTGTCGGTGAGCAGCGTGACCCGCGACGCGTGACTCGTCACACGGTCGACGGTGCCGACGAGCGCGCCCGTTCCGTCAGGTCCGCCGATGGGCTCGACGACGACACTGCCCGGTTGCACGCCATCCGACTTGCCGGCACTGATGACGATGCTCTCGTCGAGCACTCCCTGCGAGTTTGAGAGAACAGACGCGTGCACCTTGTCGAAGTCGGCAATCGACGGCGGCCCTTTGTAGTTGAGTGCGTTCCGAAGCTGGACGTTCTCCTGAATCGCGCCTTCATCGAGGATCAGCTGCCGACGGAGCGCCTCGTTCTGCGCCCGCAGCTTCTTGTTCTCGTTCTTCGCGTCGACGAGCCCCCTGAACCACCCGATCGTGTCCGCGAACGGGCGCGCGATCCGGTCCGCTGCGACCTCGAACGGCCGGAGCACGGTCGCGCCGGTGCCCTGCACGCCGTCGAGCGCGGACGAGCGGAACGAGACCGTGATCAGAACGAGCGAAGCCAGCACCAAGAACCCCACAACGATCCGGCGCTTGAGGGCACTGGAGCGAGACGAGGGGAACCCGGAAGGGGCGGCGCGCTGGACGGACGAGCCCAGGACCGCGAGGCGGACGGTCCGGTTGCGTGGCACGAAGGCAACAGCGTAGCTGGGCTACGAGACCGATAGGTTGAGCGTGGCCATCGTCTCGACCGCGCTGGGCCGGAAACCGGCGCGCTCGTTCACGTGGCGCATCGCCTCGTTCTCCTCCGCGTTCGAGGTGCTGACGACGGAGATCTCCGGGTGGTCCTCGCGCAAACGGCGCAGTGATTCGAGCTTCACGGCCCGCGCCAGCCCCTGCCCGCGGTGGGCGGCGACGGTTCCGGTGTCGTCCGTGAAGCCAAGTGTCGAACCGCTCGAGACTCGCAGCTCGGTGAACGAGCCGATCTCTCCGTCGGCCCGGATCGCGACGGTCACCCGCATCTCCCGGTTGCGGAGCGCGAGCGATTCCTCCGATGCACGCACGGTCGTCGCCGTCCAGGTCGGAAACTCGAGGTCGCCCGAGGAGGGTGCGTCGTCCATCGCAGCGCGGGCTGTGACGAATGCCGCGAGGTGCTCGTCGGGCACTCGGCCGAGCCAGGTCACGAGCGTCCAGCTGTCCGGCGGCTCGGGCTCGGGGAGCTCTGCGTGCCCCAGGTCGAGCAGCGCGCGCACGATGCGCTGTCCGTCGATGAACCCGAACCGCTCCGCGAACGCCGCACCTGCCGGGGTCGAGTGGTGACCGTGCAGTGATTGCACCTCGAGCTCGCGCGCACGCTCGAGCACGCGATCGAGGAGCGCCGTGCCGATGCCCTGCCGGCGTTGCTCCGGGACGACGTTTATGCCGAGGAACGCCGCGGTCGGTCCGTGCACGTACAACCCGGCGAGCCCACCGTCCACAAGCCAGTGACAGCTCGTGTGACTCGTCGGCTGATGGCGGTAGAACGCGATTACCTCCGCAGCGGTGCGCGGCGGCTCCCCCGGTGCCTGCTCGTGCCACGTCGCGTGCTCGATCGCCGCGAACCGTGACAGCACTTCGTCGGACGCGGTCCGCGCGTCGATTTCGTCGACGCGCGGCTTCAATGCCTGGAGCGGCCGTTGCGCCCGCGGGCGCGTGCGCTGCGGTGAATCGCGTCGAACTCCTCGAGGCTGCGGCCGGACCCGACCGCGACGCACGTCAGAGGCGACTCGGCGAGATGCACGGGCATGTGCGTCTCGTGCCGCAGGCGCTCGTCGAGCCCCTGCAGGAGCGCACCGCCGCCCGCCAGCACGATGCCCCGGTCCATGATGTCCGCGGCCAGCTCGGGCGGGGTCTTGTCGAGCGTCGACTTGATCGCGTCGATGATCTGGTTGACCGGCTCTTCGAGCGCGTGGCGCACCTCTTCGCTCGAGAGGATCACGGTCTTCGGCAGGCCGGTGAGCATGTCGCGCCCGCGAACCTCCGCCTGCACCTCTTCCTTCATCGCGTACGCGGAGCCGACCTCGAGCTTGATCTCCTCTGCGGTCTGCTGCCCGATCAGCAGCTTGTACTCACGCTTGATGTGATTGATGATCGCCTCGTCCATCTCGTCGCCGCCGACACGCAATGACTGTGAGACGACGATCCCGCCAAGCGAGATCACGGCGACCTCAGTAGTGCCGCCGCCGATGTCGACGATCATGTTCCCCGTCGGCTCGGCCACGGGCAGCCCGGCGCCGATCGCGGCGGCCATCGGCTCCTCGATCAGGTACGCCTTGCGCGCGCCGGCGTTGAGCGTCGCCTCCTCGACCGCGCGCTTCTCGACGCCGGTGACGCCGGACGGCACACACACGACGACGCGCGGATGCGCGAACCGGTGCTGGTGCACCTTCATGATGAAGTGCCGCAGCATCTGCTCGGTGACGTCGAAGTCGGCGATCACGCCATCCTTGAGCGGGCGGATCGCGCTGATCGTGCCGGGCGTTCGGCCGAGCATCCGCTTCGCCTCGAGCCCGACCGCGTGCACGTCGCCCGAGCGCTGGTCGATCGCGACCACCGACGGCTCGGAGAGCACGATCCCGCGGCCGCGCACATAGACGAGCGTGTTGGCGGTCCCAAGGTCGACGGCCATGTCGCGGCCGCCGAAGCCGGTCAGGTAGTTGAAGAGGCCCATCGGGCGGCCACTCTAGCTGGGAAGCGCTTCGGCCAACCACGACGGATGAGATCTGGCGCTTCGCGCAGTCTTACGACCATGTCGACCAGGGAGGACCGATGAGCAAGCTCAAGCTGAACATCACGATGTCGATCGACGGCTTCGTGGCAGGCCCGAACCAGTCACCAGAGCACCCGCTTGGCATCGGCGGTGAGGAGCTCCATCGCTGGCTGATCCCGCTCAAGGCCTTCCGCGAAAGCCACGGCGATGAAGGCGGCGAGGAGAACGCGAGCACACCCTTCGCCGAGGACATTCTCGGCGGTGCAGGCGCGACCGTCATGGGGCGGAACATGTTCGGCGGCGGCCCCGGTCCGTGGGATGAAGCGTGGCGAGGATGGTGGGGCGACGATCCGCCCTACCACCATCCGGTCTACGTCCTCACCCACCATCCGCGCGCGACGCTCGAGATGCAGGGTGGAACGACATTTCACTTCGTCACGGATGGGATCGAGTCGGCGCTCGAACAGGCACGGGTCGCCGCCGCGGAGAAGCACGTGTCGCTCGGCGGCGGCGCGTCCGTCGCGCAGCAATATCTTGCGGCGGGTCTCCTCGACGAGATCGTCGTCTCGGTCGTCCCGATCCTGCTTGGAGACGGCGCTCGCCTGTTCGAGAACGTGGGAGATGCAAACCTCGTGCAGGTCGAGTCAGTCGACGCACCTGGGGTGACTCACATCAGATACGTGCGGGCCTGAGCCTTATCGAGATTCGGGCTCGAGCGGCAGCATGAGTGAGGAGTACCCCGTGATCAGGGTGTAATCGCTGTCGGCGTAGAGACGAAGCGCGGGGTCGTTGTCGTCCTCCGTCTGCAACACCAGCCGCGTTGCGCCGGCTGCGATCGCAGCCGCGCGGACGGAAGCGAGGAGGGCGCGACCGACCCCGACCCGTCTGTGCGTCGCCAGAACGAACAGGTCACGGATCTGCCAGAAGTGGGCGAGCCGCAACGAAGCCGGAACATCCATCGTCGTCGCAAAACCGACGAACCTTCCATTCTCTTCCGCGACGAATACGCGGAAGCGGCTCCCGCTGAGGTTCTCCTCCAGCCAGCGTGTCGAGCGCGAGAGGTCAGAGTCCTCGCCGTAGTGAGCGCGATACCGATCGAAGATCTCGGCAAGGGCTTCGGTCTCTCTGCGGCTCGGAGCAGCGAGCGTCCGGACAGAAACGGGATCGTCGGCGGCTGTAGGACGGCTCACGGCTCTCCACCGAAGGGCGGCGCGTTAGCGTTTGGGGAGCGGAAGGCGCCACACAGTCGTCACGTCGTGTGCGGAGATCCATACCCCGCCGGGGCCGACGACGACTGAGCCGCTTCCGGACGAAGGCCCGTATGTCTGAACCACCTTGTTGCTTCTCGGGTCGATCCTGGTGAGGAGCGTGTCGGATCTGCGGACCCAGACCCATCCTCCGCCTACCGCCATGTCCCCGCCTCGGGCCCAGCCAGGCGTTTGCGTCTGGATGGTGGCTTGAACCTTGGCGGTGCGAGGGTTGACGTGGGAGACACTTCCGGTTTCTTGGTTCAGCGTCCAAACGCCACCCTCACCAACGTCGAAAAACCGTGGGTGATGCCCGACCTTCACTGTTGCAACCACCTTGTTGGAAGACGGGCTCACCTTTTGCACCGTTCCCTGCCCCGGCGAAACAACCCAGACCGCGCCGTAACCGACACGCACCGAAGACGAGTGCTCCGAGACGGGGATCTTGGCGATCACCGTCATCGTCTTTGGGTCGACCCGCGCAAGTACGCAGCTCTTGCAGCTCGTTCCGTTGATCACGACCCAGACGCCACCACTGCCCGCCCCGATCGCCCCCTCTCCGCCCAAGTTCGACCAGATCGGGAGTGGCACGAATCCCGTTTGCTTGTGAGATGCCGCATCGACGCGCGCCAGCCCAGTGGGGTTACAGGTCGCGGTCCAAAGCGCACCGTAAGCAACGTCAGGCGACTCACACGGCGCCTGTCGAACAGCAATCGCAATCGCCTCACCGGTCGAGGGATCGATCCGGCGGATCACGTTGGCCGGCGGATCGGAGAGCCAGATGCTGCCGCTCCCTGAACTAAGCCAATCCCCGGAGAGCGTGAACTTGGTCGCGCCCGCCTTCTCTACGTCAATTGGACCGGCAGCCGCTGCGATCGTGGTGCATGCAATCGCGCAGATCGAAACCAGAATCGCGAGCCTCCAGTGCGAGCGCACAATGGGAGAGTATTTCGTGACATTCCGCACATTGCAATGCGCTGGACGCACCGACTGACTAGCGCGGTTCCGTGCCCCGGCGTCCCCTCACCCGAAGCCGTAAACGCCCGCGAACCTGGTCGCGAGCAGCCGCACGAGCAGGGAGCCGGGCAGTCCGACGACGTTCAGAAAGTCTCCCTCGACGCGTTCAACCAGACCCGCACCGAGCCCCTGAATCGCGTATCCGCCTGCGCGTCCCTCCCACTCGCCGGCGGCGACGTAGTGCGCAAGGTCGCGCGGCGTCAACGGGCGGAAGGTGACGTGCGTCACTTCTTCATGCAGCTCTTCCCACGCCGGCGTGCGGAGGCACAGGCCGGAGACGACGTCGTGGGTGCGGCCGGCGAGCGCTTCGAGCATTTGCTCCGCCTCCGTCGCGTGTGCCGGCTTGCCGAGCAGCGCGCCCTCGAACAGCACTTCGGTGTCGACGCCGAGCACCGGCCGGTCGCCGCCGTCGACCGACCGCGCCTTGCCGGCGGCGCGTTCGAGCGGAGAAGTGCCGTCGACCTCGACGAACGCTGGAGCGACCACCTCGAACGGGACGCGCAGCTGCTCGAGGATCGCCCGCCGTTGCGGCGACGTCGAGGCGAGGATCAGCGGGGTAGCAACCGGGCGACCCAGATGTCCTCACAGGGCCACTGCCTGGCCCACTCGGCCGTGACGAAGGCGTAGTACTCGTGCGTCTCGGCATGAGGCGGCGCCTGAACCTCGATCAAGCGCTCGACTTCGAGCCCATTCGCGCGCAGCAGCGCGATCCATTCGCCGTGCGGGAGATGGAACTCGACGCCGATCTCCCCCGCCCATTCGAAGCGGTGCATGCCGAACATCGGCCGCTGCAACTCCGTCGTTGCAGCACCCTCGTCGACGGAACAGAGAACGACAAGCGGCGAATTCGTCAGAAACGCAAGCCGGCCGCCCGGCCGGAGCAACCGAACCGCCTCCGGAACCCACCGGTACGGGTCGACCCAGAGGGACGCGCCGTACTCCGAGACCACGAGATCGAAGCTCGCATCCGGCAAGCCGGTCGCGCCCGCGTCCGCCTCGACCAGCGGGAACGTGATCCCTGTCTTCTCTTGCATGCGGCGCGCCGTGTCGAGCTGTGCGGGCGTGATATCCACGCCGACCGGCCGCGCACCCTGCTTCGCGAGCCAGGCGGAGAAGTACGCGGTGCCGCAGCCGAGCTCGACCACGTCGAGGCCGGCGACGTTGCCGAGCACGTTCAGCTCGGACTCGTCGACGCCCCAGATGCCCCACGAGATCTCGTCGAGCGCCCAGTTCGTCTCGGCGTTCTCGTCGGTGTACTCGCGGTTGGCTTCGGTCCAGTTGGCGGCGTTGCGTTCGGCGTCGCTGCGCCAGGCCTCAGACGAGCCCATCGGGGAACCAGATCCCGATCTCACGCTCGGCCGACTCGGGGGAGTCGGAGCCGTGGACGAGGTTGTTCGGCATCGCGAGCGCGTAATCGCCGCGAATGCTGCCCGGCGTCGCGTCTGCCGGGTTCGTCGCGCCGATCGTGGCGCGGCAGGTCGCGATCGCGCCTTCGCCTTCGAGCACGAAGGCAAGCGTCGGACCGGAGGTGATGAAGGCGACGAGCTCGCCGAAGAACGGCTTCTCCTTGTGCTCGGTGTAGTGCGTCTCGCCGAGCTCGCGGCTCGCCGTGACGAGCCGGGCGGCGCGCAGCTTCAGCCCGCGACGCTCGAAGCGCGCGATGACCTCGCCCGCCAGGTTGCGCTCGACGGCGTCCGGCTTCGCAAGGATCAGTGTGCGCTCGAGTGCCATGCGGCCGACGAGACTAGCGGGTCTGGCGGCGCCTGCGCGGCGGTCGCTTCGCTTCGCCGATCGCGATGGGGGCGTCGACGTCGTCCTCGATCGGCGTCTCGCAGAACGGGCACACCTGCCAGGCCGCTTCGAGCGGCTTCCCGCAGTTCGAGCACGCCTGGCGCAGCTTCGTCGTGCAGACCGGACAGACGAGGAACTCCTCGTCGATCTCGGCGCGGCACACCGGGCAGTGAAGGTCGCGCGCGCCGAGCCGCCTCTCCATCGCCTTGATCTCGAGCTCGCGCTCCCGCACGTCCTCGAGATACTCCGGCGGGCGGAACAGCATGTAGATCAGAGGCCCGATGAAGGGCACGACCCCAATCGCGGTGACGACACCCACGATGAGCTTGTCCGAGATGCGTCGGCGCGCGTCCTTGAAGACCCAGTAGACCGACGCGACCCAGAACACGATCACGAAGAAGATCGCGAGGTTGCGGGCGACGTACCACGCCGACGAGTGGAAGAAGTCGTGGACGCCGCCGAACGTGGACGCGATCACAGCAGGATTCTTCCTACTCCATAGCCCGCGGCAAACGCGAGCCCGACGAACAGGGCGAGCAGCAGCACGGCGAAGAGGAAGACGGTAGTCCGTTCACGGGCGCGGGTCATCGTACGGATTTTCGGTCGTTCTCAGCGAGGTCGGCAAGGAGATACAGCGAACCGGTGACAAGCACCCGCTCGCCCAGGTCGTGCGCGAGGGCGAGTGCGGCCGCGGGCTCCGGCTCTGTGTGAACGGCGGCGAAGCGCGTCCGCGCCAGACCGGCCACCGCCTCGGCAGGGAGTGCCCGCGGGTTCGTCGACGCGGTTGCGACGAGGGTGCTGCCGGCGCGGGCCAGGCGGTCGAGGATGCCCGCGGCGTCCTTGTCGCCCAGGATCGACGCGACGATGACGTAGTCGTGCGGTTCGAGAAGCCGCTCGAGCAGCCAGTCGACGGCGTCGGGCGTGTGGGCGCCGTCCCAGATCTCGCCGCCGCGGATCTCGAGCCGGCCGGGAAGGCTCGCCGCAGCGAGCGGCCGGCGCTCGCCGAGGAACGCCTCGACCGCCTCCTCCGCGCCGCCGATCCTGACCTCGCCGGGCACGAGGCGCGCGAACTCGTCGTCGGGCAGGATGACGATGCTGCCCGGCCCCGCGACCGCGAGCTTCTCCGCGGCGATCTCCTCACGCGTCGACCCGAGCACGTCGGTGTGCTCGAGGCCGACGTTCGTCAGCAGGACGACGCGCGCCTCGATCGTGTTGGTCGCGTCGTGCCTCCCGCCCAGGCCTGCCTCGATCGCCGCGACGGTCGCGCCACGCGCGGCGAAGTCGGCGAACGCCGCAGCGGTGACAGCCTCGAACTGGGTCGCGGCGACCGCCTCTGCGTCGGCTCGGATCCGCTCGACGGCGCGCGCGAAGCCGTCGGGATCCGTGTCGAGCCGCTCGTGCCAGCCCGAAACGTGCGGCGACGTGTACGCCGGCCCGCCGATCGTGCGCGCGATGCGGCGCGCCGCCGTCGACTTCCCTTTGGTCCCGACCACGTGGATCGCCTCGAAGGACCGCTGAGGGTTCTCGAGGCGGTCGAGGAGCGCGCGCATCCGGTCGGTCCCGAACCCGTCAACGGGCCACGGACTGAGCGACTCGAGCCATTCAACGGCGGTGCCAGGCACCGTCACGAAACGCATGACATTCGTCCAGACAGCGACGATCTCCCTTGATCATCGCCGCGGCGGTAGGGACACGTCCGGTGCCAGGCACCGTGGCGAATCTGCAACGCCGAGGGCGACACCTCAACCGCCGATGGCATCGAGCTCGCGCTTGTAGCGCTCGAGCTTCTCGCGTTCCTTCGCGACGACGTCGGCCGGCGCGTTGGCGATGAAGCGTTCATTCGCGAGCATCTTCTCGCCGCGGGCGACCTCGCCGCGGAGACGCACGCGCTCGGCTTCGACGTTTCCGTTCTCACGCTGCGGCGCGCGGTCGGGCTTGACGACCGCATCGAAGATCCGCTTCTCATCGCCGTCGAGCTGCGGCACGACGCCGGACCGGCGGAACACCTGCGCGTACTCCTGGATGCGCTCGAGCGCACCGGCCTCGGACTCTTCGCCGGCTTCCGGCCACGGCGCGACAATCAACCGCGACTCGCGTGCGGGCAGGTACGACCAGATCTCCTCGGTGACGTGCGGCATTGCGGGATGCAGCAGCTTCAGCAGCCACTCGAGTGCGAACGTCGCCGTCGCGCGCGCATCGGCGTCGCCGTCGTAGAGGCGCGCCTTCACCGCCTCGAGGTACCAGTCGCAGAAGTCGTCGAACGTGAGGTGGTACAGCTCGTCCATCGCGTGCGCGAAGTCGAACGCGCCGAGGTAGCCTTCGATCTGCCGTTGCGTCTGCGACAGGCGCGCGAGGATCCAGCGTTCCTCCAGTGACGACGGCCGCTCTGCGGCGTTCGAGCCCTCGCACGCGATCACGATCAACCGCGCCGCGTTCCACAGCTTGTTCGAGAGCTTGCCGCCTTCCTCGATCGCGGCGTACGAGAAGCGCACGTCCTGCGTGAGCGAGTTCTTCAGAAGCCCGTAGCGAGTCGCGTCGGCCCCGTAACGTTCGAGCACCTCGAAGGCGTCGATGCCGTTGCCGAGCGACTTCGACATGCGCCGGCCGTCGACGGCAAGCACGGTCGGATGGATGACGACGTCGTCGAACGGCCGCTCGCCCATGAGCTCGAGCCCGGCGAAGATCATCCGGTTCTCCCAGAGGCGGATGATGTCGCGCGCCGTCGTGTTGACGTTGCCGGGATAGAACTGCGCGAGCTCCGGCGTCTGCTCCGGCCAGCCGAGCGTCGCGAACG
>Ga0070681_10001708_pt1 | contig 19672 bp, 19 predicted proteins | sample KBSC83BmetaG_FD_65650 | JGI IMG/M metagenome (GOLD analysis project Ga0070681, IMG submission 65650) | Corn rhizosphere microbial communities from Kellogg Biological Station, Michigan, USA - KBS C8-3B metaG | ecosystem: Host-associated > Plants > Roots > Rhizosphere | place: USA: Michigan... | reverse complement strand
ACCGGCCGGCCGCTGATCCGCACCGCCGCGCGTGGCGCACCGGCGCGCGCGCCGAGCGAGCTGCCGCCGAAGCTCAAGGTGCGCAACCTCGACTTCTACTACGGGCACTACCACGCGCTGAAGAACATCTCGCTCGACATTCCCGAGAACCGTGTGACCGCGTTCATCGGCCCGTCCGGCTGCGGCAAGTCGACCCTGCTGCGCACGTTCAACCGCATGTACTCGCTCTATCCCGACCAGCGCGCCGAGGGGGAAGTCATCCTCGACGACGTGAACTTGCTTTCCATGACCAAGGACCTGCCGCTGATTCGCGCCAAGATCGGCATGGTGTTCCAGAAGCCGACGCCCTTCCCGATGTCGATCTACGACAACATCGCCTTCGGCGTGCGCCTCTTCGAGCGCCTGACGAGGCGCCAGATGGACGAGCGCGTCGAGTGGGCGCTCACGCGGGCGGCGCTGTGGACGGAAGTGAAGGGCAAGCTCGACCAGAGCGGCAACAGCCTCTCCGGCGGCCAGCAGCAGCGCCTTTGCATCGCGCGCTGCATCGCCATCAAGCCGGAGCTTTTGCTGCTGGACGAGCCGTGCTCGGCGCTCGACCCCATCTCCACCACGCGCATCGAGGAGCTGATCACCGAGCTGAAGAACGACTACACGGTGGTGATCGTCACGCACAACATGCAGCAGGCGGCGCGCGTGTCCGACTACACGGCCTACATGTACCTCGGCGAGCTGATCGAGTTCGGCGACACCGACTCGCTCTTCATCAAGCCGCAGAGGAAACAGACCGAGGACTACATCACCGGCCGCTTTGGTTAACGTCCTCTTCCTCTGCACCGGGAACTCGGCGCGCTCGATCCTCGCCGAGGCCTTCCTGAATTCCGCGGGCGGCGGTCGCTTCCGCGGCTACAGCGCCGGCAGCCACCCCACGGGCAAGGTGAATCCGTTCGCGCTGGAGCTGCTCGAACGCAAACACATCCGCGCCGAGGGCTTGCGGTCGAAGAGCTGGGACGAGTTCGCGCGGCCCGGCGCGCCGACGATGGATTTCATCTTCACCGTTTGCGACGACGCCGCGAGCGAGGCTTGTCCCGCCTGGCCGGGCCGGCCGGTCACCGCGCATTGGGGTGTGGCGGACCCGGCGCGGGTGGGCGGCAGCGACGAGGAAAAGCGCGAGGCCTTTGCCCAGGCGTTCGCCGTGTTGTCGTCGCGCATTCGCCGCTTCATGGAACTGCGCGAGACCGGAGCGAGCGGAGCCTAGAGGTAGCTCGGCTGCAGCGTGAGCGCGCGCCGCTCGAGCGCGCGGCGCGTCAGCTTGCCATGCGGCAGGCTGGCGAAGATCTTGATCCGGCGCATCAGCGTCCAGAAGTAGTCGCGCAGCTCCGCTTCGCCATGGTCGTCGCAGACGTTCCAGTGCGCGACGAAGGGATGTCCCGGCCAGGCGGAGAAGTCGTGCTTCGCCGCTTCTTCGCTCAGCGTGATGATGAAATCCATCTGCGGCGCCGCGCCGCCGCGGAACGCGTCCAGCGTCTTCGCACGGAGACCGTCGATCGGCATGCGGTGATCGTCGAGGAAATCGAGCACCTCGGCGTCGATGGCGTCGCGCGCAGCGCAACCCGCGCTATACGCGCCGAATCGATTCGCGGCCACGGCGCGCAGGATCGACTCCGCCATGATGCTGAGCGCGCAGTTGTCCTCGCAGACGAACAAGACGTTCATGCGGAAAAGTGTGGTGGCGGGGCTGAAGCCCGTCCCCCGACGGGCGTGCAGCCATCTTAGTTTTGCTCGCAGTGCAGCGGCAACAAATTTCTTTTCTAATCGTGCACAACAATGGCGCAGTCACACGGCCATCCACAGCCTTATCCACAATTTCTGTGGATAACGCGGTAACAATTGGGTAATGTTTGCGCGCACCTTTCGCGCTCAAGGGAGAAGCATGAATAACAAGGCCACAGCATGGGTTGCTGCGCTGGCGTTATTGCTGCTGGGCAGCTGTGCGACGCGCGTCGACGATCGCTTGTCGCGTATCGAGAACGTGGTGGTCATCTATGCGGAGAACCGCAGCTTCGATCACCTCTACGGCCTCTTCCCCGGCGCCGACGGCATCGCCAACGCGACGGCGGAGCAGAAAACGCAGCTCGATCTCGATGGCACGCCGCTGCCGAGCCTGCCGGCGACCTACGATCCGGTGCAGAAGGGCGTGTTGCGCGCCGACCTGCCGACGATGGGCCTGCCGAACGGCCCGTTCCGCATCGATGCGCCTCCGATCAATCGCAAATGGAGCGAGCTGCTGCCCAATCCGATCCATGCCTATTACCAGAACCGCGAGCAGATCGACGGCGGCAAGAACAACCAGTTCGTCGCCATGACGAACGTCGGCGCCTGGACCATGGGCTACTTCGACGGCTCGCAGATGCGCCTCTGGCAGTGGGCGAAGGAGTACACGCTCGCCGATCACTTCTTCATGGGCGCGTTCGGAGGCTCGTACCTCAACCACCTGTGGCTGGTGTGCGCGTGCACGCCGCGTGATGCGAGCGCTCCTGCCGCGGCGAAGGCGCAGCTCGACGAACATGGCAACCTGCGCAAGCGGCCGACTTCGCCCGCCTCCGTCATGCAGGGCGTTGGCCAGTTCTTGGACGGTACGGTCACGCCCGACGGCTATAGCGTGAACACCACGCAGCCGCCTTACCAGCCGAGCGGCGTGCCGCCGGCCGCCGGCGGCAACCTCGATCTCGCCGACCCGGCGCGCCACACCTTGCCGCCGATGCGCGAGAAGAATGTCGGCGACACGCTTTCGGCGAAGGGCGTTTCGTGGGCCTGGTATGGCGGCGGCTGGAACGCCGCGCTAGCCGATGGGCGTCGCGATCCGACTGCACCGCGCCAGGTGATCTACGCTTCGAAGGGCCAGGCGTTCCAGCCACATCACCAGCCGTTCAATTACTTCGCGCGCTTTGCGCCCGGCACGCCGGATCGCGCCGAGCACCTGAAGGACGGCGAGGATCTGCTGCGGGATATCGCGGGCGGTACGCTGCCGGCCGTTTCGTTCTACAAGCCGGTCGGCCGCCTCAACCAGCATCCCAGCTACGCCAACATCGCCGAAGGCGACGAGCACATCGACGACGTGCTGCGCCGGCTGCGCGCGAGCCCGCAGTGGTCGAAGATGCTGGTCATCGTCACCTACGACGAGAACGGCGGATTTTGGGACCATGTGCCGCCTCCGGCCGGCGATCGCTGGGGCCCGGGCACGCGCATCCCGGCGATCATCATCTCGCCGTTCGCGAAGAAGGGCTACATCGATAAGACGCCTTACGACACGACGTCGATCATCAAATTCCTCACGCGCCGCTTCGGCCTCGAGCCGCTGCCGGGTGTGCGCGCGAACGCGGGCGACCTCACCAACGCGCTGCAGTTCTAGTCGCCGGTCGGCGTGATGCGGAACTCGAGGATCGCGTCCATCTTTTCCAGCGTCACCGCGAGGCGACCGGCGCTCGCGCGGTCGGCGCTGCGCAGCACCATGCTGTGCCGGCGCACGCGCTCGCGGCCATCGAGGCGGTAGCTCAAGTTGGCGATGCTGAAGCCGTGCGACCGGACGAGCTCGCGCAGCTGCGGCTCGCTCATCGCCAGGCCGGGAGCGAAGCGCAGCGCGAAGAAGTAATAGGCATGCGCCGGCATGAGCACCTCGATCCGGCGGAAGATCGACAGCACGCCGAGCGTCAGCAGGGCCGAGACGATCATCGGGAAATAGAAGCCGATGCCGGCCAGGATGCCGATCGCGGAGGTGATCCAGATCGACGCCGCGGTGGTGAGGCCGCGCACCGAGAGGCCTTCCTTGATGATCACGCCCGCGCCGAGGAAGCCGATGCCGGTCATGATGCCCTGCGCCATGCGGGTCGGATCGATCTGCACGAGCCCGCTCGCGCGCCCCATCCAGTGCGCCTCGTACACGGTCACCAGCATGAGCAGGCTCGACGCGGTGCAGACGAGGGCATGCGTGCGGAATCCCGCCGGCCGTCCGTGGAACGAGCGCTCGTAGCCGATCAGCGCGCCGCAGAACAGGGCCGCGGTCAGCCGCGCCAGGATTTCCAGATCGTCGGCGGTCACAGGTGCTGTCTCACGAGCGTCCAGCCCCAGTATGCGACCGCGATCCACACCAGCACAATCGCGGCGGCCGCCCAATAGCTGGCCGGCTTCGTTTTCCGCGCGGCGAGCCAGGCATCCGCCTCGCTGCGCGCGCTCGCGAGGACCTGTGGAGGGACCAGGCGGAGGGCGAGGTACACGCCGAGCGGAACGAGGAGCAGGTCGTCGAGGTAGCCGAGCACCGGGATGAAATCCGGGATCAGGTCGATCGGGCTCAATGCGTAGGCGACCACGAGCGCCGCGAGCAGCTTGGCCGTCCAGGGTGTGTCCGGATGGTTGCGGCAGAACCAGAGCGTGACGACCTGGGCCCTGAGCTCCGCCGCCCAACGTTTGAGACTCAATCGAGCGGCAACCCGACGTAGTTCTCGGCCAGCGTCTGCGCCTTGGCGCGCGAGGTCACCACGTAGTCGAGCTCGGACAGCTGCAGGCGGTGGTGGAAGGGTGTCTCGTCGTGGAAGCGGTGGAGCATGGAGGTCATCCACCACGAGAAATGCTCGGCGCGCCAGACACGGCGCAGCGCCGTGGCCGAGTAGTCTTTGAGCGCCCGCTCATCCCCACGGTAATGGGCGTGCAAGGCGCGAGAGAGGATGCGGACATCCGCCGCCGCGAGGTTGAGGCCTTTCGCGCCGGTCGGCGGCACGATGTGCGCGGCGTCGCCGGCGAGGAAGAGCCGGCCATGGCGCATAGGCTCGACCACATAACTGCGCATGGCTATCACGCCCTTCTGGAAGATGCGGCCCTCGGCGAGCTTCCAGCCGCCGGCGGTTTCCAGGCGCGCGTGCAGCTCGTCCCAGATGCGCGCGTCCGGCCAGTTCTTCACCTCGTCGTGCGGATCGCACTGCAGGTAGAGCCGCTGGATCTGTGGCGAGCGCGTGCTGACCAGCGCGAAGCCGCGCTCGTGCATGGCGTAGATCAGCTCGTCCGTCGAGGGCGGCGCCTCCACCAGGATGCCGAACCAGCCGAAGGGGTAGACGCGGGTGAACTCGCGGCGCATCCGGGACGGGATGGACGGCCGCGTGATGCCGTGGAAGCCGTCGCAGCCGGCGATGAAGTCGCATTCCAGCTCCTCCAGCTTGCCATTGGCATGGAAGCGGATCTTCGGCTCCGCCGTATCGAGGTCGTAGACCGAGGCATCCTTCACCTCGAAGAGGATCTTGCCGCCCGCCGCCAGTCGCGCGGCGACGAGGTCCTTGATCACCTCGTGCTGCGCGTACACCATGATCGAGCGCCCGCCGGTGAGCTCGGTGAAGTCGATGCGGTGCGTGGCGCCGCCGAAGCGCAGGTAGATGCCCTCGTGCACGAAGCCTTCGCGATCCATGCGCTCGCCGACGCCGGTCTTGCGCAGCAGCTCGACGGTGCCATGCTCGAGCACGCCCGCTCGAATGGTGGCTTCTATCTCCTGCCGGCTGCGCGACTCGATGACGACGGAGTCGATACCGTCGAGGTGCAGGAGGTGCGAGAGGAGGAGCCCGGCCGGGCCGGCGCCCACGATACCGACTTGCGTGCGCATCAGATGGCCCAGTACGCGGTGAGCACGATGACGCAGGCCCAGGCGAGCGCGATCAACACCCAGGCGGTGCGGCCCAGCTTCGGGGCGCGCGCTTCGATCTCGTGCGAGCGCGCGCGGCAGTCGGCGAGCACCGGTGCGGGAATGAACCGCACGGCGAGCGCGATCGCGAGCGGGATGAAGATCAGATCGTCGACGATGCCGACCACCGGGATCGCATCCGGGATGAAGTCCACCGGCGTGACCGCATAGGCGACGCAGCCCGCGACGACCAGCTTCGCGTACCACGGCGTCTGCGGATGGCGCGCGGCGAGCGCGAGCGCGAGCAGCTCGAGCTTGAGCGCACGGGCGCGTGCGCGGATGGATGGCAGGCTGATCATGCGAGGGCGGCCACCACAATGTAGCGCGAGAGGCGCCCCGCGGCCATGCACAGCGTTACGGCGATCCCATTCACGCGCAGCCAGCCCGCGCCGGCGGCGAGCGCGTCGCCGATGATCGGCAGCCAGGCGAAGAAGGTCGCCGGCGCGCCGTAGCGATGCAGGATGCGCAGCGCCTGGTTGTCCATCTTGCGGTTGGGCACCACCCGCCCGATCAGATAGGTGGTCATGCCCCCCAGCGTGTTGCCCGCCGTCGCCACGGTCACGGCCAGCACGGCATGCTCCGGGTAAGCGCGCAGATAGGCGAAGAGCGCCGCCTCCGACGGCAGCGGAACGAGCGTCGCGGCGACGAAGCTCGCGCCGAAGAGAGCGAGGAGAGCCTCCATGCTAGATTCTGCGCCCCATGTCGGTTAGACCCAAGCGCAGGGATTATCTCGGGCGGATCCTCAAGGCGCGCGTCTACGACGTGGCGACCGAGACGCCGCTCGAGCCGGCGGCGGGGCTTTCGAAGCGGCTGCGCAACCGGCTCCTCCTCAAGCGCGAGGACCTGCAGTCCGTGTTCTCCTTCAAGCTGCGGGGCGCGTACAACAAGATGGCTTCGCTGCCGCGCGCGCGTCTCGCGAAGGGCGTGATCGCCGCCAGCGCCGGCAATCACGCGCAGGGCGTCGCGCTCGCCGCCCAGCGCCTCGGCTGCCGCGCGGTGATCGTGATGCCCGTGACGACGCCGCGCATCAAGGTCGACGCGGTCCAGGCGCGCGGCGCCGAGGTGCGCCTGTTTGGCGATTCGTACTCGGATGCCTATCAGGAGGCGATGCGCGTCAAGCGTGCGCGCGGCCTGACCTTCGTGCATCCCTACGACGATCCGGAAGTGATCGCCGGGCAGGGCACCATCGGCATGGAGATCGTGCGCCAGCATCCGGGCGACATCGATGCCATCTTCGTGCCGGTCGGCGGCGGCGGTCTCATTTCCGGCATCGCTGCCTACGTGAAGGAAGTCAGCCCGCGGACGAAGATCGTCGGGGTCGAGCCGGTCGACGCCGACGCCATGGCGAAGTCGCTCAAGGCGGGGCGCCGCGTGAAGCTCGAGCATGTCGGCCTCTTCGCCGACGGCGTCGCGGTGAAGGAGGTGGGCGAGGAGACGTTCCGCCTCTGCCGGCGCCTGGTCGACGAAATGGTGCTCGTCGACACCGACGAGATGTGCGCGGCGATCAAGGACGTCTTCGAAGACACCCGCGTGGTGCTCGAGCCGGCAGGCGCGCTCGCCGTGGCGGGCGCCAAGGCGTGGGTTGCCCGGCACGAAGCGCGCCGCAAGACGCTGGTGGCGGTGGCGTCCGGCGCGAATACCAACTTCGACCGGCTGCGCTTCATCGCGGAAGAAGCCGAGCTCGGCGAGCACCGCGAGGCGGTGCTCGCGGTGACGATCCCCGAGCGGCCGGGCAGCTTCAAGAAGTTCTGCTCCACGCTCGGCGCGAACAACATCACGGAGTTCAACTACCGCATCGCCGATTCGCGCGATGCCCATATCTTCGTCGGCATCGAGGTCGAGGGACGCGCAGAGACCGCGAGGATCGTGCGCAACCTGCGCCGCCATCGCCTGACCACGATCGACCTCTCCGACAACGAGATGGCGAAATGGCATGTCCGGCACATGGTCGGCGGCCGGGCACCGTTCGCGAAGAATGAATTGCTCTACCGCTTCGAGTTCCCGGAGCGCCCGGGGGCGCTGGTCAAGTTCCTGGAGAACCTGCGCAGCGATTGGAACATCAGCCTCTTCCACTACCGCAACCACGGCGCCGACTACGGTCGCGTGCTCGTCGGCATCCAGGTGCCCGGGAAGGAGACGGGCCAGTTCACCGCGTTCCTTAGGAAGCTCGGCTATCCGTACGCCGACGAGACTCGCAATCCCGCGTACCGGCTGTTCCTGGTCTAGTCGCGCTTGACCTCGTCCGCATAGCAGACTGGCGATGCGAGCGCGCTTGGTGTGCCTTGTTGCGGCTGGCCGAGGAACGCCAGTCCTTCCGGATCACGGCGGTAGACGCCGCGCTCGGTGACCACGTAGTCCAACGGGATGTCCCATTCCTGGGGATGGATGGTGTCGAGGCGCGCCAGCTCGTAGGAAACTCCGATCGTCACCGGCCGCTTGGCGAGGGCCGCGAGCGTGCGGTCGAAAAAGCCCGCGCCGTAGCCCAGGCGGTAGCCCTGAGCGTCCCAGCCGTTCATCGGCAGAATGGCGACGTCCGGCTGGACTTCGGCGGAATCGGCCGGATAGGGAATGTCCATCGCGCCGGTGGCCAGGCGGACACCCGGATGCCACTCGCGAAAAATCAGCGGCTTCCCCGGCGCGACGACCACCGGCAGGGCGGTCAACGCACCCCGCTCCCGGAGCGTTCTGGCAAAATGACGGGCGTCGTACTCGCCTTTGATCGGCCAACAAAAAGCGAGGCGGCTACGGGAAAGTCCGGGGAATGAAAGCTCCAGATAACCGTCGATCCGGCGGCGATACGTGTCCAGCGTTTCCGCCGGCAGTGCCTCGCGCGCGGCAATCAGTCTGTGGCGCTCGCGTTTACGCCATTCTTTCAGGGCGGCAGGGTCTTGCAGCATGGGGTTCAGTTTCATGACTTTTGAGCGGGTACGCAATCTCCTGGCCGGGCTCGCCCTGGCGCTGCCGCTCGCCGCGGGCGCCTCGTCGCGCCATGGCGCATCGGCCGACGACGCGGTGCTCACCGCCTACGATGCGTACCGGGCGGGCGACGCCCTCAAGTTCGCCCGCGTGGCGAAGAACCTCGACGGCCACCTGCTCGAGCCCTGGATCGATTACTGGCGCATCGCCATGCGCCTCGAGGACACGCCGGTCGCCGACGTGCACGCCTTTTTCCAGGAGCACGCCAACACGTACGTGGCGGAAGTGCTGCGCGGCGACTGGCTGAAGGTGCTCGGCAAGCGCGGCGACTGGAACGAGTTCGCGCGCGAGCTGCCGCTTTACCCGCGGGAGGACGACGAGATCCGCTGCTACGCCACGCTGATGAACGTCGAGCGCGGCGAGGAATTCAGCATGAAGGAAGCCGACTGGTTCTGGCTCGATGCCGAGGAGCTGCCCGACGGCTGCGCGCGCCTGACCGAGCGCCTGCTCGACGATGGCCAGATCACGGTGACCGACGTGTGGCGGCGCGTGCGGGTGCTCTTTGCCCGCGGCCAGATCACGGCCGCCAAGACGGCGCTCGGCTATCTCGCCCAGGAAGATTCGCCCGACGAGCGCATGCTCGTCGACGCCGCGCGCCAGCCGAAGCGAGTGCTCGCCCGGCTGCCGAAGAACCTCGACAAGCGCCCGGTGCGCGAGGTGGTGATCCTCGCCGCCATCCGCTATGCGCGCACCGACGCCGACGCCACGGCGACGATCCTCGAGCAGCACCTCGCTTCGCAGCTGCCCGAAAAGGACGTCAATTACCTGTGGGGCCGCATCGCCTATGAAGGCGCGCGCGAGCACGACCCCGACGCGCTCAAGTGGTACGCGCGGGCGAGCGCGAAGTCGCTCGACGAGGATCAGCTGGCGTGGAAGATCCGCGCCGCGCTGCGCGCCGGCAAATGGCAGGTGGTGCGCGACACGATCGACCTGCTGCCGGTGAGCAGCCGGCACGATTCCAACTGGACGTACTGGTACGGCCGCGCGCTCGCGGCGCTGGGCGAGGAGACCGGCAGCCGCGCCTATTACCTGCGCATCGCCGGCCAGACCGATTTCTACGGCCTGCTCGCGTCGGAAGAGCTCGGCTACGTCTCCACCGTGCCCGAGAGCGTGTACGTGCCGACGGAGGCGGAGGTCGAGGCCGCCGGCAAGGCGCCCGGCCTCGCGCGATCGCTGGAGATGATCCGGCTCGGCATGCGCACGGAAGGCGTGAAGGAGTGGCTCTTCAGCGTGCGCTACTTCGACGACGCGCAGCTCCTCGCGGCGGCGGAGTTCGCGCGCCGCCAGGGCATCTGGGACCGCTCGATCTCGGCCGCCGACCGCACCGTGCGGCAGCACAACTTCGCGCTGCGCTATCCGCTGCCCTATCGCGAGCTCTTCAGCGAGTACGCCAAGACCTATAACCTCGACGAGGCGTGGATCCTCGGCCTCGTGCGCCAGGAGAGCCGCTTCATCACCGATGCGCGCTCGGGCGCGGGCGCCGCGGGATTGATGCAGGTCATGCCGCGCACCGCGCGCTTCGTCGCGCACCGCATCGGCATCCGCCGCTACGACGGCCGCACGGTCACCGAGGCGAAGACCAACATCACCCTCGGCGCCGGTTACCTGCGCATCGTGCTCGACCAGCTCGGCAGCCAGCTGCTCGCGTCCGCCGCCTACAATGCCGGCCCGGCTCGCGCGCGGCGCTGGCGCGACGAAGGCCGCGCGCTCGAAGGCGCGGTGTACGCGGAGACGATTCCCTTCCCCGAGACGCGCGACTACGTGAAGAAGGTCATGGCGAACGCGGTGTTCTACTCGGAGCTGATCGAGAAGCAGCCGACGCCGCTCAAGGCGCGCCTCGGCACGATCCCGCCGCGCGGCGACGCCGCGGAGCCGGCGGACGAAGAGCTGGAGTAGATGAAGCTGGACGAGATCCTGGTGCTCGGCGGCTCGGGCTTCATCGGCCGCCACGTCGTCTCGGCCCTCGCGCGTCGCGGCATCAAGGTCACCGTGCCGTCTCGCCGCCGCGAGCGAGCGAAGCACCTGATCCTCCTGCCGACCGTCGACGTAGTCGAAACCGACATCATGGCGAGCGGTGCGCTCGAGCGCCTGGTGCGCGGACACGACGCGGTGATCAACCTGGTCGGCGTGCTGCACGGTCCCGACTTCGAGACGCCGCACGTCAAGCTGCCCCAGGCGGTGATCGATGCCTGCCGGGCGACCGGCGTGAAGCGCCTCGTGCACATGAGCGCGCTCGGCGCCTCGCCCGACGGTCCGTCCGCCTACCAGCGCTCGAAGGGCAAGGGCGAGCAGGCGGTCAGGCAGGCGAAGGATCTCGACGTGACGGTGTTCCGGCCTTCGGTGGTGTTCGGACCGGAGGACCACTTCCTCAACACTTTCGCCTGCCTCGCCCGCTTTACGCCGGTGCTGGTGATTCCGTCGCCCGACGCGCGCTTCCAGCCGGTCTACGTCGGCGACGTGGCCGAGGCGATCGTCACTTCGCTCGGCGAGGGAGACGCGCACGGCCGCAGCTACGAGCTGGGCGGCCCGCGCCAATACACGCTGAAGGAGCTGGTGCGGCGCGCGTGCGAATGGACGGGCCGCCGCCGCCTCGTGATCGGGCTGGGCGAGACCCTTTCGAACGTGCAGGCGTGGTTCCTCGAGCGGATGCCGATGCAGCTGATGAGCGTCGACAATGTGCGCTCGATGCAGGTGGCGAACACCACCCAGGCGCGCTTTCCGTTCGGCATCCAGCCGCAGGCGCTGGAGGCCGTGGCGCCTTCCTACCTCGCCCCCTCCGGCCCGCGCGAACGCTATCCGCAGCTTCGCTGGCGCGCGCGGCGCTAGATGCAGCGGCTCCTCGCAGGGCCGCCGCGCGTAGTCAACGTCGGCCTGTCCGGTTTCGCCCGCGAGCTAGCGGCGAACGGCATTGCGGTCGTGCAGGTCGACTGGCGGCCCCCGTCGCGCTTCCAGAATGTCATCCACCAGCTGGAGGCGCGCGCGAGCGCCATCGAGGCTGCCAACGCGGAGACGCTGCGCCGCATGCTCGCCGCCGATCCCGTGCTGGTCGGCGTTCACCGCGCGGGCGATCTCATCCGTGAGCTCGACGCGCAGCGCCTGATCCTCCACGCCGGCCCGCCGCTCGAATGGCAGCGCATGTGCGGCCCGCTGCGCGGCGCGGTGTGCGGCGCGATCGTCTTCGAAGGCTGGGCGAACGACCTCGTCGCGGCCGAAAAGCTCGTTGAATCGGGCGGCGTGCGCTTCGCGCCGAACCATCACTTCGGCGCCGTCGGCCCGATGACCGGCATCACGACGCGCAGCCAGCCGCTGATGATCGTGGAGAACCGCGCATTCGGTAACCGCGCGCTGTGCGCGATCAACGAAGGGCTCGGCAAGGTGATGCGCTTCGGCGGCAACGACGCCGAGGTGCTCGCGCGCCTCGCGTGGCTGCGGGATGAGCTGGGCCCGCTACTCGATCGCGCGTTGCAGGCCAGCGGTGGCATCGCCCTTTCGCCGGTGATTGCGAGAGGGCTGACCATGGGCGACGAGATGCATCAGCGGAACATCGCCTGCAGCGCGCTCCTCATGCGCGCGCTGGCGCAGCACATCGCCGCTGCGGGTAATGGCCAGTCGGCGGCGCGAGCGCTCGGCTTCATCGGCGGCAACGACCAGTTCTTCCTGAACGTCGGCATGGCGATGGGCAAGAGCATCACCGACCCGGCGAACGGCATCGCCAACTCGACCATCGTCACCGTGATGTGCCGCAACGGCACCGACTTCGGCATCCGCGTCTCGGGGCTGGGCGAGCGCTGGTTCACGGCGCCGGTCGAGATGCCGCAGGGTCTTTTCTTCCCGGGCTACAGCGCGGCCGACGCGAATCCGGACATCGGCGACTCGGCGATCGTCGAAGCGATCGGCCTCGGCGCCTTCGCGATGGCGGCGGCGCCCGCGGTGGCCGGCTTCGTCGGCGCCGGCGGCTTCGAGGACGCCGTGGCCTATACGCGCGCGATGGCGGAGATCAGCGCCACGCGCAACCCGAAGTGGCAGATTCCCGCGCTCGAATTCGCCGGCACGCCGACCGGCATCGACATCCGCCGCGTGGTGGAGACCGGCATTGCACCGGCCATCAACACCGGCATCGCGCACAAGCGCGCCGGCGTGGGCCAGGTCGGCGCCGGTATCGCCCGCGCGCCGCTCGCCTGCTTCGAGCAGGCACTGACGGCGTTCGCCGATGCTCGCTAATCGCGTCGAACGTGGCCGGTACCTCGACTCCGTCGCGTTGATGCGCGTCTCGCGCCGCGTCGGCGCCCTGGAGGGCGTCGAGGCCGCCGCGCTGATGATCGGCACGCCGTCGAACAAGGCGCTGCTGCGGGAGGCGGGGCTGTTGTCCGCGGACGGCGAGCGCGCGGAGCCGAACGATCTCATCATCGCCGTGCGCGCTGCCAATGCCGGCGCGGCCATGGACGCCGCCGTCGCCATGCTGGCGGAGAAACCGGAAGAGCGAGCGGGATTGCGCACGACCAGCAGCGTGCGGCGCGCGCTGGAGCTCGAGCCGCAGGCGAACCTCGCGCTCATCTCCGTGCCCGGCGCCTTCGCCGCGCAGGAAGCGCGCCATGCGCTCGAGCGCGGCTTGAACGTGATGATCTTCTCCGACAACGTCTCCATCGAAGACGAGCTGGCCCTCAAGCGCCTCGCGAAGGAGAAGCGCCTGCTGCTCATGGGCCCGGACTGCGGCACGGCGCTGATCAGCGGCGCGCCGCTCGCCTTCGCCAACGCCGTGCCGCGCGGCGAGATCGGCATCGTGTCCGCCTCGGGAACCGGGCTGCAGGAAGTGTCCTGCCTCATCGCGCGGCTCGGCGGCGGCGTCTCGCACGGCATCGGCGTCGGCGGCCGCGACCTCGACGAGCGCGTCGGCGCGCTCGGCATGCTGTCCGCGATCGACCTGCTCGACGCCGATCCGGCGACGAAGACGCTGGTGCTCATCTCCAAGCCGCCTTCGCGGCGCGTCGCGAGCGCAGTCCTCGAGCGCGTGCGCCAGTCGAAAAAGCGCACGGTGGTGTGCTTCCTCGGTGCGAATGGATCCACGCTGACCGAAGCCGCCGAGCAGGCCATGCAAAAGAAGCTGCCCAGCGATACGCCGTCGCCCGGCAGGGCGAAAGGACGGGTGCTGGGTTTGTATTGTGGAGGCACGCTTGCCGCCGAAGCGCAGATCCTGCTCGGCGATGCGGGCGAGTGCGTCGACCTCGGCGATGACGAGTTTACCCGCGGCCGCCCGCATCCGATGATCGAGCCGGAGCTGCGCAACGAACACATCCGCAAGGCGCTCGCCGATCCGGCGATCGGCGTGCTGCTCTTCGACGTGGTGCTCGGCTTCGGCGCGCATGCCGATCCCGCCGGCGTGCTGCTCGAGGGCCTGAAAGGCAGCCGGAAGATCGCGATTGCTTCGGTCACCGGGACGGAGCAGGACCCGCAGGGCTTTTCGCGGCAGGTTGCCAAGCTGCGCGACGCGGGCGTGCACGTCGCGCCTTCGAACGCGTACGCCGCCCGACTGGCGGCGTCGATCGTCAATACTTCGGCGCGGCCGGGGTAGGCAGGATCTTCGCGCTTCGGGCGATCTGCTCGACGCGCGCCTGATGGCGCGGGAAGAAGCCGAGACGCGGCGCGGTATAGAGCAGGGCAAAGAGCTCGCCGTTGCTCACCGTGGCGAAGGCGACGCCGGTGAGCGGGAGGTTGTCTTCCTTGGTGACCATCGCGTATTCGAACCGCACGCCTTTGCCACCGCCGAACGTCGAGGGCTCGACCTTGCTCAGCTGGAATGTCGACCCGCCCCGCGTGAGCATGCCTTCGAACATCGAGACCAGCTCGTCGGACTGCATGTTGCTGCGGAAGCTGAAGCTCTTGAGGTTGCTGTTGCGCGTGTCGTGGATGACCTCGCCGTCCTTGATGCCGGAGTAGATGCGCAGCTGGTCGACCGGCAGACCTTCCATCGTCCAGATCTGCGCCGGCCCCATGTTGGGCGCGCTGATGTAATTCCAAGGGCCTTCGATATTGACCTGGAGGCGCTCACCGATCGTGTTCTCGCCGGAAGCGATCTTCTTCGTCGCCACGGTGGTGCATGCGCCCAGCAACGCGACCAGCACGACAGCGAGCAGCGTCTTCATACGGAGAGCTCCTGGATGTAGTTTTTGACCATCGGCGCGTCGGCGGCCTCCGGCGCGAGCTGCAGATAGCGCTCGAAGCTCGCCCGCGCCTCCGCTGCGCGATGGGTGGACCGGTAGACGAGGCCAAGGCCGCGATGCGTTTCCGGCGGCTCGCCACCCAGCGCTGCCGCCGCCTGGAAATCCTTGAGGGCTGAATCAAGGTCGCCCTCGCCGGCGCGCAGGCGGTAGACCTCGCCGCGGGCCCAGAGATAGTCGGCTTTGCCGTGCATGCGCGTGCTGGCGCGAGTGAGAAAGGCGATGCTCTCCTCGTGCTGGCCGCGCTTGACCTCTTCCTGCAGCCATTGCCGGCGATGCGGCGCCGTCTTCTGCTGCCAGGCGTCGTCGTTCGTGACCCCCCCGTTGAGGCTCGCCGCGAGCTCCCTCAGCGTCGCCTCGCGCTCCTCGCTTGCAGGGTGGCTGGCGAAGAGGGGATTACGCGCAGCGCCGTTCGGCCGCGCGTTCACCTCGAGCAGCAGGTTGCCCCAAACCTTGGCTGCCTCGGCCGCGTCATAGCCGGCCCGGTTCATGAGGAGCACGCCGATACGGTCGGCGTCGCGCTCGTTGTCGCGCGAGTAGGCGTATTGGCCCGCCACCAGCCCCATGGCGCCGATCAGGCCGACGACGCCGAACAGGCCGGCGAACTGGCCAACGGCGCTGCTCGACTTCGCGCTGCGCAGGCGCTCGATGCTGTGGCGCTCGAGATAGTGGCCGACCTCGTGGCCGAGCACGGCGGCAAGCTGCGCTTCGTTGTCGACGCGCAGCATGAGGCCGCTCCAGACCTGCATCATGCCGTTCGGCGCCATCGAGGCGTTGAAGAACGGCGTGCGTACGAGGTAAACGCGGATATCGGGGCAGTGGTCGCCGCCGAGGCGGCAGGCGATGTCCTGCACATAAGGCTGCAGCTGCGGATCGCGCAGGTTGAACGGGCTGCGGCGCAGCTTCGTCTCCTCGCGGTCCATCATCGCCCAGAGTCCGCCTTCATCGCTCGCCGTGTCGGGGCGCACGAACCGGGGAGGAGCCTGCCATGGCTCCTGCGCCATCGAAAACGCGGGCAGCGCGCCGAGGCTGCAGCCGCAGCCTGCGCGCAGGAAGCGGCGCCGGTTCACTTGGCGACCGGGAAATTCTTGAACAGCGTGTCGACGGTTTCGTCCGCCGCTTCTTCGTCCTTGATATTGCCGCTGTCGCGCGAGAAGCGGTTGAACCAGAGAATGCGGCCGGTATCGAGCTCGACGAGCGACGCGTATGCGGTCTGCTGGCCGCCGCGCGGCACGGCGCGGCCGAGGCTGAGGACCGCGATGGCGACCATGGCCGCCTGGCGCTCAGCGCTCGCGTGGGAGTCGCGCACCCAGCTGAACACCGCATAGTCGGCGCCCGTCGCCTTCTTCAGCGCCTGCGTCGAATCGCCCAGCGACCAGTCGAGCTGGCCGTCCTTGGTCGGCAGATTGAGCGACGAAGGTCCAAAGTGATGTACCGCGATGGACCGCGCGATCGCCGTGTGCAGGGCGGAGATCTCGGCGAAATCGTCGGCGTCCTTTTCCGCCAGTTGCGTCATGGCGAAGCCGAGCGTGCCCTGCCGGCGCGTCACGGTGGACCTGAAGTTGCGCTGCGCGGCTTCCGTCCAGTCCGCGCGCGGCTCGGGCAGACCGCCCGCGCTGATGGAGTAGATCTCGATGTCCGCGGGCATCATCACGACCCGGGAGCCTTTTGGCAGCCCGGTGAAGCCCGGCGCGAGATTCGGTACCTGCGCGGATGCGACGGCGGAAATGGATGCTGCGGCGGCGAAACAGACGGCTGCGACTATCTTGTGCATACCGACCTCCCCGACGCTTATCCTACGCCGCCTCCCACGGCTCTCGCCATCCCATGATCCGGCTATTTCGCGAGGCTAGGCGAGCCGTGCGACCGCCACGACGCCCGCCAGGCTGTCCCAGCCGGAACAGTGCCCGACGCGGTCCAGCGCGGCGAGGGCGCCGTCCCAGTCGGCGGCGAGAAGGCAGAGCGCTGCAATGCAGCGATGCAGCGCTTCGTGGCCTTCGCCGCCCGCCGCCGCTTCTAGATGTGCCGCGCTGATGTCGCTCGTGCGCGCAAGGCGGGGCTTCAGCCACCGCCAGAGGCTCTGCGCCTGCGTCTTGCGGCCGAACTGGTGCAGTGCGATCAGCACGCCGCCGAAGTAGTCGTCGCCTGAGGGCGTAAGGCCGGGGCCGAGGCCGATCAGCGCCTGCGCCTCGTCGTCGAGCGTGTGGCCCACGAGCCAGCGGTCCAAGGCATCGAGCGCGGGCTGTGCATGGCCGGAGAGCACGTTGTGCTCGTCGACGATCAGCCCGCCGAGGCCTTCGCGCGGCACGCGCCGCTTGGCCGCTTCGCGCAATGCGCGCAGATTGGGCGATGCGGTGGCCGGAAGGGGCGCCGGTGTCCAAAGCGCGGCGCCGGCGAGGGAGAGGGCCGCGCGCGCACCGATCGCCGGGACGGTGAAATCGTCGACCAGGGCATTCAGCGGTCCGCGGCCGAGCGAGGCGTCCCCCACGCAGACGTAGCGCTCCCCGAAGCGCACATAGCAGCTGCGCCGGAATACCGCTCGAACTTCGCCTTCACCCGCCGCCGCTTCGAAGGCGACGCGGCCGGCGACGCTAGCCTGCCACGACATGCGTGCCGCTCCTGCCGGCGAGCGCGGCCTCCGCCTGATCGAGATGGCCGATGATGGCCCTCCGCCCGCCCGCGGCGACGTGGCGGATCGCGGCCTCGACCTTCGGCGCCATGCTGCCGCGCGCGAAGTGGCCGGCGCGCTGGTATTCCCTGAGCTCGGAGAGCGTCACCCGCTCGAGGTTGCGCTGGCCCGGCTTGCCGAAATCGATCGCCACGTGCTCCACGGCGGTCAGCATGAGCAGGTCCTGGATGCCGAGCTGCTTCGCGAGCAGCGCCGAGGTGAGGTCCTTGTCGATCACCGCCTGGACGCCGGTCCATTCGCCGCGCCCGTCGCGCGTCACCGGCACGCCACCGCCGCCGCCGGCAATGACCAGCATGCCGGCGTCGAGCAGCTTACGGATGACGTGCGCGTTCAGGACCGAGCGCGGCTCGGGCGACGCCACGCAATGCCGCCAGCCGCGGCCCGCGTCTTCCATCATGCGCCAGCCCTTCTCCTCGAACTCGCGCGCCTCGCGCTCGGAGAAGAACGGGCCGATCGGCTTCGACGGATCGGCGAACGCCGGATCGTCGGGATGGACCTCCACCTGCGTGACGACGCAGGTGACGTCGCGCCGCGTGCCGGTGCGGCGCATTTCGTTCTCCAGTGCCTGGATCAGCATGTAGCCGATGCCGCCCTGGCTGTGCGCGACGCAGACGTCGAGGCGCATCGGCGGCACGGCGTCGCGCGTGAGCATCATGCGCAGCAGGATCTTGCCGACCACCGGGCCGTTGCCGTGCGTGATGAGCAGCCGGTCGGTCGCTTCGGCGAGCGGCAGCAGCACGCGCGCCGCGTGCTCGGCGATGCGCTCCTGCTCCTCCGTCGTGCCCTTGATGTTCTCCGGATGGACGGCGTTGCCGCCGATGGCGACGAGGAGCGACATCTAGGCCGCCGCCTCGAAAGCTTCGATGAAGCGGAGGAGCGTGCGCGCGCCGGCGCCGGCGTCGTCGGCGCTGATCGCCTCCGCCGGGTTATGGCTGATGCCGCCCTTGCAGCGCACGAAGAGCATGGCGATGTCGGCGATGCTCTTCAGCGCCATGCCGTCGTGCCCCGCGCCGGAAGGAAGTTTTCTCACGGAAATTCCCTCTGCCGCGACCGCGCGCTCGAGCTGCGACATCAGCCAGGGTGCGCACGGTGCGACCCCGAGCTCCTGCAGGAGCTCGATGTCGCAATGCACGCTGCGGCGCCGGGCAATGGATTCGACCTCGTGAGTCGCGGCGCGCACTGCCTGGGCGCGAAGCTCGTCGCGCGGCGCGCGAAAGTCGATGGTGAAGTGCACTTCGCCCGGGATGACGTTGATCGCACCCGGCTTCGCTTCTATGCGGCCGACGGTGCCGACCAGCTCCGCGTCGCTTCTCGCGATGCGCTCCACCGCCAGCACGCACTCCGCCGCGGCGGCGAGGGCGTCGCGGCGCAGGTTCATGGGCACCGTGCCGGCGTGGCCGGCCAGCCCGCGCAGCACGACCCTGAGACGCGAAAAGCCGTTGATGGCGGTGACGACGCCGACCGGCAGGCCCTCGGCTTCCAGCACCGGGCCTTGCTCTATATGGAGCTCGACATACGCCAGCACGTCGCGCTTCCGGCGTGCGACCTTCGCCACGCCGGCTGGATCCAATCCGAAGTCCGCGAGCGCCTGGCGGATGGTGATGCCGCGCGCGTCCGTCTTGGCGAGCAGCGCCGGATCGACCACACCGGCGATCGCCTGGCTGCCGAGCATGGTCGTACCGAAGCGAACGCCTTCCTCGTCGCCGAAGCCGATCACCTCGATCGCGAACGGCAGCTTGCGGCCCTTCAGCGCGGCGACGCATTCGATCGCCGTCACGACGCCGAGCATGCCGTCGTAGCGGCCGGCATCGCGCACCGTGTCGAGGTGCGAGCCGAGCATCACGCACGGCAGCCCGGCGCGCTCGCCTTCATGGCGGCCGACGGCGTTGCCGATGTCGTCGAGCCGGGCGCTCATGCCGGCCTCGCGCATCCAGCCGAGAACCAGCCCGGCGGCGGCGCGGTGCTCGGACGAAAGGAAGACGCGCGTCAATCCGCCGGCGAGCTCGGAATGGCGCGCGAGCTCGTCGCAGCGCTGCAGGATGCGGGCGGCCGATACCATCCGCCGATAATATA
>Ga0070681_10001704_pt1 | contig 19679 bp, 18 predicted proteins | sample KBSC83BmetaG_FD_65650 | JGI IMG/M metagenome (GOLD analysis project Ga0070681, IMG submission 65650) | Corn rhizosphere microbial communities from Kellogg Biological Station, Michigan, USA - KBS C8-3B metaG | ecosystem: Host-associated > Plants > Roots > Rhizosphere | place: USA: Michigan... | reverse complement strand
CATGTCACTCCCGGCACTCCGGTGAGCGAGCAATACATTCTTGATCTCGAGCGCGAGGGCTTCAAATCGCTTTGCGGCGAGAAGAAAACGCAGGAGAGAATTCAGTACACGCTGAAAACGGGAAAGACACTGCGAAACTAGATTTCCGGTGAAACGTTTCGAAGGACTGGAGTGAAATAATCCAAGCATGCGCAAAACTGCAGCACTGCTTACATTCGCCATCATGTTGTTCAGCCCGGTCGTGAATTGGGCTCAGAAGGAGAGTCCACCGGCAAAGGAATCCGCGCCGGACGTTCCGGACGCGATCGCCGTTCCCTCAGGCTTGGAACCCGTGTTGTTTGCACATGCGAAAGGATCGCAGATCTACATCTGCCAGCAGGGCGCAAGCAAGCACTTTGAATGGACGCTGAAGGGCCCGGAAGCGGAACTGAAGGACCGCAAAGACAAAGCTATCGGTCAGCATACTGCCGGTCCTACTTGGAAATTGAAAGACGGTAGTGAGGTGACAGGAAAGCCTGCGGCGGAAGTGGACTCCCTGGATTCGGAATCCATTCCCTGGGTGCGGATTGACGTTCTGACGAACTCTGGGAAGGGCGCGCTGGCGCACGTGACGACCATTCAACGCGTGCACACGCATGGTGGGAAGCCCGGCAATGACGTTTGCGACGAGGCACACAAAGACACCGAAACTAAGAGTGAGTACACCGCGGATTATTACTTTTTTGCCCCGGCAAAGTGACGCCGGATGCTGGCGCCTGGGGCCGGGCATCTAACAAGGGTAGGGTGTTTCTGGAGAATTCTTATGCGTGAAGTCATTATCGCTTCCTCTGTTCGCACACCCGTGGGGCGGGCCTACAAAGGCACGCTCCGCGCCACTCGTCCCGATGAACTGGCGGCGATCGCAATCAAGGGAGCGCTTGATCGCGTGCCGCAACTCGACAAGAAAGAAATCGAAGATGTGATTCTCGGCTGCGCCATGCCCGAAGCCGAGCAGGGGATGAACGTTGCCCGTATTGCGTCCCTGCGTGCGGGATTGCCGGTCGAAGTATCGGCTATGACGATCAATCGCTTCTGCTCGTCGGGCCTGCAGGCGATTGCAATGGCCGCCGAGCGCATCATGGCGGGCGGCGCTGAGGTGATCGTCGCTGGCGGGACAGAGTCAATGACCATGATCCCCATGGGAGGGCACAAGATTTCGCCCAATCCGTGGCTCGTGGATCACTATCCGGACGCGTATCTCTCCATGGGGTTAACCGCGGAACGCCTGGCACAACGCTTTGGAATCACCCGCGAAATGGCGGATGAGTTCTCGTTGCAAAGCCATCGGAAAGCCATAGCGGCCATTCAAGCGGGCAGATTCGAGGAGGAGATTGTTTCGGTCCCGGTCAGTTTCACCACCCCAAACGGTTCCAAACCGAAGAAGCAGGAACTCGTTTTCAAAGTCGATGAAGGCCCGCGCGCCGATACTTCGCTTGACGCTCTGCATGCGCTCAAGCCGGCCTTTCACATGAAAGGCACGGTTACGGCGGGCAATTCTTCCCAGATGTCCGATGGCGCTGCCGCGGCCGTAGTGATGTCCGCGGAGCGGGCCAAAGCACTGGGCGTCAAGCCACTCGCGCGTTATGTCGCCTTCGCGACTGCCGGATACAAGCCGGAAGAAATGGGACTCGGGCCGGTGTACGCGATTCCCAAGGCCCTCAAAATCGCAGGCCTGAAGCTGTCGGACATCGATGTGATCGAGTTGAACGAAGCCTTCGCCACACAATCGTTGGCCGTGATCAAAGAAGGCGGACTTGATCCCGGCAAAGTGAATCCCAACGGGGGTGCGATCGCATTGGGCCATCCTTTGGGATGCACAGGAGCCAAGCTAACCGCAACCGTGATTCGCGAACTGAAGCGTCGTAATGGGCGCTATGGCATGGTGACCATGTGCGTCGGCGGCGGTATGGGAGCGGCCGGCATCTTCGAGAATGTGTAAAGCAGGTGCCGAAGGGCACGAAGGGTGACGATGAGAGACTGGTCATCCGTGCCTCTTGTGAGTAGGTTTTTCGGACCCAGAGAGGTTCCCCTCAGCGCTATAATGTGAAGCAAGGAGGGCCCCTACTATGCTTACCGGTCACCTTCGCCTAGCTACTGTTGCTCTCTGCTGTCTGCCCGCTCTTTCCCAGGATTCGCCGTTAAGCAGCGAAAATGCAGGCGCCAAGGCGCTGCAGGCACCAGAATTCCGCACTGCTCCGGCGGCTAAGCCAGATGAGCCCTGGAGAATTATTCCCAAATCCGATAAAGACAGAACCTTCCTGATCACGCCGGAAATGGACCTCAAAGGCGTAACGCCTGACGGTCCTTTGGCCAGCGATTTCACATGCCTTTCAATTCGAAGTTATGTGGTGAAGCGGGACAGCAAGAATTCCGATTCCGTGCACCCGGCTGGATATTCGACCTGCGTGCCCGCAAAGCGGTTCAGCCTTAAAACGGCAGATGCAAGAGAGACAGTCAGTCTGACCAGGTGATCTGGTAATCATCTCTCGGTTACCGTGGCTCTTGCCTGGAGTTTGCGCGCCGCTATCCTTCCCTACTCTTCAGCATTTAGAATTGCGCTAGTGTTCCCGCTGGCCTTCGTGGCGCGGCGGTTTCTTTTCTGGGGGGAAACACATGGCAACCACGGCGGTTCCGAAGAGCAAGATTTCTGGCGGTAGCTTCTTGCTCGAGACCAGACGGCCCGAAGAAGTATTCACTCCGGAAGACTTCAGCGAACAACACCTGCTCATTGGACAAACGGCGGAGGAATTCGCCCTGAATGAGATCGTGCCCAATGTTGAAAAGATGGAACACAAGGACTTCTCGGTCACCCGCGATCTGCTGAAGAAGGCGGGCGAACTTGGGCTTAGCTCGGTGGAGATTCCGGAGGCCTACGGCGGGCTGGAGATGGATAAGGTCACGGCCGCCGTGATCGCCGATCACATCGCGAAGTACGCTGGATTCGCCACCACCTGGGGTGGCCATACTGGCATCGGCACTTTGCCGATTGTTTACTTCGGGACCGAAGAGCAGAAGAAGAAGTACCTGCCGAGACTCGCCGCCGGAGAAATTGTAGGCGCCTACGCGTTGTCGGAATCGACCTCCGGATCTGACGCCATGAATTGTCGCACGCGCGCCACCTTGTCTTCGGATGGCAAGCATTACATTCTGAACGGCGAGAAGATGTGGATCACCAATGCAGGTTTCGCCGACCTGTTTACCGTTTTCGCAAAAGTTGATGGCGAGAAATTTACCGCATTTCTGGTGGAAAAGGATTTTTCTGGCTTCGCTGTGGGGGCGGAAGAACACAAGATGGGCATTCGCGGGTCGTCGACCTGCCCGATCATCCTGAACGATTGCAAAGTTCCGGTCGAGAATCTACTGGGAGAGATTGGCAAAGGCCATCTGATTGCCTTCAACATCTTGAACATCGGGCGCTTCAAGCTGGGTGCGATGTGCGTGGGGGGCGGACGCCTGTCACTGGAGAACGCCATCAGCTACGCCCGGCAGCGAAAAGCTTTCAACAAAGTTATTGCGGATTTCGGCCTGGTGAGGGAGAAGATCGCCAATATGGCCACCCTCATTTACGTTGGCGAGTCGCTTGTATACCGCACTGTCGCGCTGATGGATGCGGCTCTGATGGAGGTCGACAAAGCGGCGCCAGAGGCAGCCAAACTAACCTTGAAGGCCATCGAGGAATACGCGGTCGAGTGCTCAATTATCAAGGTCTGGGGCTCGGAGATGATCGACTATATCGTCGATGAGACAGTCCAGATCTATGGGGGCTACGGATTTGTCGAGGAGTATCCGGCAGAACGCGCCTACCGCGACGCACGCATCAATCGAATTTTTGAAGGCACCAATGAGATCAACCGGCTCATCATTACCGGCTTTCTGCTGAAACGTGCGATGAGCGGGCAATTGCCCCTGATGCCGGCTATTAAGCAACTGATGGACGAGGTGCTGTCAGGACCATCTGCGGCTGAAGAAATCGAAGGTCCCTTGGCGGAAGAGCGCAAGCTTGTTGGCCAGGCAAAGAAACTCGGATTGTTTGCCGCTGGGGCGGCCACGCAGAAATACATGCAGGCGATCCAGGACCAGCAAGAGATCATGGGTGCGATCGCCGACATGACTATTGAAGGCTACGCCATGGAGACGGCCGTGCTGCGCGCGCAGAAGATGGTGGCGTCGAAGGGCGAGGCTTCCGCTTCCTTGCCGATTGCGATGACACGCGTGTATCTGGCGCAGGCGATGGAAAAGGTCGAGTCTGCGGCGCGCAAGATCATTGCAGCAGTGGCGGATGGCGACATGCTGCGGACCCAATTGGCGATTCTCCGGCGGCTGGCGAAATATGAACCGTTCAATACCGTGGAACTGCGGCAGCAGATTGCGCAGAAGATGATTGAGCGGGGGAAGTTCACGCTGGCCTAACATCCTCAGCCACGGGGGGCACAGAGGAACACAGGGGTAGGCCTGCTACTCTACGGGCATCGTTCCGGGGCTCTGATGAAAACACATACTGCGGGACTGCTGGTTATATTCTTAGCCACATCGCTGGCGGCGCAATCTTCTGCTCCCCAAAAAGATTCCGCAACCTTCGACCCAGATGGAACGGCTCATATCACTCGTGTGGTGCCGATGCCCACTACCATTAGCCCAGAGGCACGGACATGGCTCGAGTCGCTAACCCGGAATACTCCCGGACCCGAGAGTCTGGCGGAGCGGCGCGCACGTACGGATGAGTGGCGTGCCAAGGATTCCGCCGAGGCGCGCAGGCTGTTTCCCGTGAATGTGGAGGAACTGAACATCGCGGGAGTGCGCACCGATACGATCACGCCGCTTTCGATGCCCGAGTCAAATCGTAAGCGCGTATTGATCAATCTCCACGGCGGAGGTTTCAACTCCGATTCTGGATCGCTCATTGAAGGCGTGCCCATCGCCAACCTGGCGAAGATCAAAGTCGTGTCCGTCTACTATCGACTCGCCCCGGAGAATCCATTTCCGGCCCCCGTCGACGATGTTGTCGCCGTTTACCGGGAACTCCTGAAGACATACAAGCCGCGCAACATCGGGATTTTCGGAACCTCCGCGGGAGCGATTCTCACCGCCGAAGTCACGGTTCGTCTCAAACAGTTGGGCCTGCCTCTTCCTGGTGCCCTTGGCATCTTTTCTGCGCTCGCTGACTTCAGCCAGGTCGGTGACGCGAGGCAGTTGTTCGCTCTGAACGGCTTTCCGGGCCAATTGCAGCCCACCGATCCAAATCATCTTCCCGACAACGAATATGTCGGCAAGACGGATCGCAAGGACCCCGTCCTATCGCCTTTTTATGCCGATCTGCACGGCCTGCCGCCCAGCCTGCTGGTCACCAGCACACGGGACCTGCTGCTCAGCGACACTGCCATCTTCCACCGTGCTTTGCTGCGCGCAGGAAATGACTCACAACTGGTCGTATTCGAGGCCCTGCCGCATGCATTCTGGTATCACTTCCAGCTTCCGGAAACCCGAGAGGCGCTGGAACTAATGGCTAAGTTCCTGAACGAGAGAGTCGGACACTAGCTAACGATTCGTTGGGCGTTCCGGCAAACTGCGGCCGGCATCACGATCAGTTCGCGTCATTCAGCACTTACTCCTGCGGCAAAAGCATATAACTAACGAATGCCAGTCTCTTACTGTCAGGCGACCACGAAGGGACATTGATGGTTCCCTGTCCTCCAAACAGCTTCGCCAGTATGGTGATCCTTTTGTCGGCCAGCGACATCAGGCGCAGCATCACGTCCTTGTTTTCAGGATGCCCGGTCACATCCGGCTGATAGGTGAGAAAAACCATCCACTGCCCGTCGGGCGAGATGTGGGGAAACCAGTTGTTGAGATTGTCGGAGAAGACTTGTTCCTGCTCGCTGCCGTCTGGCTTCATGCGCCAGATCTGCATGTGGCCGGTGCGCTCGGAATTGAAGTAGATGTATTTTCCATCGGGCGAATACTCCGGACCATCGTCCAGGCCCTTTGCGCTAGTCAGGCGCGTCTCCTCCCCGCCCTCGACCGGGATTGCATAAATATCGAAGTCGCCATTGCGCTGGCCGACGAAGGCTAATGTCTTGCCATCGGGCGACCAGCCGTGCCAGTACGACGGGGACTTCTCGGTGATGCGATGCGGAGTGCCGCCTGTGATCGGCACCGTGTAGACGAGCGACTCGTGATCGGCCTGCGAATTGTCGCTGATCGCCAGCTGCGTTCCATTCGGCGAGATGCCGTGGTCGTTGTTGCAGCGCGTGGCGAAGCCCGTGTCCAGTTGAACGGGCTTATCGCCATTCACGGGTAGGCGCTCAAGGCGGCCCTCCCGGTTGAACAGGAATGCAGAGCCGTCGCTAGTCCAGTTTGGAGCTTCAAATCGCCCTTGCGAAAGATACGAAACGCGCCGATCGGCGGAATCGATGGCGACCGTTTCCAGCGTACTGTAAACAACAGGCTGCCCTGAGGCCGCCGACGGCTGGGCCAATTGAACGTTTGTAAATACAGCTTGCTCTACCACGTCCTTATCGTGCGAGCAGACGCCCAGCCCGACATAGAATGTGCCCTGCAGCGGAATGCGCAACCATCCGCCCGCCGGCTGGACCTCACCATCAGTGGCAACGGCCATGTACACATAGTCTCCGCGCTTGGATATGCGCAGGCGTTTTGGACCGGAAACATTCGACTGGATCTCTCGCGTGAGTGCGCCTCGTTCGTCGCGAAATTGCAATGAAGTAAGCCCGCTGGCATGCAGAGCCACGTCGGCATAGACGGAGTCTGCGTCCAGGCTCTGGCGAAACATGAGAACTGCCTTCTTGTGCTCGTTGCCGGTCTTGGTCAGGAAACTGATGTCGGCCGTGAGCGTCACGTCGCCTGACATCTTCTTCCAGACAAATTGAAAAGCATCGGCAGCGAACCACATATTTTGGCCGCTGCCGCTGAGCGTATAGGTTTGCTCGGCAGGATCATAGGCGACAGAGCCGGCGTGGAGCACCGTCCCCACGTCATTGTGGCCCTCAAAACTTCCCGAAGCTGTTTTTGCAGTTTGCGCCTCCACTCGGGAGCCAGCAAATGCAAGGCTGCAAACTAAAAACATGATTGACGGCAACGAACGACGTCTTCGCATGAAGTGCCTCCGGCGGATTTCTTGTCCACGAGGAATAACCCGGCATTGTAAATGCCTGAGCGCGCAGTACCAATTCGCGACCCGTTCTGGTACAACGTTCCCCATGAAAATGAATGGATTCTTCTCTGCCATGTTCTTCGTGTGCGTCCTCGCCGTTCTCTCCTCTTCCGCCCAGGCTGGAGCGTCCCCATCGGCAAATCTCGCTCCCATTCCCCCCATGGGCTGGAATTCCTGGAACAAGTTCCAGTGCAACGTCAGCGAAGACATGATCAAAGGAATGGCGGACGCGGTGGTCAAGTCGGGGATGAAAGATGCTGGATATATTTACGTGAACATTGACGACTGCTGGCAGGTCAGCCGTGACGAAAAGGGCAATATCGTCGCTGATCCGCAGCGCTTTCCGCATGGGATGAAAGCGGTGGGCGACTATATTCATTCGCTCGGGCTGAAATTTGGCGTCTACTCCGACGCGGGCTCGCAGACTTGCGCGGGACGGCCCGGCGGACTCGGCCATGAATATCAGGATGCGATCCAGTACGCGGCTTGGGGTGTGGATTATCTGAAGTACGATTGGTGCCACACCACGACCCAGGATGCAAGGGCCTCTTACGCCAACATTCGAGCAGCCCTCGATACTGCAGGCCGCCCGATCGTGCTGAGCATCTGTGAATGGGGAACCGCGAAGCCCTGGCTCTGGGGAAAAGAAGTTGGCGGAAATTTATGGCGTACCACGGGCGACATCAGTGACCGCTGGGGTGGCAAAGAAAAGTGGCCGGACGGAAGTTGCTGTTCCAATGGTGTGCTGGCAATTTTGGATGAGCAGGTCGGATTGCAATCTTATGCAGGGCCGGGACACTGGAACGACCCGGATATGCTCGAAGTGGGGAACGGCGGGATGAGTGACACTGAATATCGTTCGCACTTCAGTCTGTGGGCAATCTTGGCCGCACCGCTGATTGCGGGTAACGATCTGCGGACCATGACTCCTGCGATCCATGACATTCTGACCAACAAAGAAGTGATCGCGGTGGATCAGGACGCGCTGGGACGCCAAGGCGAGCGCGTGGCCAAGAATGGAGAAGCGGAAGTCTGGGCCAAGCAACTCAAAGACGGCAGCCGCGCCGTAGTGCTGCTGAATCGGGGCAGCGCGGAACAGGAGATTGCCGTCAATTGGACTGATTTGGGTTATCCGGCGAGCTTCAATGCATCCGTGCGGGATCTTTGGGAGCACAAGGATCTGGGAAAATTCGCTGGGAAATTCTCAGCCCGTGTCGCTCCACATGGCGTTGTCATGATGAACGTCAAACCATAAAGCGAACACTCAAGCTGGTTTCTTCAGCGCTTCCATCACGCTCTGAATCAGCTCTTTCGCGTCCGTCAGATTTTTCATGATGATCTGAATGTCCATCACCGGCTTGCCCGGCCAGCGCTGGCTCTGACAATAGACGCCGTGCTGGCCGACCAAGGCCATGGCGTCGGTGATCATGTCCATGGTGACGGCAAGGCGGCCCCTTGGCATGCCCATCATGGTTTCGTAATGTTCTAATTCTTCCTGTTTGTCGTCGAATACCGGCATGGGATCGATTGTAACTGCGAGGGTGCGAGGAGCATAATTTGTGCGCTGACGATATTTACTCGACAACGTCCAAACAAATGCAATGAACCTACTCCTGGAGGAAACATGCAGAAGAGAATCGCTCGCCTCACGCTTTTCATTTTCCTGATCACCGCTGCCGGTTTTGCCCAGATGGGTGGAGGGAAACCCAGCCCAGCCGAGTCCGCCACCTGCGATTTGGGTGGAGGCAAAACTATTAAGACGGATTATTCCAGTCCCCGCATGAAGGGCCGCAAAATTTTCGGAGAACTGGTTCCCTACGGCAAAGTGTGGCGCACCGGCGCCAATGAGGCGACAACGTTCGTTCCCAGCACCGACGTTACGGTAGGCGGCAAGAACGTTCCCGCCGGCCACTACACCATCTTCACCGTTCCGAACGCGGACAAATGGACTTTGATCATCAACAAGAAGACTGGCGAGTGGGGCATTCCCTACAAGTATGAAAGCGATGAACTGGCGCGTGTAGATATGAAGGTCTCCAAAACGTCATCCCCGGTCGAGAATTTCACCATCTCTTATGAGAAGAGCGGACAGGGATGCACCATGAATATGGAATGGGAGAACACGCGAGCTTCGGTGGATATCACTGCGAAATAAGGAAACCCGTGTAGGGACAGCCGAGGCGGCTGTCCCTGCATGTACCACGAGGAAATACACGACCGCAAATTGCTGAATTTGAAGTTTGCCGCTAATTTGCGGGTTTCCAGCGCAATACGGGCTTGCGTGCGGCGGCAGTCTCATCCAGCCGAGATACGCGGGTGGAATGTGGTGCGTCCAGCACGGTTTGGGGATCTTCCTCGACTTCCTCCGCAATCGACTTCATCGCCTCAATGAACAGATCCATTTCTTCCTTAGATTCGCTCTCGGTCGGCTCAATCATGAGGGCGCCGGGCACAATCAGCGGAAAAGCGGTGGTGTAGGGATGGAAGCCATAGTCGATCAGGCGCTTGGCAATGTCCATGGTACGGACGCCTTTCCTCGCCTGCAGCTTATCGCTGAATACCACTTCATGCATGCTGGGCGTGGAGTACGGGAGATCGTAAGTGCCCTCGAGTCCTTTGCGGATGTAGTTGGCGTTGAGCACCGCGTCTTCGGTAGTCTCGCGCAGACCGTCAGGACCATTCGCCTGAATGTAGGCCAGAGCTCGGACAAACATCCCAAAGTTCCCATAGAAGGAACGCACGCGTCCCACGGAGTGTGGACGGTTGTATTCGAAGCCAAGCGTGCCATCCGGCTTTGCGACGACAACGGGCGCGGGCAAGAAGGGCTCTAAACCCTTTTTTACTGCCACCGGCCCAGATCCTGGTCCGCCGCCGCCATGAGGCGTGGAGAAGGTCTTGTGGAGATTCAGGTGCATCACGTCTACACCGAAGTCTCCGGGGCGGACCTTGCCTACAAGGGCATTCATATTGGCGCCATCCATGTAGAGCAAGCCGCCCTTCGCGTGCAGGATGTCAGCGATCTCATGAATCTGCTGTTCAAAAACGCCGAGCGTGTTGGGATTGGTCAACATCAAGGCAGCGACATCCTCATTCATCTGCTGCTTCAGCGAGGCCAGGTCGACCATGCCGCGAGCATCTGATTTGAGATTTTCGACCGCATAATTGACCATGGCGGCGGTGGCTGGATTGGTGCCGTGCGCGGAGTCGGGAATCAATACCTTCTTTCGCGGATTTCCCTTCGACTGGTGATACGCGCGCACCATCAGCAGTCCCGTCATTTCACCGTGCGCGCCCGCTGCCGGCTGCAGAGTGATCGCGTCCATCCCGGTAATCTCGATCAAGCACTCGCTCAGGGTCTTCATGATCTGGAGCGCGCCCTGCGAGATTTTTTCCGGCTGATACGGATGCCCGTTCGCGATTCCTTCCACCCGCGCCACGGCTTCGTTGACGCGCGGGTTGTACTTCATCGTGCAGGAACCGAGAGGATACATTCCGAGATCAATGGCATAGTTCCACGTGGACAGGCGCGTAAAGTGGCGGATGATTTCAATCTCACTCACCTCCGGCATGTTGCCCAGATCTTTCCTTTCCGCTTTGCCGAGCAGCTTGGCCGTGTCCACCTGCGGAACGTCGAGCGGAGGCAGCTTCCATGCCGCCTTTCCGGGCGAGGACTTTTCGAAGATCAGCCCCTCATTCTGGTTGACGTGACGCGTCGCCTTGCGGATTTTGGGCTTCATCGCGTTACCTCTTCCACTTCCTCTTTGGCTGAGCGAACCGAGCGCTCGCTCTCAGCGACCAGCCCTACGGCGGTATCGATTGCCGACCGGGTCGTCAGCTCCGTGCAGCACCACAAGGAGGAATTTCCCAGCTCGGGATAAAACTTCTTCAGCGGTAATCCGCCAATCATCTTGTGTCCCAATAGCCGGCTGTTAATCGCGTAGGGATCTTCGCTAGTCTCGACTACGAACTCGTTGAACCGAGGCGCGCCACCGAACAGAACTTTGCCATGCCGGGCAAACTGGGTGGCAGCGTAGGCCGTCTTGGCAAGATTCTGCTTTGCCAACTCCTTCAATCCGACCCGGCCGTAGATGGTCATGAAGATGTTGACCATCAGCGCGACCAAAGCCTGATTGGTGCAAATGTTCGAGGTAGCCTTCTCCCGGCGTATGTGCTGTTCGCGGGTAGCCAGCGTCAGAACGAATCCGCGGTTTCCCTGCTTGTCGGTAGTCTGTCCCACCAGGCGCCCGGGCATTTGCCGGACATTCTTCTCGCGCGTTGCGATCACTCCACAATACGGTCCGCCAAATCCGAGCGGAACCCCGAAGGACTGCGCTTCCATGGCGATGACATCGGCCTGACGCGGCGGTTCAACGATTCCCAGCGAAACCGCTTCGGCGATAGAGACCACCAGCATGGCTCCGTTCTGGTGAGCGATCTGGGCGATGGCATCGATGTCCTCGACAATTCCGAAGAAGTTCGGGGACTGCACCAGAACGCACGCAGTTTCCGGAGTGATGGATTTCTCCAGTTCCTGCAGATTCAGACGGCCGTCCTGGGCGTAATTCGCGATGGAGAGCGGCATGCCCTGGTGAGTGGCGTAGGTCGCCAGCACCTCGCGATATTCCGGATGCAACGTGCGCGCCACCATGACAGATCGTCGTCCGGTAAGGCGAACGGCCATCATCACGGCTTCTGCGGCAGCGGTCGACCCGTCATACATGGACGCATTCGCCACTTCCATGCCGGTCAACTCGCAGATCATCGTCTGAAATTCGAAGATGGACTGCAGCGTTCCTTGAGAGATCTCGGCCTGATAGGGAGTGTAGGCTGTCAGGAACTCGCCGCGCGAAATAAGGGAATCGATGATCACGGGCCGATAGTGGAAATAAGCGCCGGCACCGAGAAAGCTGGTATAGCCGTCGCCGTTTTCGCGCGAGCGCTGGCGAAAGAAATCCACGATCTCCGACTCCGCCATTTGGCGAGGAATCTTCAGGTCACGGCGAAGCCGGTATTCGGCGGGGATCGACGCGAACAGATCATCGACCGAGCGTGCGCCAATTGCTTTGAGCATGGCTTCGCGGTCATCAGGGGATTTAGGTAAATAGCGCATAGAACTTTATATAGATGTAGGTAAGGGACATTCCGATGGTCGTATCAACGCCGCGCCTTGAATGGACTGTGGTCCGATTTTCAGTGTCCAGCCTCTTCCGCTACGTACTTCTCATAATCTGCGGCCGAGAGCAAAGCATCCAGTTCGCTGGGATTCTTCAGCGTAATCCTCACCATCCAGGAGCCGTGGGCGTCGCTATTCACCTTCTCCGGAGCGGTCGCCAACTCGCTATTCACCTCGGTGACGGTTCCGGAAGCAGGCGAGAATAAGTCGGATACGGCTTTGACCGATTCCACTGTGCCGAAAGTCTTGCCAGCCGTGAGTTCCGCGCCGACCTTCGGCGTTTCCACGAACACGATGTCCCCCAGCGATTGTTGGGCATAATCGGTTATGCCGACCGCTGCGGAATTGCCGTTCACCTGAATCCACTCGTGTTCGCGCGTGTATTTACGATCGCTTGGGTAGGGCATAGAAGGTTCTAGCTCCTGACAGCTGGGAAATCTTTCCCTCATTTTTTCGGACGCTTGTAGAACGGCGTTGGGACGACCACCGCTCCTACTGCTTGACCACGAATCTCTACCTGCAATGGTGTGCCGAGGCCTTCAAATTCTCTCGGGACGTAGGCTAACGCGATATTCTTTTTCAAGTACGGAGCTGGCGAGCCGCTCGTAATGTATCCGATCTCCCGGCCGGCAGTGTCTAGGACCTTATAGCCGTCGCGGGCGATGCCACGTTGGGTCATCTCCAGGCCCACCAAAGTGCGCTTTACGCCGGCGGCCTTTGCTTTTTGCAGCGCGTCGCGGCCGATGAATTCCGGCTTCTCCATTTTGCAGAAGCGATCCAGCCCAGCTTCCCAGACATTAATCGTATCGGAAATCTCGTGGCCATAGAGCGGGAGCTTGCCTTCGAGCCGCAGCGTGTTGCGAGCGCCCAAGCCGCAAGGGACGACCCCAAATTCCTTACCCGCAATGAGAATCTCGTTCCACACAAATGCGCTCGTACCTTCGTCAGATGGAACGTAGATCTCGAAGCCATCCTCGGCCGTGTAGCCGGTGCGGCCCATCAGAGTGTCCTTAAGGCCGCATACTGTGCCACGCGTTACCCAGTAGAACTTCACTGCACTAAGGTCTGCGTCGGTGAGCTTTTGCAGCAGATTTACTGCTTTGGGACCTTGGATCGCGATCTGAGTGAAATCATCTGACAAGTTCTCAACCGCGCAATCGAACTGCCGCGTGTTGTCGCGCACCCAGTTAAAATCCTTCTCCCTCGTCCCCGCGTTAATTACCAGCAGATACTCGTCCTGACCGAGGCGATGCACGATGACATCATCCACAAACGTGCCTTGTGGATAGAGCAAAGCCGAATACTGCGCCTGCCCGATCGCCAGTCGGGAGGCATCGTTCATGGAAATATGCTGAACGGCTGCGAGCGCCTGTCGGCCCGCCAGGCGGATGTCGCCCATGTGGCTGACATCGAAGATGCCGACGCCTGTCCGCACAGCCATGTGCTCGTTGATGATGCCGCCGCCCAGAGAAGCGGGATATTCCACTGGCATATCCCAGCCGTTGAATTCCACCATCTTCGCCCCCATCTGGCGATGGACTGCATTGAGCGCAGTTTTTCGAATGGTGGGCGCCTCTACCGCAGACAAGATCAACCTCAAACGAGCAGTGGCTGGCTGCCGGGATGGTGTGACTGTTTACGGTATCACGCAGTTTTTCGGCGGGTCAAACGGCTGCGGATTCAAGAATGGAGAACTTCAGACTATCGCCCGAACTGCACCGTAACGCGCGATCCGGCGGGGACGTGGGTTCCGGCCGCAGGGGATTGCTGCCGCGCTAGACCGCTGCCAACGGCGTCCAGTTGTAGACCGACGTCTTGGGCCGTCTCAATCGCGCGGCGAAAAGTTTTCCCGACGAATGACGGCACTTCGATCCCGCCTTGCTCCACGTCCAGCACGACCGTGCCGCTAGCGGGCAGCTTTGTTTCGGCGCCGGCAGGAGGGATTGGGTTACCGGAGTCGCCGGAAGGAGCGGGCGATAATGGCTCGCGCACGGCCGCTTGCACGACGGTGCCACTGCCCACCGCCGAGACAGGTGTGGATCGCCTCGCCACAGCTGACAGTCTCGCGCCATCGAGCGTTCCAGTGTTCACTTCTGCGGTTTCCAGGGGCTCGCCGGGATGGTCGGGGGTATCGTCATCCAGATCCTTATCCTTGATTCTGGATTGCGCCAGCAAAACTTGGCGCTGCGGCGCAAGCGGCAGATCATGAGGGACGTGCAGGTACTCAAGCACCTGCTGCGTGACCCGGCGGAAAACTGGGGCCGAAACTTGCCCGCCCTGGTGGAGACCTATAGGCGAATCGAGAATGACGGTAACGACGACTTGAGGGTTATTCAGCGGGGCGAAACCAGCGAAGGTGGCGTTGTACTTAGTCTTCGAGTACGCGCCAGTTGCCGGATCGATTTTTTGTCCCGTGCCGGTCTTTCCTCCTGCCGTGTAACCGTCGAGAGAAGCCCTGCGCGCCGTGCCCTCAAGCACGACCTTTTGCATCATGGAGCGCATCTCGGCCGCCGTGTACGAGGAGACGACCCGCCGCCCTTCCGCCGGATGAAATGTCACAGTTTGCGCGCCTGGATGAAAAGCCACAGTTTGCACGCCCGCTTGCAAAGGCAATGTGCCAGCGACTATGCGCGGGGCGACATACACCCCATCGTTGGCAAACGTTGAAATCACCGCCGCGAGCTGAATCGGCGAAACACCGACTTCCTGTCCAATCGAGATGGCTGCGATCGAGACTTTCGACCATCGGCTTGGAGGTTTGGTGATCCCACGCGTCTCCCCGGGCAATTCAATCCCCGTCTGCTGTCCTAGCCCGAAGGCGCGAATGTACTTGTAATACCGTTCTTCGCCCAGGCGGAGCGCGATTTTGATGGTACCGACGTTGCTCGATTCGGCCAGCACTCCCCATACCGGCAGGATCCCATGTGCCTTCGAGTCGCGAATGCGCATGCGGTTGTAGACGATCGACCCCATTTGGCAGTCGATGAGTTCATCGGGCGTGGTGAGCTTCTCTTCGAGAGCAGCGGAGAGCGTTACAACCTTGAACGCCGATCCCGGCTCGTAGACATAGCTGACAGCACGGTTCGTGAGTGCTCCCGGGGTGATCTGCTTGCGAAGGTTGGGATTGAAGGTGGGCCGGTTCGCCAGGGCTAGAATCTCGCCGGTGTGCGGGTTCTCCACAATTACGGTTCCCGCAATGGCTTGCGTATCGTGAATGGCCTGCTCGAGTTCCTTTTCGGCAATGTACTGGATATTCTTATCGATGGTTAGGACGACATTGTCGCCCGGATCGGGCTGGGTCTCGACATCGGAGAACCACCGTTTACGCGCGTCAACCGAGATAAACATCTTTCCGGCTCGCCCGCGAAGCTGGTCATCGTATTCATGCTCGATGCCGCTTTGCCCGGTGTCCTCCATCCCCACGGACCCGAGCACCTGTGCCGCCAAATCCCTCGCAGGATAAAAGCGCTTCGGTTCCTTTTGCAGGTGAATGCCTTGCAGTCTCAGAGAACTGATGCGCTGGATGGTTTGGTCGTCCGCCTTGCGAGCGACCCAGCAGAAGGTCTTGTGAGCTCGGCAGTCCGCGAGCACGACGTTATAGTCATCCCCGGTAATTCGAGTGATCAACGAGATTGCAGTGGGGAGATCTTTGACCTCGGAAGGCACCGCGAAAGCAGAATCCACCATCACCGACATGGCGAGTTCACGGCCAGCGCGGTCGTAGATGATGCCCCGCTTGGCTGCAAGCGGAATCGCGCGCTGCTGCTGATGCCCTGCCTGCTTTACGAATTTTCCGTAGCTGAAGATCTGAAGGTAGACCAGACGTCCGCAGATGGCGACGAACCACAGAAGGAGTATCGCCCCCAGCAGATACAGCCGAGAGTTTTTGCCAAGATCAGAACTGGTGGCTGCCATGGAGTACTCTCTAGACGGATTGACAGCCTACTTTCAAACAGGCTGCCACGAAACAACCGGGCTCCGCTCCGCGGACAGCCCAGGGGGCTGTAGCTATGCCATCTCTACTGACCCGGGACTACCATTACAGGGGCAGCGCTGGCCATGACCGGACCTTGCAGATCGCCAGCAGAGCCATCCAGGTGGACCACTTGTCCAGGCGCGGGGGGAACCAGGCCCATGCGGCGCGCCAGCACGTCAATGCGCTCGGGGTCGCGCAGGGACGCATCTTCCAGACGCAGCGCGCGGTTCATTTCAGTCGCGCCAGCGAGTTCACGTTTTGCCGATTCGATCTGATATCCATATTCGATAGCCTTGAAGTGCTGCCAGGCATACGTGAACACCAGCAGGAACAGGCAACCCAGGGCGAAGCCGAAGTGCTTCATCTCGCGGCTGCGGCGAGGATCTTCTACCTTGACCAGACGGGAATTGTCGATCGCCTTGGAGAAGTAAATCTCCGGAGTACCTGTCCAAAACGAGCGCCGTTCCGCCGGAACCGCACCTTGAAATGTTGCCGCTGCTGCCGCCATTATGCTGCTCCCATGTAAGCCGTTTCGCTGTCTACGACTGGAATCTGCATGGTAAAGATTTCGTGCAGTTCCTCATTCATGCGCTGCTGCTGCAAGTTCTGGTTAGCCCGCTCCGCTGCGCTCATCAACTCGCTGATCAATGTTCCCGTATACATGTCCTGCTACCTCGATTTGGATTCCTACCACGGAACCCGTTGAAACCAGTTGCCGGCTATGCGGATCTTCGCCCGCTCTTTGAAACCTTTCCCCGGCACAACCGTCACAGCCATGCCGGGTGCCCCGGCAGGTTTTCCGGAGCTAAACTTTTTGCGCGGCCCTTAGCTTCGCGCTGCGGGCTCGCGGGTTGCGATCGCTCTCCTCTTCAGGTGCTGTCACTGGCTTCTTGGTTAGCAGACTGAAGTAACCTTTCTGAGTCCCTTCGCGAAAGGCATCTTTCACGATGCGATCTTCCAGCGAATGAAAACTGATCACCACCACGCGTCCACCCGGCTTCAGCATCCCAGGCGCCGCTTCCAGCAGCGCCCTCAGATCGTCCAGTTCGCGGTTTACGAAGATTCGAAGAGCCTGAAAGGTACGCGTCGCGGGATGAATTCTTCTTTCCGCCTGATTCATTGGCCGGGCCGCGGCTGATATGACCTCAGCAAGATGGGCTGTAGATCGTATCGGCCGCGACCGGCAAATGGCTCTGGCGATTCTCCGCGACCTCCTTTCCTCTCCGAATTCGTAAATCACATCGGCAAGCTGTCGCTCGTCGAGGTGGTTTACCACTTGTTCGGCGGTACGCTCCGACTGCGGGTCCATCCGCATGTCGAGCGGTCCTTCCGCCTGAAAACTGAATCCGCGCGCCGGATTGTCCAACTGCAGGCTGCTGACTCCAATGTCGGCCAGGATTCCATCAATACTCGACGGCTTCTGCCCCTTGGCAATTTCCGCGAAGGAACGCTGCAGGAGCGTAACCTCCGGCCAATCCTGGATCTCTTGCGTCAGCTTTTTACGCGCGATTTCCAGCGCTTCCGGGTCCTTATCGAGGCCAATCAAATGTCCCGGTGCGCCGAGGCGTCTTGCGATTTCGTAACTGTGCCCGCCAAGGCCCACCGTGGCGTCGATATAGGTCCCGCCACGCCGTACGGCTAAAAAGTCGATCGCTTCTTTTAAAAGAACAGGAACATGGCTCGCTTCCCTTCCACCGCCATGCCCAACCCCCTGAGGGGTGTCTGTTGATCCCTCGCCCACTAGATGCCCAGTTCGTCGAGCGTCTTCTCATCCTCAGGCGTGAACTTTTCTTCTTCGATCTCTCTCTTGAACAGCTCCAGGTTCCTTACGACTAGATAGGTCAGATTCCCCAGAACCGCTACCTCGCCCTTGATCTGTCCTGATTCCCGCAACAACTGGGGGAGCAACAGGCGCCCCTGCCCATCCATCTCGACCTGCTGCCCGTAATAGTTCGTTCGATCGAGAAATTTCTTCTTCGTAGGATTGAAATTGGAGAGCCCGGCCAGCTTCTGCTCGATCCGCTCCCATTCCTCGAAGGGATACACTTGTGCAACCTTGCCATCCAAGCTGGTGATGTAGAATTGCTGGCCATATTTCTCGTCGATCACCCGCTTGAACTCCGCCGGGACCTTGAGACGGCCTTTCTCGTCGACCCGGGTTGGATGATTGCCGCGAAACATGAATAAGGCCCCTACGGAAGCCAGTTCCATTCGGGGGAGCGTTCTTTCTTGCCACTACCACAGCAACGAGGGAGGTAAAAACCGCGCAAAGTTCGGTCAAACTCGGATCTTTCGGGCTGTTTGTCGTATTGCTGGGTCGGATTTCCACCGGCTCCTCGATTTCAGCTCCTGAATCCCACGAACCCTGCCTGTCGTGCCACTTTCAACCACTTTCTCCCACATCTTAGCTGTAAGTCGTTTATTGTCAAGCAGAAACTTGCATGTGACTGCCGCAGTAGTGCACCACTTCGGGAAAGCACGAGGGCTTGTGGTTTGCTGAATCACCGACCACAAGCAATCGCGTTAACGAACTTTATTCTTTCGCCATTTTTTCGCTACGATTTTTCTTGATCTCGGCCACTGGCCTGCATTTTCTTGTGGAAATTCCTGGCGCAGTGCTTCTCCGGAAACCTGCCATCCCCTCGTAGGTCTGTCTCATCCAAGAGCAGCGAACGTTATGTCGGAGATTTGAGGCCGTGCCATGAAGTCCTTGCAGTTGTCCTTAGCAGTCGTAGTTCTGTACCCCGCCCTGGTTCTGGCGCAACAAGATCAGGCGCCACCGCTATATCCCGCGCCGGGTAATCCGGCCGAGCAGCAAAGCCAGCAAAATCTGGCTAACCAGGTGAATTCGCAGACGCCGGTGTTCAGGGTGAATGTGTATGCCCGTAGCGCCAATGCCGTTAATTACCGCAACCGCGGCGGATCGACGTCCGTCGACTTCAAGGGCACGGACCTGATGCCCTCCATTACCGGGCACGCAAAGATCGATGGCAAAGCTGGACGGTTGGCCATTGATGCCGACCTTGAGCATGTAGGTCCAGCATCCGCCGTTGGGCCCCAGTACCTCACCTACGTCTTATGGGCAGTTACGCCTGAGGGACGAGCCGTAAACCTGGGCGAAGTCCTGCCCAACGGAAACGGCAGGGACAAGCTGAGCGTCACGACCGACCTGCAAGCCTTTGGCCTCATTGTCACCGCCGAGCCCTATTTTGCAGTCACTCATCCTAGCGACAAGGTCGTCGCGCAAAATGTCATTCCGACTGGAGTGAAGGGGTTTGAAGAGCCCATTGACGCCAAGTTCGATGTACTGGAAGGAAGAG
>Ga0070681_10001703_pt1 | contig 19681 bp, 19 predicted proteins | sample KBSC83BmetaG_FD_65650 | JGI IMG/M metagenome (GOLD analysis project Ga0070681, IMG submission 65650) | Corn rhizosphere microbial communities from Kellogg Biological Station, Michigan, USA - KBS C8-3B metaG | ecosystem: Host-associated > Plants > Roots > Rhizosphere | place: USA: Michigan... | reverse complement strand
CGCGACAAGGCTGCGGTATCGCGCACGCCCGGCGTCGGCCCGAAAGTCGCCGAACGCATCGTCACGGAACTGAAGGACAAGGCGCCGGCCTTCGCCAATGTCGATCCGGCAGTCGTCAGCCTCTCCGGCGCGCTCGACGACCAGCGTGCGCCGCGCCCTGTTACGGACGCAATTTCCGCTCTTGTCAATCTCGGCTATGGGCAGCCGCAGGCGGCGGCTGCCATCGCGTCCGCGTCGCGCAGCGCAGGCGAGCATGCCGAGACCGCGCAGCTGATCCGGCTGGGCCTGAAGGAATTGTCGAAATAGACTATATCCGCCGGGCACCGACCGACGAAGGAATGCAATCTCCACCATGCTGAGCAAGAAGGACAAGGAACTGATCGCCGCCGCCACCGATGCGATCGGCAAGCGTTACCGCAACGACTGGCAGGAGGTCGGAGCCGCCATGCGCACCCGCGATGGCCGCATCGTCACCGGCGTGAACATCGACGCCTATATCGGCCGCATCGCCGTCTGTGCGGAAGCGATCGCGATCGGCCGTGCCATCACCGAAACCGGCGACCAGGGCATCGAGACCATTGTCGCCGTGCGCCACCCGAAACCCGGCGAGCCCGGCAAGATCGCGGTGGTTTCGCCCTGCGGCATCTGCCGCGAGTTGATCCACGACTATGACGCCAAGGCGCGCGTCATCGTCCCCAACAGCGGCAAGGAACCGAAGGTCACGACCATTGGCGAATTGCTGCCGAACAAATACCGGCGGGGCAACGAGTGAGCACACCCTCGCGCATCGTCACGCCCGAGCGGCGCAATGAAGACACGGGCGACACCGCGCTGCGTCCGCAGGTCCTGTCGGAATTCGTCGGTCAGGCGCAGGCGCGCAAGAATCTCTCGATCTTCATCGAGGCGGCGCGCAAGCGCGGCGAGGCGCTCGACCACGTGCTGTTTGTCGGTCCTCCGGGTCTGGGCAAGACCACGCTGGCGCAGATCGTGGCGCGCGAGCTCGGCGTCGGCTTTCGCGCGACCTCCGGACCGGTGATCGCCAAGGCTGGCGATCTCGCCGCCCTTCTCACCAACCTCGAAGAGCGCGACGTGCTCTTCATCGACGAGATCCATCGTCTCAATCCGGCGGTGGAGGAAGTGCTCTATCCCGCGATGGAGGACTTTCAGCTCGACCTCATCATCGGCGAGGGTCCCGCGGCGCGTTCGGTCAAGATCGAGCTCGCGAAGTTCACCCTGGTCGGCGCCACCACGCGCGCCGGCCTTCTGACCAATCCGTTGCGCGACCGTTTCGGCATTCCGGTGCGGCTCAACTTCTATACTGTGGAAGAACTGGAGCTGATCGTGAGCCGCGGCGCCCGCGTGCTCAAGATCGGCATGACGACCGACGGCGCCAACGAGATCGCCCGCCGCGCCCGTGGTACGCCGCGCATCGCCGGCCGCCTGCTCAGGCGGGTGCGCGACTTCGCGTCCGCTGCGGATGCCGACTCGATCGATCGCAAGATCGCCGATCACGCACTGAGTGCACTTGAAGTCGATGCCGCCGGGCTCGATGCCATGGACCGGCGCTATCTCACGACCATTGCGATGAACTATGGCGGCGGGCCGGTCGGCGTCGAGACGCTCGCCGCCGCGCTGTCGGAGCCGCGTGACGCGATCGAGGACATCATCGAGCCGTTCCTGATCCAGTGTGGCTATCTGCAGCGCACCCCGCGCGGCCGCCTGCTCACCTCGCACGCCTTCCGCCACCTCGGTCTGGCCGAGCCCACGCGCGACCCGTCGCAGTTCGGCTTGTTCGGCAATGGCGAGGAAGATTAGTAATTATCTGTTGGGCACAGGCCGGCCCCGTCCTAGCTCGACCTCCCTGCGGGCATGGAAATCCGCAGCAAGTGATGCCATATTTGATACGACCGAGACGACGTTGCCATGCAGACGACCATAACCCTCGATGATGAATTGCTTGCCCGGGCGGAGCAGTTGACCGGCTTGTACGAGATATCGGCCCTCGTCGGAGAAGCCTTGAAGGCGCTAATCGAGCGCGGGGCAGCGCGCCGTCTTGCGCGATTGGTTGGCAGCATGCCGGATTCCAAAGCGCCACCTCGCCGCGGCCTTTGATGATGATTCCAGCCGACAGATCGATCTGGACGCGCGACAAGCGATTGCTCGCTGCCGCCCGTCTGCTGTCTCTTGCGGCGGACATCAGGGAGTAGTTGTCATGTCCCTGCTTGACGGCGTCATCCGCGATGGCCGGCATCACATGCAGGTCCGCGTCTACTACGAGGACACGGACTTCTCTGACTGGACATTGTCGTAACAGACGATCGTGCTGATCCTCCCTGTTTTTGGACAGTTTTCTGGGAAAAGCTGCATGCTGAAAAGGGCTGCGGCGTTCATGTAAGGGGTGTATTCATAGGGCATCCGCTTGCGCACCGGATGCACTATAATGCAGTCGACCAAGTTACGGAAAGCGGCACAAGTCTCGATCGCCTTCGGATTTGTCTTGAGCGCGGTGACTAGTCTTTTTGTCTCCGAACGATACCGATCACCAAACCTCGGACGATCGAACGGGATCACGTTTTCGCCACCGTTGCCGAGCAACCGCAGGCGCTCCTCGACAGATTCCCGCTCCGCATCACATTCATCTATCCGCTTGACCAAAGCATCCGGCTTGCGACGGCTGTTCGCGATCGCATATGACAAGCGTTGGATCTCAGTATCCAGCACATGGCGCCGACGCTCCAGGTTAGAGCATTCGCTGTTCTTTCGCTGATCGCTCTTCCGCTCCTCCTTCCAGGCACGCATCGCCTCTTCAATGGCTTTCGGAGAAAGCAATCTTACTTCCATTTTCTCCGCAAGATCCTTCAGTAGAACGTCCATGTCAAAGCTGCGGGTATGCTCGCAGGTGCTTCGCTGATGCGCGTTGGCGCATGCGGCGCGTGGTCCGCCATTCCGGGAGGATTGAGCGATTCGCATTTGGCCATTGCAAGCGCCGCACCGAAGGACTCCTGCAAGCGGATGCTCGTTGTTGCGCGGGACCACGGGTCGGCGCCGCGGCTTGCCGGTCGGCCCGAACATATGGATAGCGCGCTCACTGCGAACCTTCTGCGCTCTATCCCAGAGCGCTTGGGGTACGATCCGCAGCTTGGCGTTTTTGACGATGATGTGTCGTTCTTCCGGATTGCGGCGCTTCTGCTTCTTCTGCGTTTCCGGATTGAGAATTGTTGAGCGAACATTCCAATGTATTTCGCCGATATACAGTTCGTTGCCGATAATGCCGCGGCCATGGCGACCGCCAGTGATGCACTGATGATTCCAGGTGGTACGACCAGCCTTGTTCTTATGTCGGGTGGCCCCAGGCGAGGGCACGCCTTCGTGGGTGAGATCGGCGGCGATATCTCGCGTTGAACGGCCCGACGTATACTCGATGAAGATACGGCGCACGATATCCGCTTCGCTCTCATCGATCATTCGCTCGCCAGGCGAGCCGGGCGTCGGCCGATAACCGTAGGCGTATGAGCCGGGAATTCTTCCGTTGGTGACAGCGTTATCGTGCCCGCGCCGAACCTTGTCGGCGAGCTGTGGCTTGTAGATCGTGTTGTAGAGACTTGCGATGCTGATGTCAGTCGCCGTCGCATAAACGCCTTTCTGATCCATCAGCTCAACGCGGTTGAACTCAAGCACCTGTTTGAGCCGCTGGATAGTGGCGGGGTCGCGCGACAAGCGGTCGAAATGCTCAACGATGATCACGTCGAAGTCTTGCTGTCGTACACCTTCGAGCAAACGCTGATAACCATCGCGCGTGTCTTCGGTAAGGCCAGACTTTGCAGCGTCGACAAATTCACCAACGACATCGAGGCCATTGCGTGCGGCGACCTTCCGGCAAAGTAATAGCTGACCGTCAATCGAGGTCACTTTTTGCATGTCGCTCGAGTAGCGGGCATATATCGCGGCCTTCTTTTTTGGTGATGGTATCGCCATCCCGATCCCCTATCGACTGCCCTAAACCGCCTTGTTCATCCCGCGCAAGCTGCCGTCCGATGACACGCGCGAGCTCAAGCCAAATGTCCTCATTGTTGGGATTGTCCCAACTTTGAGGGTGAGAAGGATCAAGCGGTCGGATGATCGCCTTTTGGCCCCGAGGCGATCGGATTCGGGTACGCATTACATCAAAGCCTTCACAAGCTACCGTAAATTTCTAACGTGCGCTATGGATAGCCGATAGGGATCACGCGCGGCGTCCGCATCCTCCGTTCGGAGGCTCGATCAAAGCCACTGCATTCGACTTTCGCCCGATGCGGATCTCCGTCCAGCAGTCGGCAAGCGCCGTGACCCGAAAGAATCACGATAGGACGACGGATGACTTTTGCTCCTGTAGCGCTCATGGAAGTCTCGATCTGCAATGGCGAGTCTATTCATGTTGACTGTTGCAGTCATGAATGAAAATGAGATTCTTCGAACGTCGGGCGCTGGCGTGTTGCTGCGAAGATAATCGTAGGCCGGAGGGAATTTGCTATGCAAAGCGGAGTAGAAATACTTGTGTCGGAGGGCCCGAGACATCCGATTGATCCCATTCATTGCTCGACGACGCCGTTTTCACGTCATCACACGACGAACGTCGTTGAACCGGACGCAAGACACGTCGGACTCGCACCAACCCACTGGCGTGCGACTCCGCGACCGGATGGATCTAACTGCTTGCGCGCGCCTGCGACGCGAATCCTCTGCCAATTCCTGGCAACCATCGGAGCCCATCACCTGCGCCCTGCGGGAGACGACACCGCAGCGGAATGACCGCTGCTGGAAACGCTCTACCTTCCAGATATCGAAGTCGGGTGCGATTTCAGCAAAAACGCGGGTGGACAACCATACGCCTATGTCTTCACATCTACCGTTCCCGCAAGATGGCCTCCGCCTGACGATATTTTAATTCTGTCGTCGACACGATAGCAGCGCCGAGAGCCGCTGTAGATTCCTAAATGTACCAGCACCGCGGGGGGCACCCCTTCGGTGCTCGCCTGCCCGATACGCACAGCGCGAACGAGACGGCGCTGCAGTGCCCAAAATTTTGACGATTGCTCGGAAAAGCGCGTCCGTAATAGAGAACTGGTTTTTCGAAGACTGCAAACAAGGGGAATCGAACTGTGACAGCCTCTCTTGACGGCGAGATTCGCGATGGGCGCCATCAGATGCAGGTCCGTGTCTATTTCGAAGATACGGATTCCGGCCAAATTGTTTATCACGCGAATTTTTTGCGCTTCATGGAACGCGGCAGGACGAATTACTTGCGCCTGCTCGGAACCAGTCAGCACGCACTGCTCCAAGAAGCCCAGAACGATGCGCCCGCCTTTACCTTTGTCGTCCGGTCGATGACAATCGATTTTCTAAAGCCGGCGCTCTTGGACGACGTGCTTGACGTCGTTACTCTCCCGCAAGAGGTGAGAGGCGCGTCGATTACTTTACTGCAGGAATGCAGGCGCGCAGAGGATCTCTTGGTCACGGCGCATGTACGTGTGGCGTTTATCTCAGGGGGAAAGGCGCAGCGTATCCCGAAGGCGCTGCGGCTTGCTATGGAAGGGCACAAATCAATCCGCTCCCATTCAAGCCCTGGCCGTCCGGCGACCAACGAAGAGGTACGTCGCGGATCGGAGGCGGATAGGCCTGCGAAATAGCTACATGTAGAAGCTGTAGCTGACTTGCGGCTTCTCGGTCGGGCTGACGTATCTCATGATGTCTCCGATCTCCGGGCGCATTCCAGCGTAATCGGCAGACGAACGTCCGTTTGAATGCTGTTCCAGTTCATCGTCACGGTCCAGGATCTCGTCGCACAGGCTCTCTAACTTGCCGACCCCTCGGCCTTGCGGCGCAAAAGCGTCGAGCCCCGCACCCTATCGCTGAGTTTTAGCGAATCTCGACAATCGCGCTTCTGATCTCGACGTTCATAAACACTGCCTACGTTCCGCACGCCATTAGCGAGGAAGCGCGTCGACCGCGCGTGATGATAGGTGACTCAAGCCTGCGCGCCTCCCCTTGATCGGCCTCACCTGGCCGACAATCGCCTAATACTATAACCAATTGAATTCAAAGAAAAATTCTTCCTCTACTGCTGCTGATACCAACAGAAATACCAACAAGCTGACGCACGGCAATAGCTGGCAAGAATAAAAAAGCAGCTCCCACCGTAAGGCTCGCCCTATGCCATTCCGGTCTCCACAATCGCCCCGACCGGAATCGAACCCGGTTCTGCCTCGAAATCCCGGTGGGTTGGACGATTTCGGGGGCAGCTCTGTTGCGTTGGCGCGAAACCGAGGCCAAAAGCGTTGATCGCGCGACGCTGAACCGACCAAAAGAAATTCGTGAGGGGCGCAGCCTGCCTAGTCGGTGCGGGATCGTTCGAGCTTCTCGCGGGTTTTATGGGGGTTATGGACAAAAAAGTCGACAGCGCTTCCCGGATGACTGCCCGCTCTGGATTCAAATTCGTGAGGGTCCGCGGCGCCCGCGAACATAATCTGAAAAATGTCGACGTCGAGGTTCCGAGAGATTCCTTGGTCGTGTTTACCGGGGTCTCTGGCTCGGGAAAGTCGTCGCTGGCCTTCGGGACGCTGTACGCTGAAGCCCAGCGTCGCTATCTGGAGTCCGTCTCGCCTTATGCAAGGCGGCTGTTTCACCAAATGGCGGTGCCGGAAGTCGACGAGGTCGACGGCCTTCCGCCGGCTGTCGCGCTGCAGCAGCAGAGGGGCTCGGCGACGACGCGGTCGTCGGTGGGCAGCGTCACGACGCTTTCGAACCTGCTCCGGATGCTATATTCCCGGGCGGGCGATTATCCGCGGGGCCACGCGCTGCTTTATGCCTAGTCATTCTCGCCGAACACGCCGGAGGGGGCCTGTCCCCACTGTCACGGCATCGGGCGTATCCATGATGTCAGCGAGCGCTCTCTGGTGCCAGACGACAAGCTGACGATCCGCCAGCGCGCTGTGGCCGCCTGGCCGACAGCCTGGCAAGGGCAGAACCTCAGAGACATCCTGGTCACGCTCGGCTACGACGTGGATAAGCCGTGGCGCGAATTGCCGAAGAAGGATCGTGACTGGATCCTGTTCACCGACGAACAGCCGACGCTGCCGGTCTATGCCGGATATACCCCGGCCGAAACACGACGGGCCCTGAAGCGAAAGGAGGAGCCGAGCTATCAGGGGACTTTCACGGGCGCGCGCAAATACGTGTCGCGGAGTTCTGGATTATCCCGCTGCTCCACCGACGCGTAGAAGGCATCCATGTCGACATGGATAATTTTTCGACACGATCGCTCACCACTGTCTGGTCTGTGGTCGAGGGAAGACATCGTTCGAATATACATCAGTCCAAGAGGCAATCGTCAGTCATCCACCGGTTGTTCGTGACGTGGGTCTAAGCACGGTCGGCGGTCTGCCCGTCTGAACGATCGAGGCATCGCGCGCCGGTGCAGCACGATGCGCGATTCGCCTCCAACCCTGACGCGGCGACCGGGCTGGAATTTCCAGATTTGGGAGGGCCGGATTCAGTCACCTGTAAATAGAAATAGCGAGGGCAGATCTAGCAACGAAATCAATTCGCTAGGCTAGAGAGGAACTTTGATCTCGCCAATGAGTTGCTAGTTTGCTGGAGCTATGCCCCGGCGGGTACCCAGACAAAAGGGCAGGCGGGGGAGATGAACCTAAGCGGGTCGGGAGCTGCTAACAGGCAGCTATCATCGCTGCTCATAGCAGACGATTTCGCGCGGCCATCATTGGGCAGGAGTGCCCACGATGCATGATGACCGACAGCTCCGTGTCTCTCTAGACATTTCTGGGCTGTTTGCTGACCTGTCGAAGCTTGACCGAAATCATTCAGGACCGCGGCACCAGCTGTATCGCGGTCGCATCTCAGATGCGCCCATCATGATAAAGATGAGTTCGGCGGAGCAGCCGAAAGAGGGTGCAATCGCGTCCCTGCGCCATGAATATGAGCTGCTCCGTGAACTCAAATCCCCCGGGATCGTCCGGGTGATCGGGATGGCGCCTTCGGAAAGAGGCCTAGCGCTGTTAATGGAGGACGCTGGGGACACGAACCTTGCAACACTCATTCGTTCCCGACCGCTTTCGATCGCGGACTTCTTGAACATCTCGATTCAGGTTGCGGAAGCCGTTGCGCGATTGCATGTCGTGCGGATCGTTCATCGCGACATCCATCCCGGCAACATTGTCTGGAATTCGCGGAGTGAAGTCGCAACTCTCTGCGATTTCGCGATTGCGGAGACCTTTCCAACTCTGGCTATGCGAAGTCCCAATACCACCCAGCTCGAAGGGACGCTCTCCTACATGTCGCCGGAGCAGACCGGCCGCACGGGTCGCTCAGTGGATTGGCGGGCGGATCTCTACTCGCTCGGCGCTACTTTGTATGAGATGTTGACCGGCGCGCCGCCCTTCGCCGAACGCGACGCCGTTTCATTGGCCCACGCCCAGATCGCGCGCCAAGCTCGGCCGCCACATGAGATAAACTCGCTAGTGCCGCTCACCTTGTCGCGCATTGTGCTCAAATTGCTCGAAAAGGAGCCAGAGCAGCGCTACCAGTCTGCGAACGCGCTAGGGGATGATCTGCGTGAAGCTAAAAAACAATGGTTGCAATCGGCAACCATTGAGTCTTTTCCACTTGCCTCCCACGAGATCCCTCGCGCGCTGAGCATCCCCGACAGGCTCTATGGACGTGACGAGGAACAGCAATCTCTCGTAGACGCGTTCGCGCGAACCTGTGCGGGGGGACGAGAACTCGTGCTTGTTACTGGTGGTCCCGGAATTGGCAAGTCGGCCCTTGTGGAACAACTCCGCCCGTCGGTCGCTGCCAATCACGGATATTATGCGGCGGGCAAGTTCGATCAGCTTCAGCGTAGCGTCCCGTTCTCGGGCCTGGCGCAAGCGCTTCGGAGCCTCATAAGGCAATTGCTCACGGAGTCCGAAACAGCTCTTTGGAGGTGGCGAAAGCAAATCGAGGACGCGGTGGCACCGAATGGACAGCTTCTGGTCGTCCTCGTGCCAGAGCTTGAGAGCATCCTCGGTCCACAGCCGCCGATTTTAGAGGTCGGTCCAGTCGAAGCAAAGAACCGCTTCCATGTCGTACTCACGCGGTTTTTGCGCGTCTTTGCCCAGCCCGAACACCCGCTTGTACTTTTCTTGGACGACCTGCAATGGGTCGATCAAGCATCGCTGCAACTCCTCGAACAATGGGTGAGCGATGCCAGCAGCCACCACCTGCTCCTGATTGGCGCCTATCGAGATAACGAGCTTGGTCCTTCCCATCCATTGGCGTTCTCCCTCGCAGGATTGCGCGAAGAAGGCTGTAACGTCTACGCGATTCACTTGAAGCCGCTGGGCTCGAGGGCTGTGGCTCAGCTCGCAGCCGATACCTTTGGCGAAGACGCCGTGCGAATGCAATTCTTGGCCGGTCTCATCATTCGCAAGTCGGCCGGCAATCCGTTCTTCGTCCGGCGTCTACTTCACCTGATGCACGCTCAGGGCCTCTTTCGCTTCCTTTCGGAGTTCCATCGCTGGACCTGGGACCAATCAGAAATTGAGCGTGCTCCGATTACGGATAACGTGCTCGATCTGATGGTGCTGGCGATTGATCGGCTGCCCTCGTCGGCGAGGCAACTGCTTGAGATGGCCGCCTGCATCGGACACAGGTTCGAGCTCAGCACACTTGCCGAATTGACCGATCTCTCCCCTGCGACTGTCAGTGAGCAGCTTTGGCCGGCAATTGAAGACGGATTGTTGGTTCCAATCCTTGATATAGACAAGCTGTCCCACCGGGCAGACCATTTTGATGACGGAGCGGGCCCGCTTGAGGCCGGTCTCCAGTTCGCCCACGATCGCGTGCAACAGGCGGCGTACGGCCTGCTGAGTGCACAAAGTCGGGAAGCGCTCCACCATGCCATTGGCCGTCGACTGCTCGACCGGGCAGGCGACGACGTTGACGAGACCTTATTTGAGATTGTCGATCAGTTCGATCTGGGCGAAGCACATGTTGTCGACGACACGGAACGTCGCTCGCTTGTTGATCTGAACCTCGCTGCTGGGCGGAAGGCTAAGGCTTCCGCAGCATATCGAGCTGCGTTCGAGTATCTCACGGTGGCCAAGCGTCACCTCGGCGAACAAGCCTGGGATAATCGACCGGAAGTTACTTTCGCAGTACATCGCGAACTTGCCGAAAGCGCCTATCTCGCTGGCGAGCATGCAACGGCTGAAGAACTGGTGGAAGCAACTCTCGAACATGCGCATTCCAAGGCGGCCAAAGCGGATCTTTACGGTCTGCGCGTGCTGGCTGCGACGGTAGCAAGCGATTGGCCGCGCGCCCTCCACTGGGGACGGGAAGGGCTTTCCGTTTTTGGGCTAGAGTGGCCGCAAGATGGCCTTGCCGACGCTATCGAAGCCGAAGCTGCCATGGTCATGAAGAATCTCGGCGAACGAAAGATTGAAGATCTCGTCGACGAGCCGGACGTCGAGGACGCGGATATTCGCGCCAGCATGCGCCTGTTGGCGCTCCTCGGTGCGCCAGCCTACTTCAGTGGTGCGGAGGTACTGACCTTTCTGTTTGCCCGGGCCGTGAACCTCTCGCTCATGCATGGCCTATCGCCTTATTCCGCTTTTGCGTTTGTACTCTATGGCGGCATTCATAACGCCCAGACCGGTCAATATGATATTGGCTATGCCTTCGGCAAGCTGGCATTGGCACTGGCACAGCGCTTCGGCAATCGTGCGGAAGAGTGCAGGACGCTGGAGGTCTACGGGGTACTGGTCCACCATTGGAAGGCGCCTTTGCGCGATGGCCTCCCCCTGCTGAAGGAAGGCTTTCGTGCCGGCGTGGAGTCCGGTGAAACCGCCTTCGCTGCGTTCAGCCTGAACGCGTTTCTTATAAACGCCCTGCCTTCGGGAATGCCGTTGAATGATCTGCTCGGGGAGGCGGCGGTCGCCTTGGATTTTGCGATGACGCAGAAGAACAGGACCAGCGTCTTGATGGCCCTTGCGCAGCGGCAAATTGCGCGCGCACTGACTGGTGCGACCTCTAGGCCGGATGTCTTTGACGACCAAGAGTTTGTCGAAGCGCACTTCCTGGAGGAAGCCGGCAGACACGAAACCGCGCTTGGGCATTTCTGGGTAGCGAAACTGCAGACGGCCTACCTTGTGGGCGACTATGAGAGCGCCGTCAAATGTTCGCGTGAAGCCGAGAGACGCATTCTCAAAGGCATTCTCGGCATGATCACATCGGCCGAGCACGTTTTCTATACGGCCCTTGCCACGGCCGCGGCCGCGACTTCGTCTCCCAGCGAGCACTCGTCGTCACTGGATCAATTGCGTATCCTGCACGGCAAGCTGGTCAACTGGGCCGGGCATTGTCCCCAGAACTTCGCGCACAAGGTGTCGCTTATCGGAGCCGAGATTGCAAGGCTGGATCGAAAGCCTGGCGAGGCGTTGATTCTATACCGGGCCGCGATCGATGAGGCCGAGCGTCAACGGTTCATCCAAGATGAAGCGCTCGCCCATGAGCTTCGCGCACGTTTTCTGCTCGGCGAGCGTGAGCCTGCGTTTGCCGCCGTGCATATCCGGTTGGCACGGGATCGCTATCGGCAGTGGGGCGCGACAGTGAAGGCGTCGGCCCTCGAACGGGAATATCCTAGTTTCTTCGCTTCTGAATCTGCTGCTGGCCCTGGGGTGGGGTCGATCGATGCGATGGCCCTGATCAAGGCTTCACAAGCGATCTCGGCCGAGACGCAGCCCGAGAAGCTCTTCGAGCAGATTCTGCGTGTTGTCGTCGAAGTCGCCGGAGCGCAGAGAGGCGCGTTAGTGCTTTCCAGCAATGGTCTGCTCACCGTGCGTGCGCAGATGGAGGCGACGAAAGAAATTTCAGTGTCCTTGGCAGAAGTGCCGCTCGCGCGATGTCCCGACCTGCCTTCGGCCATCCTTCGCTATGTGATCCGGACGAAAGAAGTCCTTTTGCTTTCCGACGCCGCGACGGTCGGCATCTTCACTGGCGATCCGGTCGTACAGCGACGTGGATTACGATCGGTGCTGTGCGTGCCGCTGCCCAAGCAGGCAACCGTAGTCGGTCTGCTCTATTTTGAAAACAACGCGCTGGCGGGCGCGTTTGCGAACGCGCTTGTTGAAATTGTCCAAGTGTTGGCCGCGCAGGCGGTTATTTCGCTTGAAAATAGTACGCTTCTTGCGGAGCTCCAGGAGCTCACCGGGGCCTTGGAAGAGCGCGTCGCTGAGCGGACGAGGCAACTCACCGACGAGATCGCTGCGCGCGACAAGGCTCAGGCGGCGCTCCAAGAGCTGAGCAGGACCCTAGAACAGAGAGTGGCGGAGCGCACCGCCGATCGGAACGCGCTATGGCAACTCACGCGCGATCTCATGCTCCGATGCACGTTCGACGGCATGATCACCGCCGTGAATCCGGCCTGGACCGAAATTCTCGACTGGCGCGAAGATGAACTCGTTGGCGCCTCGCTCTTCGACTTCGTCCACCCCGACGACATGGATCACACGATCCAAGGTGCGAAGGATCTGGCGGAAGGCAGAAGTCACGACCGCTTTGACGACCGCTACCGGCATCGCGACGGCAGTTACCGTTGGATCAGCTGGGCCACGCGATCAAGCGAAGGGTTCATCACAGCGACCGGACGCGACGTGACCCACGAGATCGAACAGGCGCAAGCCCTCGCCAATGCGGAGGCGCAGCTCCGACAGTCACAGAAAATGGAGGCCGTCGGTCAACTCACAGGTGGCTTGGCTCACGACTTCAACAACCTCCTGGCCGGCATCTCAGGGTCGTTGGAGCTGATGCAGACCCGCGCTCGGCAGGGACGCCACCAGGACGTGGAGCGTTACGTGGCGGCGGCCCAGGGAGCAACCAAGCGCGCGGCCTCCCTTACGCACCGTTTGCTTGCCTTCTCGCGCCGTCAGAATTTGGATCCGAAGCCGACCGACGTGAATCGCTTGGTTGCGGGAATGCATGACATGATCCAGCGGACGGCGGGACCGGCTATTCCCGTTGAGGTGGTTGGCGCCTCCGGCCTCTGGCCAGCGCTGGTCGACTCTTCCCAACTCGAAAACGCCCTTCTCAATCTTTGTCTCAATGCGCGGGACGCGATGCCGGACGGAGGCCGGATCACTATTGAGACTGCCAACAAGTGGCTCGATGAACGTGCCGCACGGCAACAGGGCGTCCCCGAAGGCCAATATCTCTCACTCTGCGTGACCGACACTGGATCGGGAATGTCCGCGGAGACCATCAACCGGGCATTCGAGCCGTTCTTCACGACCAAGCCGCTGGGACAAGGCACGGGCCTCGGGCTTTCCATGATCTACGGGTTTGCTCAACAGTCCGGCGGACAAGTGCGCATCTATTCCGAACTCGAGCAAGGGACGACCGTGTGTATCTACCTTCCCTGCTACCACGGTCAGGTGGACGCCGCTGAAGCTAACTTGCGATCGGCCACTCTGCCTCGTTCCGACCAAGGCGAAACCGTCCTGGTTGTTGACGATGAGTCGACGATTCGGATGCTCCTGGCCGATACTTTGGCCGAACTAGGATACTCGTCGCTTGAAGCGGCCGACAGCGCGGTTGGTCTCAGGATTCTAGAATCGGATGTCCGCATCGATTTGCTGATCACCGATGTGGGGCTGCCGGGCGGCATGAATGGCCGGCAGATGGCTGATGCAGCTCGAGTGCGCCGCCCGGACTTGAAAGTTCTTTTCATAACGGGTTACGCGGAGAGCGCGGTGCTCGGCAACGGTCATTTAGGCCCAGGGATGTCGGTGATGTCGAAGCCATTTCCGATCGAGGCGATGGTTACGCGTATCAGAACCTTGATTGAGAAGTAAACGGGTGCCACTAGTCCTCGGGACACTCTGGGCAGGTGTCGCCGATTGACTCCAAGACTTCCCGCACCTGTGCTGCAGCGGCATCTGGAGAGAGGCCCGGGGGCGGATCCTGACGAGCCATCTCGACCGGGCGGTTGCGCGCGTGAGGATCTGCTCGGTCTTGCATCCAGCCGTGGTACTCACACTCGCTGATGGCCCCTGAATCGCGCAAAATGCTGATCGCCCATCCGTGCAATGTCCTGATCGCCGGCCGCGGATGTTTCACCATCAGCATTCTAGTCCCTCCTGCCGGTACGAATCCTTTCACCCCGCTTTCGTTCCGCTCACTAGCGCGGGCGCCGGCGCCGTTGGGACCTCGGCCGACTGCAGATAGCCTAACTTAGTGACCGACGCTTGGCGATCGCGTACCGTGCGTGGCAGCATATCGCCTAAACGCTGCGCTGGGGCCTTTGCGCCATATTGGGCCGTTCGCAAATCTGCTAGCGTTTAGCTCATCCTAGGAGGACGTCATGGACGGCGAGAAAAGCACGCTGGAGAAAGTGACTGAAACGGTGAAAGAAGCCATGGAGACCATCGTGGAAGGGGCAAAGTCGATGGTGTCGCCGGAGTCTGACACCCCGATAAACATGCCTCACAACGAGAGCGGGGCAGAGATCGAGCGGGCCGCTAAAATGAAGAAACGCCCTGCCAAAAAAGCGCCGATCCCGGACCCGGAACGCGTCGCAGGCACCACAAACGAGCAGGTCTACATCCCCGCGGCCACCGACGCGGCCGCGACACCCGCGCCGCTCTTCCCGGCTCGAAAGCAGAAGCGCAGTGCTTCTCCGGCGACGGCCAGCAAGCGGGTTGCGAAAGCCAAAAAAGCTGCGCCCAAGACGTCGAAAAAGAACGCGAAGAAATCCGCCAAGGAGACGGCAAAGAAAGCGAAGAAAACTACTGGGAAGAAATCCGCTTCAAAGAAGCCCGCTAAAACTTCCAAGAAGAAAACTTCGAAGCGACGACGCTGATCAACCGACGCCGCACATGCAGCCGGTCTTTTTGGACCAGGCGCGGTGCGTATGGTTCTCGCATACCCAGCCGATGCCGAAACAGATGGGGCAGTTCTTGTCCGTCATTTCCTGCTTCGGGCCAGCTCTTTGCGAACCTCCGCAGCCGAGTTGCCGACCTTGTCAACGAGCCTTTGAAGCTCGGACCTGCTGACGCCAAACTCTCTGGTCCAGTGGTCTAGCTCCCAAGCTTCGTGCATGTTGATCTTACTGCGGTCGGGTTTCTCTCTCTTCGTCAGGTTGTCCATCTTCTCCTCCCTAAGCACGGCCTCACCGGGGGGCGGTTATAGTGAGAAGTGAGGCCGTGCAGGCCAGCTGTCTATCGGGGGACTGGCCCGGCCGATTCAATGCCCTTTGACCCAGCCAGGTTCCTGTGTGAATCGAGCGATCCAGCGCGCGCCTTGCCAGACTTCGATCGAGGGATGGAATTTCAGAAAGTATTTGGCCTCGACTTTGGCGGCCTCGTCGTCGGCTGCATGCAGCTCATACGACGCGTTGGCGACGCCCTGAAGGCTGACGTGGTACGCAAAGTACGTTGAGAGGGCCATGACCGCAGCAAAAGGGTAGCGCACGACCTCACAGGGAATCGAAGGGATGGGTGAGGCCGTCGCAGTGTTCCTGGCTTCAGATGAGGTTTCTTCCGCAGGGGCTGCGGGCTCCGTGGACAATGTCGGCTCTTGGCTAGCGGACATGCCTCCGATGCGGGCTTGAGTCTGCTTTCGGGTGAAGCGGACATCCTGTCTAAGCGGGTTCGCTTTCCGCTTTTGACTCGTGCGAGAAGTCCACCCGTCGACTGCGGGCGGCCATTCTGGTCAGAACAGCTCGTGTGAATCAGTGGTGCAACAGCATGATCAGAATGATCAGCGGGATCGGAATTCCGAGCAGCCAAAGCAGAATGGGCATGTTGTCTCTCCTTTTCGATTTCTAGCGGTTGATCGCGGGGGTACGGAACGGATTCTTACTCCAAGTGCCGTCCCGAAGTCCGCCGCCTTCTGTGGCGGCCAGCGATGCCGAGAACGCACCGATGAACAGCGACAACGTCAGCCAGATGGCAAGTTGCATCGCGGCCTTCCTCGCCTTGTCCAAATCGGTTTTGACCTGCGTGACGACGTCATTGACGCGCTTCTCGCCATCGGCCTGGCTTAGTCCGGTCCTGGCGGAGACGACCTTGGCGACGTAGGTCCGATCATTGGCGCTAAGGTCGTTTCCGTTGTGGAAACTTGTTGAGAACAGACGAACCATCTCCGCTCGTGTATCGGAGGGATTTTGCTGACTTTGTGCGGAAAGATTGTCGGACCGCAACAACATGTCGACATAGCCATCCATTGACGAAGATTGGGCTGAGCTGGCTGCGGCCTGTGTCGCGCCAGAAAGGGTGCCGCCGACCAGCGAGCTTGCGGGTGAAGCGAGCAAAATGGCCCCAAGGACTGAGGCCGCCGCCCAAGCCAGGAAGCCGTGCGCGGTGGGATCGCGACTAATTACGATTGCAATCGATGGGAAAAGAGAAGAGTTCCGATTTCATCGGACCTCTTTTCGTCCAATCACTAGGGTAAAGCCCAAACCGAAAAAAGCACACTGTGTTCGATCACAGCGTGCCTTCCGTTTCTCAAATTGGCGAATTACTTCTTTGCTGGCACCCACGTCGTGCTGGCCTTGTCGTAACTAAAGCCGGGAGCGTTTTTCAGGTCGTCTTGGTTTCGTCCAGCGTCAGCCACCACTTATCGTTTTTCTTGGCGGTCTTCACTGCCGTGAAGAGCACGATGACGTCCTTCTCGCCGGCGCCAGGGAACCCGCCGACGCCGATGACGAGGCCGGTGACCTTACCAGACTTGTCGACCAGGACGTCGTCGACGTCGCCGATCTTGCTTTCCTTCGGCCCGTAAACAGCCTGCTTGTAGTAGTTGGTGACAGTCCAGCTCTCTCCTGGAGCTGCCGACATTGTCGTCGCGGCATAGGCACTCGAAATCAAGGCGCCCGAAAGCAGGCAACCCGCTATGATTTTCTTCATTTGGTTCTCCTCTTGGAAGGTGAACTCATAGAACGGGGAAAAAATGGCAACGGCTACCCGCTTTGTCATGACGGCGCGAACCGACCGTGTCCGCTCAGCATGAATTGCAAGCTACGACGACACCGCAAAGTTTGCGGTACTTCCTGAAATTTCACCCATCGATAGAGGTCTTGCGTCGCCTGACTTACGCGCGCGGAACCTGCGCGAGTTCGAGGACATTAAATCGATTAGGTCAGTCTTTGAACCTCGCTGGCCTGCAAGCCTTGCCGTCACCGCGCTGAGCCGGGCAGGGCCGTGCTTCTTGTACGGCGTCCCATGGATGAGCAAAGAAAAATAGAACATCAAATCGACCTCGCGACGAGAGCGGCTGCGCTCGCGAGTGATCGGACGACTGTGCAACGATTTAGAACGTTTGCGGAAGAACTCCGACAGAAGCTGCGCCAGATGGTGCGTTCATCCCAAAGTGCGGTCACGCGCCTACGAACTGTGGGAGGAAGCGGGCCGACCCCTTCATCGTGATCTTGAATTTTGGATCGAAGCGGAACGACAGATCAAAGAAGATAGAAAGTAAGATTGACGGAAGGCGATTGGTTGCGCTTTGGCACAAGGCGGACCTACCGCAGCATTCTGGGAATGTCTGTTCATAGGAGTAAAGCCGACATGGCCCGGTTGCAGGTCCGTTCGGCCCTCTTCGTGCCAGACCAGATTGGGATTGAAACTAACCGTGCTTACGAGCCGCTCAGCGATAAACTGATATGGGTGACGACATCGTCCCAAGCGCGTTCTTCCCGGGCAGGATAATTGATCAGGACGCAATGAACGAAACCCTTTGAGAAATTGCACCGATCATACCAAACCTTGTCACCCTTATAGCCGGACAGCGCGAAGAACCGCGGCGTTATCCGTTTGTATTGAATGTGCTCCGGCGGATGCTGCTTTGCGAGAAAGGCAGCAGGTGAAACGGTGGAGCTAATGGCTGCGGCTTGTATGATCAGTTCAGCCCGCCGATCGGCGCTCTGAAATCGCTGTCCATGACCTTCCGGGGGTGGTCCCAGTCGTCCGATGAAGATCGAGGAAGGAATGTCGACAGAGGTCCCTGTCGCTGGAATGGTGTAGGTTTCCCATTGCATCGGCTGCGCAGAGACAACCTGGGCCGAGCCGGCGACCACTGCCACGATGATGGCTGCTAGGGTGATTTTCATCGCTCATTCTCACTCAGGTTATAGAGATCCTATCGCCACGGCAGGGCTTGAGAGAAAGATGGCAATTCAGCGTAAGTTCCAATCATCAACGGCTGCGCGAGCCGCTTTTGCACTGGCCTGCGGTGGATCTGAGGTATTGCAGTTGGGGCAAGGCCTGGCAGGCGCTCCGCAAGCGCACGCATAATTCCCACCTGAAGGCCTTTCAGGATGCGCCGAGCAAACCCATCGAGCGTCATCACATAAAAAACAAGCCAATGCGCACTCCTCCGACAACGACAGGCGCCTTTCTGGGTGTCTGCGATATGAGGCGACGAGCTAAGTCTTGTTGTTTGTTGGATGCCATTTCTCCATCGAGCCAATCCTGCTCGATTGCAAGCGCGCGCCACGCGGCTTCCATGCGCTTGTATCGCTTGTAAGTCGGCTCGTCCGCGGCGCTCTCGGCGAATTGAGCGCAGTTCTCGGCGTTCTCCAAAAAGTGCTTCGACTGCTTCATGGGCGTGGCCTCCGGGTCGGAGGTAGGCGCTCTCTGGCCCATCGCAATGAAGTCGCCATTAAACATTTCCCATCCTCATGAACGGACATTCAGCTAACCTTATGCGGTGGCCTGTAATCGTTCGTATCTGATCCTCAGCATCCTGGGCTTGTAGGCGGTCTTACGAAATACAAAGTCCGTCTGTTATGCGATCTACGCCGGAGGTAAGGCTCGATCCGCCAACCTGAACAGCGAATGCTCCGGCGGAGCAGGCCGAAGCGGTGGGCGCATCGGGAGGTTTTGGTGTGTCGTCTCGGAGACAGACCTTCCGAGCCGGTCGTGATACAGAGTTCACGTTATGCTGGTGTTGGGGGCATCATGACAGGTAAGACCGTCACGCGCGTAGATCTGTATGCGGCCGCCTACGAGAAGATGAGTTTGTCCCGGTCGGAGACTTCGGCCATAGTGGAGTCAGTGCTCAAGGAGATCACCGATACGCTTGCAAAAGGCGAAACGGTGAAGCTGTCTTCTTTCGGGTCCTTCATTGTGCGCAAGAAGGGTCAGCGCATCGGCCGCAATCCGAGGACCGGCACCGAGGCACCAATCTCGTCTCGTCGAGTCGTGGTGTTTAAACCATCGGCCGTCCTGAAGCAGCAGATCAACGGAAAGCGGACTGGTACTAAGAAGCCAGTCGCGGAACTCGGTCCTTCAGCAGCGACCCGCTGAGCCCTTTCAGGTGATGTCTGCCGACGAGGAAGAAACAGACATCGGGCATCTGCGGGAGGTCCACTTCTGATCCGGAACGGATATGGGGCTCTATTGCTAAGCTCGCTGCAAGTTGTTCAGAGCGCAAGCCGCATTTCGCTCGGTATGCGTGGCGCGAGTTCATCTATAGCTGATACCACGGCTTCAGGAGCCGCATGGTGCGGCATGTGTCCAACGCCTTTGAGAATGACTAGTCGGTCGCTTCAATCAATTTGCATGGACGGAGATTTTGTGATTCGATTCCGTCGCGACACGAGCGGCGGAGGCGATGATGGCCGGGAAGGATATTTCGGTAAAGAAGTATG
>Ga0070681_10001702_pt1 | contig 19682 bp, 19 predicted proteins | sample KBSC83BmetaG_FD_65650 | JGI IMG/M metagenome (GOLD analysis project Ga0070681, IMG submission 65650) | Corn rhizosphere microbial communities from Kellogg Biological Station, Michigan, USA - KBS C8-3B metaG | ecosystem: Host-associated > Plants > Roots > Rhizosphere | place: USA: Michigan... | reverse complement strand
TCTATACGACGGGCTGCTCGATCTTCGGCAAGCTGCCGATCGCGGTGATGGACGAGACGGCCGAGCCCAACCCCGATCATCCGCTCGCCTTCCGGCGCAGCCTCGAGCGCGAGGCGCTGGCGCTGAAGAATGTCCGCACGACCGTGCTGCGGCCGGGCTTCATGTTCGGCTATGACGGCTACAACAGCGTCGCCGCCGACTGGTTCGAGCTGGCCGAAAGCGGCGACCCGGTGTTTCGCGGCGACCGCGAGCGGGGCTGGTCCTGGATCCATATCGCCGATCTGTCGGAAGCCTATCGGCTGGCCGCGGAAGCGGAGGAGGCGGTCGTCGCCGGCGAGATCTTCCACCTCGCCGACGATCTGCGCCCGCTCAGCCTCGAGGTGATGCGCGCCTGCGTCGCGGCCACGGGCGCGACCAAGGAGATTCGCTTCGAGGGGCCGAAGCAGGGCGACAATATCAGCACCTGGTTCAACCAGAACGAATTCATCACGGCGAAAAAGGCCAAGGAGCGGCTGGGCTGGCGGGCGCGCCATGCGGGCGTGATCGAGAGCGCGCCGCGCGTCTACCGGGCGTGGAAGGCGGTCAATGCCGAGTGACAGAGCGACGATCCTGGGCCGATACTGTTCGAAAGGTTAGGGAGGACATCATGCAGTCCGAGAAAAGCGGTACGGAAGTGAAGGTCATCGCCCAGCGCTATGTGGACCGTCCGCACAGCGATCCGGACACCCGTAGCTGGGTGATCGCCGATCATGTGCGGGTGGAGAAGGAGAAGATCGGCTCCAGCCGGATGTTCGTCGGCGACGCCTTTCGCACGGTGGTGCTGACCCTGGCGCCGGGCGTGGCGCAGAAGCTGCACATGCATCCGGCGACCGACCATGCCTGGTTCATCGTGTCGGGAACCGGCGAGGTGACGATGGAGGACGGCAAGACCGAGATGGTGAAGCCGGGAATCTTCATGGTCCATCAGCGCAACAGCGTGCATGGCATCCGCTGCGTCGGCGACGAGCCGCTGGTCTATATCGCGCTGTCGACGGGAGACTGAGCATGCTGGGGCCGAAAGATCTGCGCGGCGTCTACGGCATCATTCCGACGCCGGCCAAGGAGGGGGCGGACCGCTGGGACGCCGAGAACACGGTCGATCTTCAGGAGACGGAACGCACCGTCAATGCCCTGGTGCGCGACGGCATCCAAGGGCTGATCGTGCTCGGCACGACCGGCGAATGCGCGACTTTGACGCCGCCCGAATACGAGGCCTTCGTCGATTGCGTCCTCAAGGTCATGAACAAGCGCCTGCCGACCTTCATCGGCACGACGGCGCTCGGCACGCATGAGGTCATCCGCCGCACGCGCTTCGCGGCGGAGCGCGGCGCCGACGGCATTCTGCTCGGCCTGCCGATGTGGCAGCCGCTCACGGTCGACATGGCGGTCGAATATTACCGCAGCGTCTCGGAGGCCTTCCCGAAGCTCGCTCTCATGGTCTATGGCAACGGGCGCGCCTTCCGCTTCAAGTTTCCGCCGGAATTCTGGGCCCGTGTCGTCGAGGTGGCGCCGAGCTTGATGGCCGCCAAATATTCGCGCCCCGAATCGCTGCTCGCGGCGCTGGAAGCCTCGAAGGGGCGCGTGCATTTCCTCCCCCATGACGGCGGCCTCGCCAAGTTCGCCGCGCTGTCGCCCGAGACGACCACGGCCTGCTGGTCGACGGCCGTGTCGATGGGCCCGGAGCCGGTGCTGGCGCAGATGCGGGCGCATCTCGCCAAGGATACCGACACATCGGCCAAGATCGCCGCCGATCTCGGCTGGGTGCGGGAGCCGATCAAGGAGATCGTCGCCGACGCCGAGCTGTTCGCGACCTACAACATCCAGCTCGAGAAGATCCGCATCCAGGAGGCGGGATATTGCAAGGCGGGGCCCATCCGGCCGCCCTATAATTTCATGCCGCCGCCTTTGCTCGAGAAGGTGCATGAGCATGCGCGCCGCTGGCGCCAGCTCTGCGCGAAATACGCGAAGGCGACGACCCCGTGAGCGAGGCCCGCATCGACAGGCTACTGGCGCTCGAGGTCGGCGTACCCGATCTCGCGGCGTCGGCCGCCTTCTACGAGGAGGTATGGGGCCTCGCCCCCGTCCTGCGCACCGACGAGGCCTGCTACTTGCGCGCCACCGGCGCCGATTATTACGTGCTGGCGCTGCACCGCCGTGCCGCACCGTCCTTCGTCCGCGTGCGGCTGGGTGCGGCCGATCGCCGGACGGTCGATGCGCTGGCCGACCGGGTCGGCATGGCAGGGGCGAAGCGGCTGAATGCGCCGGCGGCACTGTCGACGCCCGGCGGCGGCTACGGCTTCGACTTCCTCGATCCGGACGGCCGCGAGTTCCAGATCCTGTGCGACGCCCAAACCCATGCCGCGGCGGTGCCCGCCAACGACCGGCCGTGCAAGCTCAGCCATGTCGTGCTCAACTCGCCCGATATCGAGCAGGCCGCCGCCTTCCTGCGCGACGCGCTCGGCTTCCGGCTGCGCGACCGGACGCGCAAGGCTGCCTTCATGGGCTGCGGCGCGGACCATCATTCGCTGGCCATCACCGACCGCAAGAATGCCTGTCTCAGCCATGTCGCCTTCGAGCTGCCGAGCCTGGATGCCGTGTTACGCGGTTGCGGGCGGCTAAAGGCCGCCGGGCTCGAGATCGAATGGGGCGTCGGACGTCACGGCACGGGCGAGAATGTCTTCGCCTATTACGTCGATCCCAACAACGGCTTCGCGATCGAATATACAAGCGAGATGGAGCAGATCGACGATGCGACCTATGTGGCCGGCTCGCCGGAGAGCATCGCCCGCGCCAACTATTCCGATGTCTGGGGGCTGGCGGAGCCGCCGACGCCGCGCCTGCTCCAGGCCTTTCAAGGCCAGGTCTAGGGAGGAAAAATGAAAAGCGCTTCGATGTTTCAGCCCTGGTGCCTGGGGTTGCTCGCCGCATCGGCCGGCATGGCTGTTTCCTTCGCCGCCGCGGCGCAGGGCGGCCCGTCCTTCGCCGGCAAATCGATCAATGTGACGGTCGGCTTCGAGTCGGGCAGCCGTGCCGATCTTTACGCCCGCACCCTCATGGGCACTTTGCGGCGCCACCTGCCCGGGCAGCCGAACATCATCGTGCTGAACCGTCCCGGCGCCGGCGGCGTGGTGTCGCTCAACGATTGGGTCACCAAGGCGGCGCCGGACGGTCTCAACGTCGCCGTCGGCGCGCAAACGCAGGTCGATCCCGACGCGCTGGCCCGCACCCATGCGCGCTACAAGCCGTCGCAATTGCGCTATCTGGGCGGGCTGGTCGCCGCGAGCCAGGGGCTGTTCATCAACAAGGCGGCGCTGCCGCGGCTGCACGACAAGGGCGCCCAGCCGGTCACCATGGGCATGGTCGGATCGAGCCTGCGCACCGGCTATTACCAGGCGCTGTGGGGTGCCGCCTTCCTCGGCTGGCACGTGAAATGGGTGCCGGGCTATCAATCGACCGCCGAGGCGCGCGGCGCGCTGGAGCGCGGCGAGGTCGATATGAGCGCCTTCGGTACGAGCTCGGACGTCGATTATCTGCTCAACACCGGCACGATCGGCCTGCTCAGCCAGACCGGCGTTCTCATCGACGGCAAGCTCGTATCGCGCCCGGCCTTCAGTGGCGCGCCGGAGATTTCCGCCCTGGTCAAGGGCAAGATCAAGGATCCGCTGGCGCAGCGCACCTTCGACTATAGCGAGAAGATCGTCCAGGTCGGCATGTGGGTCGCGCTGCCGCCCAAGACGTCCGACGCCATCCTTGCCGCTTACGTGAAGGCCTTCGAGGAGACCGTGAAGGATCCCGCCTATCGGGAACCCTGGTCGAAAATCGATCCCGATTCGCCCGTCGTGCACAAGGCGGAGCTGGAGAAGCTCATGGACGACATCGGCGGCGTCTCGCCGGACGTGCTCGAATTCATCCAGACCGAGCTCAAGCGGCAAATGTGACGGCGCGCGTCGCGCCCGTCGCCCGATCCAACCAGGACCCAACGGAGAACCTGTCCATGGCGAACGCCGAATATCAGAACGTCAAGATCGAGCGCGAGAGCGGCATCACTTTCGTGATGCTGAATCGTCCCGAGAAGCGCAATGCGATGAGCCCGGCGCTGCACTACGAGATGGAGGACGCGCTCACCCGCCTGTCCGGGGACGAGGAGACGAAGGTCCTGGTGCTCGGCGGCATGGGCGAATCCTGGTGCGCGGGCCAGGACCTCAAGCTCTATTTCCGCGAGACCGCCAACAATCCCGAGGAGCGCCGCAAGTCGAACCAGGCGAGCCATCACTGGCGCTGGGATATGCTGACGCGCTTTCCCAAGCCGACCATCGCCATGGTCAACGGCTTCTGCTTCGGCGCCGCCTTCACCCAGCTTTCGGCGGTCGATTTCGCGCTGGCCGCCGAGGACGCGACCTTCGGCCTGTCGGAGGTCAATTGGGGCATCATTCCGGGCGGCATCGTGAGCTGGAACCTCACCGACATGATGCTGCCGCGGCATGCCATGTATTACGCGGCCACCGGCGAGGCCTTCGACGGCAAGCGCGCGGTCGAGCTCGGCCTCGTGAACTTCGCCTATCCCAAGGAGAAGCTCCGCGAGGAGACGGTCAAGCTCGCGCAAAAGCTGATGAAGCTCAATCCTTCGGTGCTGCGCTACACCAAGGATGCGGTGCGCAGCGTGCGCGGCATGTCGGCCGAGCAGGCGCGCGATTATCTCGGCGCCAAGCAGGATTCGCTGCACCGCCACGACAAGGAGATCGCCGACAAGGTCGGCATGAAGCAGTTCCTCGACGAGAAGACCTATCGGCCCGGACTCGGGCCCTATCAGTCGGGCAGCTGAGCGCCGCCGAGAGCCCGCGCCGATGGTGGAGACGGCAGCTTTGAAGGCCAATGTCGGGGCGCTCTTCGCGCCGCGCAATATCGTGTTGGTGGGCGCGTCCGACCGCAACTGGTCGGCGCGCGTGCATGGGACGCTGGCCCGCCTCGGCTATGCGGGCGGCGTCTTTCTGGTCAATCCGAACCGCAGCGAGCTGTGGGGACGCAAATGCTACCCGTCGCTCGCCGAGCTGCCGGAAGCGCCCGATCATCTCGCCGTCTTCGTCCCCGCCGAGGAAACCATCGCGACGATCGAGGCGGCGGCACCGCTGGGTGCCCGCAGCGCCAGCCTGTTCGCCGCCGGCTTCGGCGAAGGCGGCGATCGCGCCGGAGCGGTGCGGGCGGCGCGCCTCAGGACCGCGCTCGCCCGCTCGGGCATCGCCGCCGTCGGGCCCAACTGCATGGGCCTGTCGGTCGGCAAGGCGAGCTTCGCGACCATTCCCGACGAGCATCTCGACATCACCGCCGGCGGCCCGGTCGCCGTCGTGACGCAGAGCGGCATGCTCATCCAGACCTTGAATCGCGGCATTCACGGCGGCGGTGCGGCGATTTCCTGCCTCATCTCCTGCGGCAACCAGATCGGCCTCAGCTTCGCCGACTATCTCCTCCATCTGGCGGAGCAGGACGAGATCCGCGTGATCGCCTGCTATGTCGAATCGGTACGCGACAGCGCCGCCTTCCTGGCGGCGGCGCGCCGCTGCCGCGAGCGCGGCAAGACCGTCGTGGTGACCAAGATCGGCGGCTCGGAAAAGGCGCGCCGCGCGGCGCTCGCCCATACCGGCTCGCTGACCGGCAATCTTCAGGCCTTCGACGTCTTCGCCCGCGAGGAGGGGATCGTCCGCGCCGAGACGATCGAGGATCTGGTGGAGTCCTGCATCTTCCTGGCCAAGGCGCCGCGGCCGCAAGGCCGCAGGATCGGGCTGGTCACGATTTCGGGCGCCCTGAAAACGCTGGCGACCGAGGCCGGCGAGGCGCTCGGCGTCGGTTTCGCCGATCTGGCGCCGGCCACCGGCGACAAGCTCCGCGCGGCGCTGCCCGACGTCGATGTGTCGAATCCGCTCGATACCAAGCGCACCCTGCCGACCGATCAATATATGGCGGTGATCGCGGCGGTCCATGACGATCCCGCCGTCGATATCGTGCTGGTCGCGGAAGAGCTGCCGGCCGCTGCCGGCATCGACCGCAAGCTGAAGAATTTCACGGCTCTCGACGACTATGTCCGCACCGAGGCGACGAAGCCGCTCGTCTGTTTTTCGCCGATCACCCTGGATCAGACCGACTATATGCGCTCGCTGCGTCAGGAATGGACCGGGATCGCCTGGCTGCGCGATCTGAGCAAGACGCTGCGCGTCGTGTCGCGCCTGGCGCCCGCGACCTATCCGCCGCTGGCGCCGGCCCGTGCGCCGGGCGACAGCGCGGTCCGCCGCAGGCTGCAAAGCCTGGCGGCATCGCGGGCGGCAAGCGGGGCGCTCGACGAGCAGAGCTCGAAGGAGATCCTGCGCCTGTGCGGCCTCGCCACCCCACGCGAAAAATTCATTCCCGGCTGGACCGTCGAGACGATCGTCGAGGCGGCCGCCGGGCTGCGCTTTCCGCTGGTCGCCAAGGTGGTGAGCGCCGCGGTCACCCATAAGAGCGATGCCGGGCTCGTGATCCTGAACCTGGCGAGTGCCGAGGAGCTGCGCAGCGCCGTCACGCTGTTGGCGGCGCGCTGCGCCAAGCTCGGCGTCGAGCCCGAAGGCGTGCTGGTCGCGGAGCAGCTGACCGGCGGCGTCGAGGTCGTGGTCGGCCTCCATCGCGATCCGGAGATGGGGTTGGTCGTCATGTTCGGCGCCGGCGGCATCTATCTCGAGCTGCTGCGCGATGTCGCCTTCGGTCCGCCGGGGCTCGATGCGGCGCGGGCGCGCGACATGATCCAGTCGACGCGGGTGGCAAAGCTGCTCGGCGGCTATCGCGGCGCGGCGCCCGGCGACATGGAGGGGCTGGTCGGCGCGCTGACGGCGATCGGCGCGCTCGCCCATGAGATCGGCGATCTGGTCGAATCCCTGGAGATCAATCCGCTGCTCGTCCGGCCGGACGGCGTCTTTGCGCTCGACGCATTGATCGTCGCCAGAAGCCAGGCGCCGGCGGAGGTGAGTGGAGAAACCGTATGACTGCGATCGAGAAGGCGCGCTACGGGGTGGATTCTTATAAGGACTGGCTGGCCAGGGAAGGGCTGCCGGTCTGCGAAGGGCTGGCGATCGACTGCATGAGCGTCGAGACGGATGAGTGGGCCCGAACCGGCGCGCGCGGCGCCGCCCTGCATCTCGACGGGCGCGGCGACTTCTGCAACATGTTCCTGCACGAGATCCCGCCCGGCAAATCCACCAGCCCGCAGCGCCACCTGTTCGAGGAGGTGGTCTATGTGCTCGAAGGGTCGGGCAGCACCCAGCTCGAATTGCCGAGCGGCGAGCGGCGCACCTTCGAATGGGGGGCGCGCAGCCTCTTCGGCATTCCGCTGAATGCGAGATACCGGCATTTCAACGGCAGCGGCACGAGCCGCGCCCGCCTCGTCAGCACCACCAACCTGCCGATGGTCCTCAACCTCTTCCATAACGAGAGGTTCGTCTTCGCGGTCGATTTCGACTTCGACGACCGGCTCGGAAAGAAGGAGTATTTCGCCGGCGAGGGCGTCATGCAGATGGTGCGCCAGGGCAACGACACCTGGGAGACGAACTTCGTCGCCGACCTGCAGAAGATCGAGCTGCCGGATTTCTCCGATCGCGGCGCCGGCGGCGGCTGCCTCATCTTCCTGCTGGCCGACAGCTCGATGCATGCCCATGTCTCCGAGATGCCGGTCGGCACCTACAAGAAGGCGCATCGCCACGGACCTGGATATCACGTGATGTGCGTCGCCGGCAGCGGCTTTTCGCTGATGTGGCACGAGGGCGAGAAGGATTTTCACCGCATCGAATGGCAGCATGGCGTGGTCTTCCCGCCGGCCGACCAGCAATGGCACCAGCATTTCACGACCAGCACCGGCTCGGCGCGCTATTTCGCGACCGGCTTCGGCAGCCTGCGCTATCCCTTCACGCAGGCGCGGCGCGACGAAATTCTCGGCGAGAAGGTCGCCTTCGCCACCAGCACCAAGGAGGGCGGCGACCAGATCGAATATCGCGATCAGGATCCGCGCATTCACCCGATCTATCTCGAGGAGCTCGCGCGGCGCGGACTCCAATCGAAGATGGACCGCTACTTTCCGCAGCAGCAGCGCGCCTAGATTTTCTTCCGTCGCTTTGACGGTCGCCTAAATTGTCATCCTCGCGCTTGGCGCACTGCTGTCCGCCTCAATTGCCAAAAGCGCGACGTCCGTCCTGACGAGCCCTAGAGCGTCTCCCTGAACGTCATCCTCGCGCTCGTCGCGAGGATCCACGCCTTTCTTTGAAGCGATCATCGCGACGACCAAAGGCGTGGATGCTCGCGACAGGCGCGAGCATGACGATCGAGAGTGGGCGGCCTATCGCGCAATCCTGGCCGGCGCGCGGGCGGCAACCGGCGGGGCCGCGCTCTTGCTGACGAACTCTTCCAGAAAATCGAGAAACAGGCTCAGCCGCGGCAGGGTGAATTTCGAGCGCGGATAGGCGGCGGTGATCGTGCGCAGGTCGTAGACGGCATTGTCGAACAGCACGCGCAGCTCGCCCTGCTTGAGATCGGCCTCGACATGGTAGTCGGGCAGGCGCGCGATCCCCATGCCGTCGAGGACCGCATCGTGCAAGGCAAGCCCGTCATTCATCCGTAGATTGCCGTGCACCTTGACGGTGATCTCACGGCCGCCCTCGTCGAAGCGCCATTCGGTCGGGCGGATCTGCTTGTCGTTGATCAGGCAATTGAAGCGAACGAGGTCGGCGGGCCTGGCCGGGGTTCCCGCTTTCCTCAGATAGCTCTGCGAGGCGCAGATCAGATAACGCACGGTGCGCATCGTGCGGAAGCCGACGCTCTTCTCGCGCGTCGGCCGATGCACCATGACGATGTCGTAACCGCTGTCGATGACGCGGGCCGGAACCTCGGAGAGCGTCACGTTGAAGGAGACGTCGGGATATTTCTGGGTGAAGGCCCGTATGGCCGGCCCGATCACCTTCAGCCCGACGCTCAAGGTGGCCTGGATATTGATCACGCCCTTGGAGGAATCGCTTTGCTCGGCCGCCGTCTCCTTGGCCGATTTGATGCTGGTGAGGGCAGCGGCGCATTGCGCATAGAAATTGGCGCCGGCATCGGTCACCGACAGGCGGCGCGTCGAGCGGCGCAGCAGCTGCACGCCCATATCCTCCTCGAGCAGGCTCACGAGCTTGCTCACCACCGAAGCGGACACGCAAAGGTCCTTCGCGGCAGCCAGAAAGCTGCCCTTCTCGATCACCCGCACGAAAGCCACAACGCGGTCGAGGTCTTTCACGTGCTTCACCGATGGTGGCGCGGGCGGCGGCGTCTCGGAACGTCCGTTCACCAGCGCCGAGCCGGAGATTTAGACCATGAGTCGGCCCATATCAAGGCAGCGCGGCGCTGCTATCCCGCAATGGCGAGAGAGAGGCTGACGGTGAGGACCGACAGGACGGTCGAAACGGGGCGGGGGCGATACACCTATCGGGGCGCTCCGATATAATCCAACCTATTCGCGCGGGCAGGAGGAGCGGAGCATGGCCGATCGCATCCTGGTCTTGTACGGCTCCTACCGCTCCGATCGCATGGGCATCCGCCTTGCCGATTATCTCGTCGCCGGCTTCGCCGCGCGCGGCGCCGATGTCGAGCTCATCGATGCCAAGGCGGTCGGCCTGCCGATGCTCGATCGCATGTACAAGGAATATCCCAAGGGTGCGGCGCCGCCGGATCTGGAAGCGCTGGCCGGCAAGATCCGCGGCGCCGACGCCTTCGTCTTCGTCACCGGCGAATATAATTGGGGTGTGCAGCCGGGCTTGAAGAATCTGACCGACCATTTTCTCGAGGAGTGGTTCTGGCGTCCGGCGGCGATCGCAAGCTATTCGGCCGGCCGCTTTGCCGGCGCGCGCTCGGCGCTGCTGTGGCACGGGACACTGTCCGAGATGGGCATGATCGTCGTCTCGAGCACGCTCGCCGTCGGACCGATCGCGCAGGCCCTCGATGCCGCGGGCAAGCCGATCGGCGGCGGCGGCGCGGCGCTCGACGGCGCCTTCCCGCGCTTTGCCGAGGATCTCGCCTGGTGGACCGAGGCGGCGAAGATGCAGCGGGCGCGCAAAACCCCGCCCTATTGAGCAATCGGCTCGAGGCACGGCCATCGCGATGAAGGCGGCGTGCTGCGAGGCTTTAGGCCGTGCGCGGCCGGGAGGGCATGACCGCGGCGCCGAATATCTTGACCGATGCGGCCGCAACCCGCCGAATAATCGGGAAAGGGCCTCGTTCGCCCGGTAACCTGGAAAGCCGGACAGGCGAACCCTACCTGATGGGCTTCGCACATCAGCAACAGGAGCTAGGACCATGGCTGCATCGACCGAGCGCGCAATCCTCGCCGGCGGCTGCTTCTGGGGCATGCAGGATCTGCTGCGGCGCTATCCCGGGGTGATCTCGACACGGGTCGGCTACAGCGGCGGCGACGTCAAGAATGCCACCTATCGCAATCACGGGAGCCATGCCGAGGCGATCGAGATCATCTTCGATCCGCAAAAGCTGAGCTTCCGCACGCTGCTCGAATTCTTCTTCCAGATCCACGACCCGACGACGAAGAATCGCCAGGGCAACGATGCCGGGACGAGCTATCGCTCGGGCATCTACTATACCAGCGAGGAGCAGAAGCGCGCGGCGCTCGACACCATCGCAGATGTCGAAGCATCCGGCCTGTGGCCGGGCAAGGTCACGACCGAGCTGGCGCCGGCCGGCGATTTCTGGGAGGCCGAGCCCGAGCATCAGGATTATCTCGAGCGCTACCCCAACGGCTATACCTGCCACTGGGTGCGGCCCGACTGGAAGCTGCCGAAGCGGGCCGAATCGCGGCGGGTGGGCTGAGGATCGCGGGCGATGGCGAAAGCGAAGGCCGTGACGATCTACGGCATCAAGAATTGCGACACGATGAAGAAGGCGCGCAGCTGGCTCGACAAGCACGAGGTCGCCTACAGCTTCCATGACTACAAGGCCGATGGCATCGCGTCCGCGCAGCTTGCGGGCTGGGCAAAGGCGGTCGGCTGGGAGGTGCTGCTCAACCGTGCCGGCACCACGTTCCGCAAGCTGCCGGACAAGGATCGCGACGGCATCACCGAGAAGAAAGCGCTGGCGCTGATGACGGCGCAGCCCTCGATGATCAAGCGGCCGGTGCTCGATATCGACGGCGCGTTGCTGGTCGGTTTCAAACCCGAGCAGTATGAGAAGGCTTTCGCGCGCGCCTGAGCGGCACTATCGCGCGGGCGATGAAATCGTACAAAGCGGCGCGACAATCGGCTGCGGAGTCCGTTCCCCCCTAGACGAAGGATGTACTCCTTTGGCTCAGGGGGAGCTAATCATGGCAGCAGCAAAGCGAAAGAGCATACAGCGCAAATCTCATGCCGCGCCGGCCCGCGGGCAGAGTTCCGGCAGGAAACGCCGGGCGCAGCACCGCGACGACGATCGCGACTATGCGTATGGCGAGGAGAACATGGAGAGCTTTGCGCGTGGCGCAGAGCGCACGGCGCGGGCGCTGCATAATGATTTTGCCCAGCCGGTCGGCGAGGGGCTGGAGCAGATCATGCGCGGCTGGATGGGATTCTTCCAACGCGCGGCACTCACCCAGCAGCGCTTGATGCAGGACATGCTCGAGCTGGGCTCGGGGCGGCGCGCCTTCGAGGTGCAGCGTGCCTTCATCGACGAGAGCTTGCGTAATTTCACCGACAGCACAAAGGAGGTGTTGCGCGCCTCCGGCCGCATTGCCGAGCCTGCCGTGCGCACCGCCGAGCGCGCCGCCGGGCTCGCCCACACCTATGGCGATCACGAGCAGGCGCAGCGCCGCACCGGCAATGGCCGCAGCGGCTTCGTGCGGCGGGCGCAGGAGGAAGAGGAGGCGCGGCGCTCGAGCTGAGCCGCCTTGAGGGCTGGGCCGATTCCGGTCGCGTGGGGCCGGAATTCGCCTGCTGTGCTTATGGGTAAGGAGAGCTTAACGCGCCCGGCGGCATAAAGACCCGGAATCCCCTTGCGGAGTCCCGGGTCATGCTGCGTCGGTCGGGCTTGCTTGCGCTGTTGCTTCTGGTCAGTGCCGGACTTGCGGCGCCGGGCTCGGCCCAGACCGAATCGCCGGCCGCTGGCACGCCCGCCCCGGCCAAGCCGGCTGCCGCCAAGCCGCCGGCCAAGCCCCCGGCTAAGCGGGCGGCCAAGGCCAAGGCCGCGGCCGCCCCGGCTCCTGCCGTGCCGGCTGTGCCGCTGACGCCCGAGGAGGTCTCGCGGCAGGCCTACAAGGCCAAGCTGAGCGAGACCCTGGCGCGCCTGCAGGCGACCGTGCGCAAGCAGCAGGGCGATCTTGCCACCGAGCAGGGCAAGCTCAAGGAGCTCTACAGCGAGATGATGGAGGCGGTCTCCAAGAGCGAGGGGGACTCGGCGTCGGCCGGCGCCGCCTCGGCCTCGGCCGGGGGGCCCGGCGGTCCGAACGCCAAGAAGGAGCTGTCGCCCGCGGTCAAGGCCTCGGTCAGCTACGAGGCCCAGACCTACAAGGTGCAGGTCGCCCGCCAGGCGCTGCTGAGCAGCGAGAAGGAAGCGCTGCGGCTGCAAGGCTTTCTCGCGCGCGTGTCGCAGTAGTCGAGGCGCTCTTCGCGGCTCGGCGGTCTGAGCGGCTGGGCCGCTTCAGCCCACCACCAGCTCGAGGCGGCGATCGATGGGGGCCAGGACCTCGTCGAGCGAGTTCGCCTGGCTGAGCTTGCGGGCGCCGGCGAAGAGGACGTATTCGACGTCGCGGGCCGTCGCATGCTTGACCACCGCATAGACCGGACGCTCGAAGCTCGAACGGAAAATCGAGAAGACGGCGCGGCCGGGCTCATGGTCGATGGCGTAGTCGCGCCATTCGCCGCGCGCGACCCGGGTGCTGTAGCGGGAAAGCAGTTGGCCGAGCTCCCGGCGGGTAAAGAAAATCCGCCTGGAATGGCGGTGTTTTTCGGGAAGCGGAACGAGGTTTGTCATTCTGCCGCGCGGGATGCTGCCAAGCCCAGCTTGTCATTTTTCCGGAGCGGAGTCTTGCCCAAATCGCTGGATCTGGTCCTGCCCGGCGGGGCCGGCGAGGACCGGTCCCGAGCGGCCGGATAGGGGGCGGCGTCGGTCCGTCCGGGGGGCGGGTGCCAAGGGTGCCAAGGCCCGTTTTTCCGCCGCAATGCGGGGGTAAAGCCTGGCTTGGCGCGGTTTGCCTTTGCCAGATGAAGCGGTTAAGTTGGCCCGCGCTAGTGTGGCGATCCGGAAATTCGCCCGTGCCGGTGGCAGGCTGGGAGCGAATTTCCGGATCTTCAGCCACACTAGATCTTGATGACTCTAGTGTGCTTTTCGGATTTGACGTTCGCTCCGGCCCCGACCCAAATCGATGCCAACTTCAAATCCAGCACGCTGGCCCCCGGAGTGCCCTCTTGGCCGATATCTTTAGAGAAATAGAAGAAGATCTCCGCGCCGAGCGGATGCAGCAATTGTGGAAGCGCTATGGCAGCTGGGTCATCGCCCTGGCGGCGCTGGTCGTGATCGGGGCGGGCGTCTTTTCCTGGTGGCGCGACCACCAGACCAAGGTCCGGGCGGCCGAGGGCGAGCGCTATGCCGCGGCCCTGCAGCTCGCCGATCAGGGCGACACCGCCTCGGCGGCGGCGGCGATGGCCGCCATCGCCAAGGATGCCGGCGCCGGCTATGCGACGCTCGCCGACCTCACCGCCGCGGGCCTCGAAGGCGAGCGCGGCGACATCGACGGCGCCCTCGCGCGCTATGACGCGCTGGCCGCCAATTCTTCGGTCGACAAGAGCTTTCGCGATCTGGCGACGCTGCTCGGCGCCTATTACCGCGTCGACCGCGAGCCGCTCGACAGCCTGCGCCAGCGGCTGCAGCCGCTGATGGCGGACGACAATGTCTGGCGTTATTCGGCACGCGAGCTGGTCGCGCTGGCCGAGCTAAAGGCCGGCGACCAGGCGGCGGCGCGCACCAGCTTTCAGAAGCTGGCCGACGATGCCTTGGCTCCGGCCGGTCTGCGCGCCCGCGCCGCCGAGATGCTGGCCAGCTTCAACGGTTAGAGGTTCCTTGCCCGTGGTAAAAGACGTCTCGCGCAGCCTTCTGTGCGCATCCCTTGCCGCGACATTGCTGCTCGGCGGCTGCAGCTGGATCAGCTCGCTCTTCGACAAGAAGAAGGACCCGCCGCTGCCCGGCGAGCGCATCTCGGTGCTGCAGGGCGAGCGCAAGCCGCCGTCCATCTCGGGCAGCCAGGGTCCGGTGGTGCTGCCGCGGCCGGAGGTCAATCTCGAATGGCCGCAGGCCGGCGGCTATCCCAATCACGACATGCAGCATCCCGCTTTGTCCGAGGCGCCGGCCAAGCTGTGGCAGGTGTCGATCGGCGACGGTTCCTCGAGCCGCCAGCATGTCATGTCGATGCCGGTCGTCGCCGGCGGGCGGATCTATGCGATCGATTCTTCGGGCGAGGTGAGCTGCCTCGACGCCGGCACCGGCCACCAGATCTGGTCGGTCGATTCCAAGCCGGAGGATTCGAACGCGCCGGTGGTGAGCGGCGGCCTCGCCTTCGCCGAGGGGCGGCTGTTCGTGGCCACCGGCCTCGCCCAGGTGATGGCGCTCAACCCCGCCGACGGCAAGCAGATCTGGGTGCAGAATGAGCCGGCGCCGATGCATGCCGCGCCGACCGTGCTCGACGGCCGCGTCTTCGTGGTGACGGTCGAGAACGAGATGATCGCGCTCTCCGCGGTCGACGGCCACAAGCTGTGGTCGCAGAGCGGCATCGCCAATCCGGCCTCGCTGATGGGCGGTGCCAGCCCCGCCGCCGAAGGCGGCATCGTGATCGCGCCTTACAGCTCGGGCGAGATCTTCGCGCTGCGCGCCGAAACCGGCCGCACCGCCTGGGAGGACAACCTGACGGCGGTCCGCCGCGTCGATGCCGTCTCGGCCCTTTCCGACATACGCGGCCGGCCGGTGCTCGACCGCGGCACGCTCTATGCGGCGAGCCATAGCGGCCGCATCGTCGCCATCGACTTGCGCTCGGGCGAGCGACTGTGGGATCGCGAGATCGCCAGCGAGCATCAGCCCTGGGTGGCCGGCGATTACCTCTATGTGCTGTCGACCGAGGGCGAGCTGTTCTGCCTGACCCGCACCGACGGGCTGGTGCGCTGGTCGACGCCGCTGCCGCGCTTCGAGGATCCGGAGAACCGCAAGGGGCCGATCCGCTGGGCCGGACCGGTCCTCAGCGGCGACCGGCTGGTGGTGGCGGGCTCGAACGGCACGGCCATGTCGGTGTCGCCCTATACCGGCGAGGTGCTCGGCAAGATGGATCTCGGCGCCAAGCTGCTGCTGGCGCCGATCGTCGCCAACCAGACGCTCTATTTCCTGACCGACGACGCCACGCTGATCGCCTATCGCTGATCCGCTTATCGAGCGAGTTGCACGTTATTCCGACATGGCTTTCACCGTCGCCCTGGTCGGCCGACCCAATGTCGGCAAATCGACGCTGTTCAACCGGCTGATCGGCCGGCGTCTGGCGCTGGTCGACGATACGCCGGGGGTGACGCGCGACCGCAGGGAAGGCGAGGCGCGGCTCGGCAATCTCAGCTTCCGCGTCATCGACACGGCCGGGCTCGAGGATGTGCGCGACGAATCGCTCGAGGCGCGCATGCGGCGCCAGACCGAACGCGCCATCGAGGAGGCCGATGTGGCGCTGCTCATGATCGATGCGCGTAGCGGCCTCACCGAGGCCGATCGCCATTTCGCGCGGCTGCTGCGCCGCGGCAAGACGCCGGTGCTGGTCGTCGCCAACAAGTGCGAGGGCGGTGCCGGCCGGGGCGGCCTGCATGAAAGCTTCGAGCTCGGTCTCGGCGACCCGATCCCGGTCTCGGCCGAGCATGGCGAGGGCATGGCCGACCTGTTCGAGGCGCTGCTGCCCCATGCCGAGAAAGCCGGTGCCATCGAGCCCGAAGAGCAAGACGACGCGGTGGCGGAGGGCGAAGCCGAGGCGCCGCGCGGCCCGCTCCAGCTCGCCATCGTCGGCCGCCCCAATGTCGGCAAATCGACTCTGATCAATCACCTGGTCGGCGAGGAGCGGCTGCTGACCGGGCCCGAGGCCGGCATCACCCGCGATTCGATCGCCGTGCCCTTCGCTTTCGAGGGAAGAGAGATCCGGCTCATCGATACGGCGGGCATGCGGCGGCGGCCGAAGGTGCAGTCGAAGCTCGAGAAGCTGTCGGTCGGCGATGCGCTGCGCGCCATCCGCTTCGCCGAGCTGGTGATCCTGGTGATCGATGCGACGGTCGGCCTCGACAAGCAGGATATGACGATCGGCAGCATGGTGGTCGAGGAAGGCCGCGCCCTCGTGGTGGCGCTCAACAAATGGGATGCGGTGAAGGATCGCGACGCCACGCTGAAAGCCGTGCGCGAGCGGCTCGCCTCCTCGCTGGCGCAGGTGCGCGGCGTCAAGCTGGTGCCGATCTCGGGCCAGGAGGGAAGCGGGCTCGCCCGCCTGATGCGCGCCGGCTTCGAGGCCTACGAGCTGTGGAATCGCCGCGTCTCGACCGCGCAGCTCAATCGCTGGCTGGCGGAGGCCCTGTCCGCGCATCCGCCGCCGCTCGTGCAGGGCCGCGTCGTCGCCATCCGCTACATGACCCAGATCAAGGCGCGTCCGCCCACCTTCGCGCTCTTCTCCTCGCGTCCACAGGAGCTGCCGGAGTCCTATCTGCGCTACCTTACCAACGGCCTGCGCGACGCCTTCGGCCTCGACGGCGTGCCCATTCGCATGCTGCTGCGCAAAGGCAAGAATCCCTACGCGCCGAGCTGAGAGCGCCCGCGCTTTCCTCAGTCGTCATGGCCGGGCTTGACCCGGCCATCCACGTGTTTCCACTTCTGATATGCTTGACGACCGTGCAGGGCGTTGCCGCGCATCTACCGCTTTTCGCTGCTGGTACGTGGATGGCCGGGTCAAGCCCGGCCATGACGAACAGTGTGAGTCACACCACCCGGAAATTCTTGAACTGCCAGGGATCGTCCTCGTCGAGATCCTCGGGGAAGAGACGGCCGCGATCGACAAGCGGCGTCCAGTCGCTGTAGCTGCCGACCACCGCGCCGAGATAGGGGCGGCAGATTTCCAGGATGCGCTCGAAATCCATCTCGTCGGGCTCGACGAGCGATCGTTGCGGATTCTCGATCGCCCAGATCATGCCGGCGAGCACCGTCACCGTCACCTGCAGGCTGGTCGCGTTGTTGTAGGGCACGAGCTTGCGCGTCTCCTCGACCGAAAGGCGCGAGCCGTACCAATAGCTTGTCTTGGCATGGCCCATCAGCAGCACGCCGAGCTCGTCGATGCCTTGCGTGATGTCGTCCATGATGAGCCGGCGATCGGTCTGCAGCTTCCAGTTCTTGCCGGCGAATTCATGCAGCGACAGCACGGCGCCGTCGCAGGGGTGATAGGCGTAATGCACGGTCGGCCGGTAACGCAGCTGTCCTTGCGGATCTTTCAGGCTGTAATAGTCGGCGATCGAGATCGCTTCGGAATGGGTGATGAGCCAGCCATGATAGGGGCCCTCGAGCGGCGTCCAGCTGCGCACGCGCGTCGAGGCGCCGGGGCGCAGCAGGTAGATGGCGCTGCCGCCGCCGAACTCATGGCGGGCGCCATCGGGCGGCAGATGGCGCTCATGGCTGCCCCAGCCGAGCTCGGCTGGCTGCGCCCCCTCGCCGACGAAGCCCTCGATCGACCAGGTGTTGACGAACTCGTCCCGCCTTTTCGGCCGCGACGAGACTTGCGTGTCGCGCTCGGCGATATGGATGACGCGGATGCCGAGCCGATGCGCGAGCTCGCCCCATTCGCCGCGCGTCTTGGGCTTGGGCACCGCGGCGCCGGTGTCGCGCGCGATGGTGAGCAGCGCTTCCTTGACCAGATGCGAGACGAGGCCCGGATTGGCGCCATGCGTCAGCACCGCGGTCGGCCCCCGCGGGTATTTCTGTCGCAGCGCCAGCGCCGTCTCGCGCAGGGCGTAGTTCGAGCGCTGCGAGGGCGAGAGGGAGGGATCGGTATAGCCGCCGGGCCAGGGCTCGATGCAGGTGTCGAGATAGAGCGCGCCCTTGCGCTGGCAGAACTCGACCAGCGCCACGCTGGACACATCGACCGACACGTTGAGCAGGAAATCGCCGGCCCCCAGCAGCGGATCGAGAACCGAAGTGTAATTGTCGCGCGTCAGGGGCTCGATGACGAACCGGACGCCGAGCTCCGCCGCCTCGGCATGGCCGCGCTCCGCGGCGGTTACGATGGTGATCTGCGAAGGCTTGATGTCGATATGGCGGAAGATCAGGGGCAGGACGCCCTGCCCGATGCTGCCGAAACCGATGATCACCACGCGTCCCGGAAACGAGACATGCTTGTCGTCAGGCGCCATGTATCGCTCCAGGCTGAAGAGGGGCCCAAAGGCGATGGGCGGCCTCGTCCTAGGAAAAAGCAATCGGCATTGTCAAGGCAGCCGGCCTTGCGCGGCGTGCTGCATGCGTCTCCGACCCAGGCTCTCGGTGCCGAGCCCGACCGGCGGCGCGGCGAGTCGAAAATTCGTCATTTTTCCTGGCCCGCTCCCGAGGCTCGCCGGCCATGAAATCTATTTGAATCTAGCACGCTTTTGGCATTTTCCGTTCGCTCGGAGACCAATGCTAGGCAGATTTTTCCTGATGCGTCCGAACGCCGCGGAACGCATTGTGTACTGGGTTGTTCAACGGCTTCGATGGGGCACGAAGACTCTTCCGCACGGCGCTGGCGCCTTTTCCTGATCGCGACGGTCCTGACCGGTCTCGCGGGCTGCGCCAATCCCTTTTTCGAGCCGCAGCCGGACGCCGCGCCGCGGGAGCCCGTCACCTCGGAAGGCTTGTCCGCTCCGGCGAAGCCGGCCACCCCGGCGCAGCACGGAATTGCCACCTACTACGCGAAGAAATTCACCAACCGGACCATGGCCGACGGGACCCCGTTCGATCCGAAGTCGGACAGCGCCGCCTCCAATACCCTGCCGCTCGGCAGCAAGGCCGAGGTGACCAACCTTCACAACGGCAGGAAGGCGGTGGTCACCATCCGCGACCGCGGCCCGCACGCGCATGGCGCGATCATCGATGTCAGCCCGAAGACGGCCGAGAAGCTCGGCATGGTGCATAAGGGCAAGGCCAACGTGCGGGTGAAGCCGCTCGGCGGCGCGACCAAGGAAGCGCAGAAAGCTGGCGGCGAGCAGAAGGAAGCGCAGAAGTAGCTTGGCGCCCTTGCGCGGGGGTACGGAATTTCCTCAGCCGACATGCAGCGGGCCCAGAGCTCCGGATGACACGCCGGCGCCATGGCCAACTATAAGCATGATCCGAAAAGGCCGTCGCGCTTGACGCCGGCAGAGCGCAAGCGCCTCGATGCTTGACCGACGAGCAGATCACCATGGCCGCCGAGTCGGATCCCGACAATCCGCCGATGGGCATTGGTGTCGGTAAAGCGAATCCGGCAGCATCGCTATACGGAACGACCACTCTCGATCGTCATGCTCGCGCTCGTCGCGAGCATCCACGCCTTTCGCGGCGGCTATCATCGCTTCAAAGAAAGGCGTGGACCCTCGCGACGAGATCCTATGGGGGTGGATGGCGGC
>Ga0070681_10001699_pt1 | contig 19687 bp, 15 predicted proteins | sample KBSC83BmetaG_FD_65650 | JGI IMG/M metagenome (GOLD analysis project Ga0070681, IMG submission 65650) | Corn rhizosphere microbial communities from Kellogg Biological Station, Michigan, USA - KBS C8-3B metaG | ecosystem: Host-associated > Plants > Roots > Rhizosphere | place: USA: Michigan... | reverse complement strand
TGCGACCCCATGCCCGACTTCGGGCCTGACCCCGCCCGGCACACCTGGCGCCTCCTCGCCACGGACAAAGTCCGCAACGTCGGCGAGGGGATGGCCGTCGTGGTGGCCGAGAGCCGCCACATCGCCGAGGACGCCTGCGACCTGATCGAGGTCAGCTACGAGGCCCTGCCCGCCGTGGTCGACCCCGAGGCGGCCCTCGCCCCCGACGCGCCCCTCGTCCACGAGGCGCTCGGTTCCAATGTCGCCTACACCCGCGAGTTCCTCTTCGGCGATGTCGACGCCGATTTCGCCGCAGCCGACGTCGTCGTCTCCGACCGGCTCCGTTGGAACCGCTCCGGAGCCCAACCCCTGGAGACGGTGGGAGCCATCGGCGACTACGACCCAGGCACCGGGATGCTCACCATCTGGGAGAACTCGCTCTCGTTCACGAGCTACCTGTTCCTGCTGGCGATGACCCTCAAGGTGCCGGCCAACAAGCTCGACATCCGGGCGGTCGCCGCCGGCGGGAGCTTTGGGTCCAAGCTCTGGGCGGTCAAGGCCGCCGCCATCGCCGGCATGTGCTCCAAGTTCGTCTGTCGGCCGGTCAAGTTCATCGAGGACCGAATCGACAACCTGTCCAACAGCGATCACTGCGGCTCCGACCGGGTCTACGACGTCGAGCTGGCCGCGCTGCGGGACGGCACGCTGCAGAGCCTGCGGGTGAAGGTGGTCGACGACTACGGGGCCTACCTGCAGTTCGGGGTCGGCCACCACGGCAACGCCCTGGCTCAGGTCACCGGACCGTACCGGATCGGGAGCGTCTCCTACGAGGTGCATGCGGTGGTGACCAACAAGTGCCAGCAGGGCGCCTACCGGGGCTTCGGCTCTGAGGTCAACAACTGGATGCTGGAGCGGATGGTCGACCTCGTGGCCCGAAAGCTGGAGATGGACCCGGTCGAGATCCGGCGGAAGAACCTGATCGGAAAAGACGAGTTCCCGTACTTCATCCCGACGGGCAACTGCTACGACAGCGGCGACTACGCCGAGGTCCTGCACAAGGCCCTCGAGCTGGCCGACTACGACCACTGGCGGGCGGAGCAGGAGCGGGCACGCCGGGAGGGCCGCCACATCGGGATCGGCGTGTGCAGCTGCCAGGAGCGCAGTGTGTTCTCGGCTACCGAGTTCTGGTTCTGGTTCGACGAGCCGGCCGCCCCGGTGACCAGCACGCCGGAGAGCATTACCCTCAAGATCGACGCCACCGGGGGCGTCACCGCCACCCTCTATTCATGCGCCTTCTGGGGCAACAGCCCCGAGACCATGGTGGCCCAGCTGGTGGCCGAGCAGCTCGACGTGGACCCGAGCTCGGTGAACGTGGTCTACGCCGGCTCCAACCAGGGGCTGCCGGCGACCGGGCCCGGCGGCAGCCGCTTCACGGTCATGATTGCCGGGGCCATAGAAGGGGCGGTGCACAAGATCAAGGACAAGGCCTTCCGCATCGCTGAGCACTTGCTCGAGGCCTCGCCCGAGGACCTCGAGTGGAGCGAGGGCGGGGTGGGAGTGAAGGGCAGCCCGGCCGCCCGTAAGACCCTGGGCGAGATCGCCGTGATGGCTCACCTGTTCAAGCACAGCCTGCCCGACGACGTGGAGAGCGGGCTGGATGCCAGCCAGGTCTTCGACCACCCCTACACCACCATGCCCGCCCCCGACCGCTCCAGCCTCGGCGTCTTCTATCCCTTCATGGGCCATGCATGTCACATCGCCGTGGTCGAGGTCGACGTCGAGACGGGCGCCGTACAGTTCCTCAAGTACGTGGCCGTGCACGACTGCGGCACCATGGTCAACCCCCGGACCCTGGAGGGTCACATCGTGGGGGGCACCGCCCAGGGACTGGGGACCGCCCTCCTCGAGCAGTTCGTCTACAGCGAGGACGGCAATCTGCTCACCCAGTCGTACTTTGACTACCTGATGCCCTCGGCCTTGGAGGTGCCCGAGGTAGTCATTGGCCACCACGAGACCCCATCGCCCTACACCCCGTACGGCATCAAGGGGGGCGGAGAAGCCGGGCGCATGATGGCTCCGGCGGCCATCGCTTCCGCTGTGGAGGATGCCTTGGCCCCGCTCGGCGTACGGGTCCATACGTTGCCGGCAACGCCTGAGCGGGTGCTCGCCTGGATCGAAGAAGCTCAGGCCAGGTAGGGCGGGGCGATGGGACTACTCGACGATCGGGTCGCGGTGGTCACCGGGGCCGGGCATGGTATCGGCCGGGTGATCGCTCTGGCCCTGGCCCGGGAGGGCGCCCGTACGGTCCTGGCCGGGCGCTCGATCGAGGCCCTGGAGGAGACGGCCAAGCTGGCCGGCGAACTCGGTTCCAACTGCCTGGTCGTCCCCACCGATATCACGGTCGCCGATCAGGTCGACGCCCTGGCCCGGGCCAGCCTGGAAGCTTTCGGGCAGGTCGACGTGCTGGTCAACAACAGCGGGATCGGCGGCCCATCGGCCCCGCTGTGGGAGGTCGACCCGGCCGACTGGGCGGCCACCATGGCGGTCAACGTCACCGGCACCTATCTCTGCTGCCGGGCCTTCGTACCGGCCATGGTGACCCGAGGCTCCGGGAGCGTCGTCATCATCGGGTCGATGACCGGCAAGCGTCCGATGTGGGGCCGAAGCCCGTACGCCGCCAGCAAGATGGCCCTGGTCGGGCTCACCCGCACCTTGGCCACCGAGGCCGGGCCCGAGGGGGTGCGCGTCAACCTGATCTCGCCGGGCCCTGTGGAGGGAGAGCGAATCGAGTGGGTGATCGAGCGCCAAGCCGAGGCCCTCGGGGTGAGCGTCGAGGAGGCTCGGGCTCGCTTCATGGCCGCTTCGCCCCTCGGGCGGTTGGTGCCGCCGGAGGACGTGGCCGCCGCCGTCGTTTTCCTCGCCTCCGACCGAGCCGCCTCGATCACCGGCGAGGACCTCAACCTCTCCGCCGGGGTCGTCATGTTCTGATCGGAGTTTCAGCGCACGCCGCGTCAAGGAGATGGCCGTGAGCAGGCTGATCGATTTGTCCCAAGTGATCTACCAGACCATGAAGGTCTATCCCGGGCACCTGAAGACGGTGATCTTCGAGCACGCCACCCACGATGAGACCAGGGGACGCTTCGAGGGCGGCTTCTCCTTCCAGACCAACGGCTTCATGCTCAACGACAACGGCCCCACCCACGTCGACTCGTTCAGCCACCTGGACCCGGCGCCGGGGGCCGAGACCATCGACCAGATGGCACTCGACCTCTTCTACGGCGACGCCATCTGCCTCGACGTCTCCGGCCACGCTCCCCGGACCGACATCGAGGCGGCCGACCTCGACGCCGCTCTGGGCACATCGGGAGTAGAACTGCACCGGGGGGACATCGTCCTCTTCTACACAGCCACCTGGAATCGCCACGGCGGCAAGCCGGAGTACCTGACCGAGTTCCCCGGGTTGGGGGAGTCGGCCAGCAAATGGATCGTCGAGCGGGGAGTAAAAACGTTCGGGGTTGACAGCCCTACGCCCGACAACCCGACCAGTCGCACCTATCCGTGCCACATGATGTGCCGGGAGCACCACATCACCCACTACGAGAACCTGGCCAACCTGGACCAGGTCGTAAACCGCCGGTTCACCTTCGTCGGCTTTCCGCTCCGGCTCGAGGGATGCCACGGCGGCCCCACCCGGGCAGTGGCCCTGGCCGACTGGGACTGAGCCAGCGACCTTCGCCGCGTCGTCACTGCTACGCCGGCTCTCGGGCTGGTTCACTCTGCAACGAGAGGGCGCTCGCCTGACGCTCGACCCCAGCCAGCCCCAGTTCGCGGGCGGTGGACAGCACCTGGTCGAGGAGCTCGCCAGCCAGCGCGTCGTCGCCGTGTCGGCGACGACTTGTGAGGAGGCGGGCCCAGGCCAGCCTGGTCCGAGCCAGCCAGACGGGAGCGCCGATCCGCTCGTGGAGGGCGGCCGCCGACCTGAAATGCTCTTCGGCCTCGTCGAAGCGGGACAGCGTGGTGGCCAGCAGGCCGAGTTGATGGGACACCGTCATGTACGCGACGGCGGCAGGGGTGGGAAAACGGCCGTGGTATGGCTCGAGGAGGCGGTACAGCCTCTCCGCCTGTTCCGTGTCACCAAGGTACGCGCACACCTCGGCGCAGGCGCTCGCCGTCACCAGCCAGGACCAGTCCCGGGGGAGAACAGCCAGGTCGTCGGCGACCAACTCGTCAAAGAGCGCCCTGGCCTCCTCGCGTCGATCGAGCTCGCAGTAGAGCATGGCCAGCCTCGTCAACGGAATCACGAAGGGCGGCAAACGACGAATGAGCTCGACGTCCTCCTCACCGAAACGGCCCTGGTCGTAGCGGATCCACCATTGCTGGGCGGCGAAGAATGCCAAGGCGTCCGGCTGGCCGCTGGCCCGACCGAGCTCGAAGGCGGCGGTGGCGAGGCGCTCCGCTTCCCCCGGGCGGCCGGCGAGCAGCGCGAACGCCCCCCGCCAGATCGTGGCGAACCACCGGAGCATGGGTTGCCCGAGCTCACCCGCGAGCTGCTCACAGCCGTCCAGGCCCCGGTGGGCCTCCTCCATGTCTCCACCTTCCACGGCCGCGAAGGTGCGGAGGAACAGCGCTTGCGCCGTCATCACACTGTCGCCCAGCTGTTCGGCCAGAGCGGCGAGCTCCACGGCATTGGCCAGCCGCTCCTCGCTGGTGTCCGGCCCTCCGATGGTGTAGTAGCGGTTGAGAAGGACGTCCGCCAGGGTGGCCGTGTTGCCGAGCCTGCGGGCGAGGGCCAGGGCCTCGTCGCTCAGCTGCAGGCGGCGCTCCTGTTCTCCGCCGTAGACGAGCTCTAGCCCGAGCGTGGCCAGCAGGCGGGCCCGGGTCGCACTGTCGGCGGTTCCCATTGCCTCGACGGCCCCCTCCAGCACCACCACCCGATTGGCGTCGCCGCTCCCCACGGCGCTGAACATGAATCCCCGCCGGTTGGCCAGCGCCGCCCGGGCCAACCTGTCGGCGTCACCACGGGCCTGCGCCAGGCGGGCGGCACGGAGCAGGGTCTCCCGGTGTCCGGCATCACCGGCTCGCCGCTGGCACTCCCCCAGGGCGATAAGGAGATCGAGATGGCGGGCCTCACCGTCGGGTAGATCGGCCACTTCCAGAATCTCGACGGCCTGGCTGTAGTAGGCCGCCGCCTCGTCGTACGCCAGGCGGGCCAGGGCACGCTCACCGGCCAGGGTGGCGAAGGTGACCGCCTTGGCCATGTCGCCCCCGGCGGCGAAGTGATGGACGAGAGCCGGCAGGTGATCGTCGACTGCGTCGCCATGCAGAGCCTCGAGGGCTTCGCCGACACGCCGGTGAAGCCCCACCCGGCGTCCGACGGCGACCTGGTCGTAGAGGATGGCGCGCACCAGAGCATGGGCGAAGCGGTATCGGGCCCTTGGCCCCGGCACCTCGAAGAGGAGCCGGGCGGCCAGGCTCTCGTCCAGCGCGCTGAGGAGGCTCTCCTCGTCCAGTCCGGTGGCGACGGCTTGGAGCAACCCCAGGTCGAATTCGACCCCCGCGACTGCCGCAATGCCCAGGGCCCGGTTGGCCGCTTCGGAGAGCCGGGACAGGCGCCGCCCCAACACCTCCCTCACACTCTCGGGGATCCCAAGGTCCTCGAGCGGGACAGTGGTCGTCCAGCGTCCGTCCTCTTTGGTGAAGGCCCCGGACTCGGCCAGATACCGCAGCATCTCCCCGACGAAGAACGGATTCCCGTCGGTTTCCGCCCAGATCGCCTGCGCCAGGGCCGGATCCTGCCCCGAGAGGGAGTAGCCCGCCGCCTCCAGAAAGGCCTGGACTTCGGGGCTGTCGAGGCCGGCCAGGGACAGCCGTTCCACCTCGGGGTCCCGGCGGAGGTCGGCCAGGAACTCTGGCAGCACGGGGCCCACCTCGGTGTCCCGAAAGGTCCCGATGACGAGGAGGCGCATGGGCTGGGGGAAGCGGACCAGGTGGCGGAGCACCAGGAGGGTGGGTCGCGCCGCCCAGTGGAGGTCGTCGAGCACGAGGAGGACCGGATCGTGTGCCGACGCCTCCGCCAGCCAGGCGGCCAGGGCGTCGAAGAGCCGATACCGTTCGGTCTCGGGATCGGACTGCAGCGGCTCGGGGAGGTTCGGCACCCGTTCGGCGAGGTCGGGCAGAAGCCGGGTGAGCTCGCCGGGGTGACGGCCTAGGCGCCCGGCCGGTTCGGGATGCTCCGCCACGAAGTGGCGCAGGGCCTCCACGAAAGGCTGGAAGGGGACACCCAGGTCTTCGTCGCATCGCCCGGCGAGCACGAGGGCACCGTTGGAATGGACCCGCCGGGCGAGTTCGCCGGCGAGGCGGGTCTTGCCCACGCCCACCTCGCCCCCCACCAGGACGGCCCGACGCTGTCCCGCAACTACTTCGTTCCAGGTGCGCTCGAGGCGCTCGAGCTCGCGCTCGCGGCCAACGAAGGAGAACTGACCCCCACGGGTGAGGAGCGTCGGAAGTTGAATTCTCAATCCTGTCGGCACGCCGGGCGCCGTGATCACGCCGGCCACCGGCGGATGCCAATCCAAGGATGGTGCTTGCTGCAACACGTCGTGTTCCAGTTGGCGCAACGGTGCACCCGGCTCCAAACCCAACTCCTCGCCCAGGATGGCCCGGGCCTTGGCGATGGCACGGAGCGCCTCCGCCTGGCGCCCGCAGCGATAGAGGGCCAGGGCCAACAGCTCCCAGCGCCGCTCCCGCAGTGGCTCCGCCGCGACAAGCCGGTCGAGTTCCGCCACCACCCCCGCGTGACCACCGGCCGCCAGTTCTGCCTCCATGAGCGTCTCGTGTGCCCCCGCCCGCAGTTCCTCCAGCCGGGCGGCCTCGGTCGCTACAAACGCATCTCCGGCCAGGTCGGCATACGGCTCACCCCGCCACAACCCGAGCGCCTCTTGGAGCGGATCCCGGGCGCCGCCGGCATCCCCGCTCCTGAGCCGGGCTCGGCCCGCGGCCGTCAACGACTCGAACCGGGCGGCGTCGAACGCCTCGGGCTCTACGCAGAGCAGGTAACCGGGCGGCCGGGTCACCAGCACGCGAGGCTTTGTCGCTTTCCCTCGATCGGGCTCGAGTACACGCCGCAGATTGGAGATGTAGACCTGCAGGGAGGCGCCGGCGCGGTCGGGTGAATCGTCTCCCCACAAGTGCTCAATGAGCCGATCCGACGATACGACGCGATTCGATTCGATCAGCAGTGACGCCAACAGGGCTCGGTGCATTCGGGGGCCGATGTCGACGGCCCGGTCGCCGACCGAAACCTCTACCGGTCCCAACACCCGAAACTCCAGCCCCGGCCCTCCTCCTCCGGCAAATGGGGCGGGCCCATCGAAGCTGACCGTGGCGATCCCGGACGGGTCGGGGACAACGCGGTACAGGTGCCATCGGTCTGGGAAACCCTTGAGGCGAACCCGGCCCCGGTCGGCGAAGCTGAACTCGGGCCCGGAGCCGGCCAACTGACGGACGATGTCGGAGACGAGGATTTCGCCCCCTTTCGCACGGCCGGCGATCCGGGCGGCGGCGTTGACGGCCTGGCCGTAGATGTCGTCGCTTTCGACGGTCACCTCGCCGAAGTTGATCCCGATGCGGACCCGCACCTCGTCGCCGGGGTATTCGTCGTTGCGTTCCTCGAGGTTTCTCTGGATGGCCACCGCGCATTCCAGCGCCTTGCGGATCGAGGTGAAGAGCACCATGAACCCGTCCCCCAGGGCCTTGATCTCCCTCCCCTCGTGTGCGACAACGCAGCGGCGAACCACTTCCTCGTGAGAGCGCAGGATCCGATGGGCGGCGGGGTCGCCCCGTTCGGTGCGCAGGTCGGTCGAGCGTTCGACGTCGCTAAAGAGGATGGTCACCGGGCCGCCGGCGAACTCGGTCATCGCCCCCTCCCCCCGACCAGGCGCGGCACCATCATGGTCGACATCTCCACCGTGGGGAAGCGACCCTCGACGTCCCGTCTGGGTCCCGTCGACGGGATCGGGTCCCGTCTCGGTCCCTTCCCAGATCTCTTCCGGCCTAGCCCATGGGCATGATGTGCGGCATGGGGGTGTCCCGGGGGGTGGTGAGCCCGGGGATGGCTCCGGGCGCGGCGAGGAGCAGGATCCCCAATGCCAGGAGGACCGCTGCCGTCCCCCAGGAGGCGGCACGCCCCCAGGGGACGGTTTTTTCGACGGCGATGAGGCCGGCGACCACCGCCATCCACCAGATGCTCATGACCCCCAGGGCGAAGAGGGAGGCCATCAGTGCCCAGCAGCATCCGACGCACCAGGCACCGTTCTTGGCGCCCATCCGGAGTGCCCCGGACCATCCTTCCCGCCATTCGCCGAGCAGGAAGCCGAGCGGGCTGCGGCATTTCGCCAAGCAGATGTCCTTGAGGGGCGTCAACTCGTAGACCGCGGCCAGGACAAGCGTGCCGCCGGCCGCCCAGTGGCCGCCGCGCTCCCAGGCGAACAGGCCCCCAAAGAGTGTGGTGAGGCCCGCGCCAAGGACGAAGGCGACCACTCCGGCGCCCGCCCAGGTGACCAGGTAACCGGCGGCGAACTCCAGAGGCCGCCGCGGGGAACGCTGCTTGGTCATGATGGAGTAGAGGGCGATGGTCGGAGCGACCGACGGGAACATCATTGCCGCCATCATCACGATCCACACCCCGAGGAACCATCCGAAGGACCCGAGGCTGCTCCACGGTCCGTTGTCCATCCCCGCCATCTGGCCGGCGGTCCACCACCAGCCGAGGGCTGCCAGGGCATAGAGGAGCGCGACGAGTCCCAGGCGGGTCGGGACGGCGGACAACGCCGGCCCGAGCCCGCCGACCCCGGTCTGGCGTGCCTGCGTCGGCGCCGTGGCGCTCACCGGGTCAAGCGGCCCAGGAGAACTCGGCGGTCGACAGGCCCGTCTTGCCTTCGTAGGAGATGCCGAAGGCGTTGATACGCGATCGCTTGGCCTCGGCCATGGTCAGGTTCGAGCCGACGGGGTGGAACATCCCGTCGAAGCGGATCGGCCGGCCGGTTTCGATCCCGAAGGGCACGATGTCTTCGATCTCGAAGTCGATCGCGTCGCCGATGCGGACGCTGTGCCGCAACCCGTCGTCGACGACCTCGATGGGGACCCGTTCGACGCCGAGCATCTCACCCACCAGCGGGGCGAGGGCCGCCATGGGCCCGCCCAGCTGCCCACCGAAGACTTTGACCAGCTTATCGAACTGCTCGTCGTCGGCCCGGGCGTCGATGAACACGCCGAGCCGCCAGTTTCCTTCGGTCATCACCTTGGGCGTGTCGGCGATCGCCGCCACCTTCAACCCGCTGATGTCGGTGCCTTCAATCTGGCCCTCGCGGATGTTGAAGACCAGGGTGACCCGGCAGAAGTCGTACGTCGCACCGTGGTCGAGGCTGAGGTTGCAGGGGCACATCAGCTCACATGAACAGGTCTCGACGTAACTCCCCTTCAGGTTCCACGCCATCGGCCGCTCCTTTCCGGAACTGGTCGAGTCTTCTCTTCGTCAGCGGAGCATGTCAACGGTGCCCGGCCACCTGGCACCGACTCCTCGGCGAGACGGACCGTTGATGGCGCCCGTCGCAACCACGAGCCTTACGGCTGGGGGGCTTCTTCGACCGTGTCGAGGGTTTCGAGGGAGTCGCGGATCGCCTTGGTGTCGCCGACGATGACGGTGGGGAGGCGGGCGGGGGCCAGGTACTCGGCGGCGGCGTCGCGGACTTCGTCGACGGTCACCTTCTCGAGCCGCTTCGGGAGGTCGCGCAGGTAGTCGAGCCCGAGGCCCGCGACGCTCAGGGCCAGGAGGTACTCGGCCAGGCCTGACTGGGTCTGGGTCGACAGCGCGGTCGTGCCGATCAGGTACCGGCGGGCGGCGTCGACCTCGTCGTCGCTCACCGGCAGGGTTGCCATCCGGCCGAGCTCATAGCGCACCTCGAGCAGGGCGGGTGCGGTCACCTCGGTACCGACGTCGGCCTGGATCGTGAGCACCGACCCCAGCGGCCGGTGGTCGATCCAGGAGCGGGGGCTGTAGGTGTAGCCCTTCTCCTCCCGGATGTTCTTCACGAGCCGAGACGAGAAGTAGCCACCGAAGATCATGTTGGCCAGCAGAAGCGCGGGGAGACCGCTGTCCCGACGGGTCAGGGCAGGCCCCCCGATCCGGATGTTGCTCTGCGCCGCGCCGGGTCGGTCGACGAGCAGGATCGGGCCGGGCTCGACCGGGGGGAGGGCGGGCAGTTTGGCGACCTTGGTCGCGCCGGTCCAGGAACCGAGGGCCGCCTCGGCGGCGTCGAGGGCCTTGGCCGGCCGCAGGTCGCCCACCAGGATCAGGAGACCGTCCAGGGCCGCCACCCGCGACTGGAAGTAGCGCCGCAGGTCGCCGGCGGTGACTGCTGCCACGGCCTCCGCCTCGGGGAGACCCCGGTGGTACGGGTGCTCGCCGTACAGGCGCCGCGTCAAGGCCGCCCGGGCGATGACGGCCGGCTCGGACCGTTGCAGCAGCACCTCCTGCGCCTTGCGGGCCCGTTCGATCTCGACCTCATCCCGGGGGAAGACCGGCTCGTCGAGCAGCTCGGCGATGAGGCCCAGGTAGTCATCCAATGAGGGTGACAGCGTGGCGCCCTGGAGCCGGAGGTCCTCACTGTCGACGCGGACATTGAGGGTGGCGCCCATCCGCTGCAACGCTTCGGCGACCTCCACGCTGTCGCGGTGCTCTGTGCCCGACAGCAGCGTCTCGGCCAGCACCAGCTGCTTAGCCTGGTCGATGGTGGTCGCTCGGGGCCGGCGGGCCGGGAGCACCACCCGAGCTTGGACGAGGGGGATGCCGGGCTTGCGGACGGCCAGCGCCCGCAGCCCGTTGCCCAGGGTGCGCTCTTCGACTGCCGGCAGCCGGGTGGACCGGAACGGGCCGACCTTGGGAACCGTGGCCGGGATGGGGGCGACCGCCACGTTCACTGCCCGCCCCCGGGAACGACCTCGAGTACGGCCCGCCTGCCAGGCTGCAACCACTTGCCTGCCACCCGGGTGACGTCGTCGGGTGTCACGGCGGCGAGTGCGGCCGGGAGCTCACCCAGCAACTCGGCGCGACCGCGCTGCTGCTCCAGCGCCGCCGCGGCCAGCGCCCGGTTCATGATGTCGTCGAGGCGCCTGATGGTCTGGGCGGTCATCGTGGTCACCACCCGGTCGACCTCCTCCTCGGTGGCGGCGCCGCTGGCGACGGCCACCAGTTCCTCGTCGAGGGCGTCGAGGAGGGGTTCGATGTCGCCGCCGGGGTGATAGGCGAGCAACTGCAGCATGGTCGGGTCCCGCATGTCGAACGGGTCGCCGAAGGTGCCCAGCATCCCTCCGACGTGGGTGGCCAGTTGATCCCGCTTGACCAACCGCTGGTACAGGCGGGAGGCGGTTCCGTCCGCCAACAGGTCGGTCAGGACGGCCGCCGCCGTGTAATCGCCGAACTGTTTGATGGGGTCGGGCACCCGGTAGGCGACGGCCACCGCGCCGAGTGGCGCCAGCGGGTCGTGGTGGACACCCCGGCGCTCCTCGGTCGGTACCGGCTCGGCGAAGGACCCGAGCGGTGGAACCGCCCGGGCCGGGACGGAGCCGAAATGGCGCTTGACCATCTCCTTGGTCGTGCCGACGTCGAGGTCGCCCGCCACCACCACGGTGGCGTTGCCCGGCGCGTAATACCGGTCGAAGAACTCCGACGCCTGCTCGACGGTGGCCGCCTCCAGATCGACGAAGCTGCCATAGCCGTTGTGGGCATTGGCGAAGGTCGTGAACATCACCGGTGGCAGCAGGATCCAGGGAAACCCGCCGAACGGCTGGTTGACGACGTTGACCCGGATCTCCTCTTTCACGACGGCGATCTGGTTCTGGACGTTCTCCTCACTCAGGCGCAGGCCCCGCATCCGGTCGGCCTCGAGATACAGCCCCAGCTCGAGGGCGTTCGACGGCAACTGCTCGTAGTAGTTCGTGTAGTCGGCCCGGGTGCTGCCGTTCATCACCCCGCCGTTGCCGGTGACGAGCTTGTCGTGCTGGCCCTTTTCCAGCGTGACCGACCCCTCGAACATGAGGTGCTCGAAGAGGTGCGCGAAGCCCGTCATCCCTTCCGGCTCCGACCGGAAGCCCACGTCGTAGACCACGGCGATCGCCACCGTCGGCGCCGACGAGTCGGGCATGAGCACGACCCGCAGGCCGTTCTTCAACCGGAACCGCTGGACGGGAAAGGACGGGGCGGGCGGCCGTTTGCGGCGACTGTTCACAGGCATCCCGCAAACCTAACCGTCCCCCACGGGGCAATGCCCGATTCCCCCTTCGGAGCGTTATGCGGCCACGGCGAAGAGGCGCCATTCGCCGGGGACGCCTTTCAGTTCGTGGGTGCCACGCTCGAGGAATCCGATCCTCGAGCCGGCGACGAGGTCTTTGACCGTGCTGGAGACGAGGACTTCACCGGGTTCGGCCAGGGCCACGACGCGCGCCCCCGTGTGGACGGCCAGACCGCCGACGTCGGCACCCATGAGCTCGCACTCGCCGGTGTGCAATCCGATCCGCACGTCGAGCCCGAACCTTCGGACGGTGTCCCGGATGGCACAGGCGCAGGTGATGGCGCGGCTGGGGGCGGAGAATGTGGCGAGGAAGCCGTCGCCGGTCGTTTTGATCTCCTGGCCTTCGAAACGGGTCAGTTCCCGCCGGATGGCGGCATCGTGGGTGGCGAGGAGGTCCCGCCAGCGATGGTCACCGAGCTCGGCCGCCCGCACCGTTGACCCGGCGATGTCGGTGAACATCACCGTGGCCAGCATGCGGTTGGAAGGGGGTTCGTGGCGGACGCCGGTGAGGAACTGTTCGATCTCGTCGACGATCGGGTCAGGGTCGTACATCAACAAGAGATGGTCCTCTGACGGGAACTCGACCATCTGGGCTCCGGGGATGTGCTCGGCCATGTGGCGGGCGGCCCGCACGTCGGCGACGCGGTCGCCGGTGGGGTGCAGAATAAGCGTCGGGACCCGGATGGCCGAGAGGATCTCCCGGCAGTCAAGTTCGCACAGCGCTTCATAGACGGCTCTGCCCATGGCCGGGCTGGCGCCGGTGCGTTGGTAGCGGCCCCAGGCGTACTGGATCCCCTCATTGTCGGCCTGGCCGGGGGCGAACAGGTCGATCAGGGCGGCGTCGCCCCACCCTTGTTCGATCTCTGCGAGACGCTCGGTGATCTCTTGGGCGCTCCACCCCCAGTCCCAGTCGGCGGCCGCGCTGAACTTGGGAGAGGCGCCATAGAGAACCAGCGCGGTCGTCCGCTCCGGATGGGAGGCGGAAAAGAGCAAGCTCATGGGGCCGCCTTCGGAAACGCCGAAGAAGGCGGCCCGTTCGGATCCCACCGCCTCCATGACCGCCTTCAGGTCATCCACCCGGTCATCGAGCGTCGGGACCTCGTTGACGGGGTCGGACATGCCTGTTCCCCGCTTGTCCCACAGGACGACCCGGGAGAACGAGGCCAGCCGTTCGAAAATGCGGGTCGTGGTGGGCAACTCCCAGTAGAACTCCACGTTCGAGACGAACCCAGGGATGAAGACGACGTCGAGTGGACCGTCACCGAACACCTGATAGGCGATGCTCACCCCGCCGCTCTTGGCGTACCTCGTCTTTGGTTGCACAGACACCACCCTCCCCCGTCGAAGCGAATCGTAGGAAGCGGGCGACGAGGGCTCTACCCCCAGCGGTCCACCGGTGTCGCCTCGGTGACAAAGCGAATATCGCCTGGCTCACGTTGCGAGAGAACCGGCTGCTTTCAGAGAGGGTCGACTCCGGTGGTGCCGTCGTCGGCGACATGCTCCGTCCACGCCGCGCCGTCCCAGTAGCGGTGCTGGTGTCGCCGGTGGGGATCGGGATACCAGCCCGGGACGGGGCCTGCGGCGGGCATCGGGCCGACGGCGCCGCCACCACCGCTCGCCAGCACCTGGTCGATCGACGCGAACAACCGGTCCACGTTCTTTTTCGTCTTGCCCCAGTCGACGAGGCCGAACTTCAGCTTGAACCGGACGCCCACCATGACGACACCGGTTTCGGCCGGGGCGACCCGGATCTCGCCGTACTCCCCCCACGAGAGCATGGACATACCGGCGGACACCAGCAGGGACCCGGCCGACGGGTCCGCGGCGGACACCGTCCAGCCGTTCGCCTGCGCCGCCCCGCAGACCGCGTTGAAGACGGACTCGTAGCTTCCCTGGAAGGCCCGGGTCTCTTCGGTCGCTGTCGCCATCGCCCCATCATCACAGCCGCGCCAGGAGGACGCGTCGAGTTCGGCGCCGCTCCGTGTACGGTCCGGACTCAGTGTCAGGCTCCACCATGTCCGGCGGGCTTCATGTCAGGGTCTCCTCGTCTGGCGGGTTGGCTCTTACGGTCGGTGCCGCTTGTTGTGAGGTGGCTTCCATGGGATATGCCGCCCGTCAGACGCGCCGGACCGGCCGGCGTGGCTTGATAGGAGCTTGGCCACTCCCTCGACTGAGGTCTGCCCACCGACCGGTCCTGGCGTCATCCCCTTCGAGAGAGGAGACGCGGACCATGGTGGTGCTGGGCAGCGATTCGCACAAGCACACTCACACAGTGGTGGCCGTCGACGAGAACGGCCGCCAGATCAGTCAGTTGACGGTCAAGGCGACCCCGGACGGGCATCTGGCGCTGCTGCGCTGGGCGGGTTCGTTCGAGGACCGGCTTTGGGCACTGGAGGACTGTCGGCATCTGTCCCGCCGGCTGGAGTCCGACCTGCTCAGGGCGGGTGAACGTGTCGTTCGGGTCCCGCCGAAACTCATGGCGCAGGCTCGTCGATCCGCCCGTACCCGGGGAAAGTCCGATCCCATTGACGCCCTGGCTGTCGCCCGGGCAGCGCTGCGGGAGGCGGATCTTCCGGTCGCTCAGCTCGATGGGGTGGAGCGAGAGGTCCGGCTGCTGGTCGATCATCGTGAGGACCTGGTCGGCGAACGGACCCGGATCGAGAACCGGCTGTTGTGGCACCTGCATGAACTCGAGCCCGGTTGGCAGGTGCCGTCCAGCGCCCTGAGCAGGGCCAAAGGTCTCGACCAAGCCGAAGCCCGCATCGGCAACCATCAGGGTCCGGTCGCCGCGATCGCCTTGGAACTTGTCGCCCGCTGCCGGGAGCTCACCGGGCGTATCAACGAACTCGAACGTGAGATCACCCGCCTGGTCGTCCCCTTGGCCCCAGCCTTGCTAGCCGTCCAGGGATGCGGAGCGCTCACCGCCGCCAAGATCGTGGGAGAAACTGCCGGCGTGACCCGGTTCCGATCCAAGGACGCCTACGCCCGCCACAACGGAACCGCTCCCATCCCGGTCTGGTCGGGCAACACCGAACGACACCGGCTCAACCGAGGCGGAAACCGCCAACTCAACGCCGCTCTCCACCGCATCGCTGTCACCCAACTCCGAGGCGGACCAGGCCGCGACTACCTCGAACGGCGCATCGCCGCCGGAGCCACAAAAACCGAGGCGCTCCGCTCGCTCCGCCGACGCCTCTCCGACACCGTCTACCGCTGCCTCCTCCAAGACCACCGGGCCCAACACCCCATCCCGGCTGGACTTCGAGAGGCGGCTTGACATAGGAGCATCCCATGGACGCTGACGCTGCCCGAGAATTCATCCGGAAGAACCACCACGCTGTCCTGGCCACGTACCGGGCCGACGGCACCCCCCAGATGTCGCCCGTCGCGGCCGACGTCGATCCCGAGGGGTTGGTCGTCGTCAGCACCCGCGAGACGGCGATCAAGACCAAGAACCTGCGACGCGACCCGCGCGCCTCGCTCTGCGTCCTGAGCGACGGCTTCTACGGGTCCTGGGTGCTGGTCGACGGCCGGGCGGCCATCGTGTCGCTTCCCGAGGCCATGGAGGGCCTGGTCGAGTACTACCGCCGTGTCTCCGGCGAGCACCCTGACTGGGACGACTACCGGGCCGCCATGGAGCGCGAGCGCCGGGTGCTGGTGCGCATCAGCATCGACCGGGCCGGCCCCAACCAGAGCGGCTGACGCATGCTCGCCGATCAGCTGCGCGCCGATCTGACCGCGGCGATGAAGCGGCGCGACGAGCTCGCCACCTCGGCCCTCCGGATGGCCCTGGCCGCTGTCAAGCAAGCGGCCGTCGCCGGCAAGGAGGCCAAGGAGCTGACAAACGACGAGGTCCTGAAGGTCATCAGCAAGGAGGTGAAGCGGCGGGACGAGGCCGCTGAAGCCTTCCGCAACGCTGAGCGCCCCGATCGTGCGGACCGTGAGCAGGCGGAGCGTGACGTCCTCGCCGCCTACCTTCCCGCCGCCCTCACCCCCGAAGAGCTCGAGGCGATCATCACGGAAACCCTGGCCGAGGGCGCCTTGTCCGGCATGGCGGCCATGGGGCCGGCCATGAAAGCCGTCACCGCCAAAGTCGCCGGCCGGGCTGACGGCAAGACGGTCTCCGACCTGGTCCGCGCCCGCCTCTCAGCCGGCTAGTTCATGGCAGGCTGAGCGCATGGACCGGCTGACACACTCGGACTCCGTCATCGTTGCCCGCTCACCCGACGAGCTGTACGCCATGGTCTCGGACGTCACCCGTATGGGGGAGTGGAGCCCGATCTGTAAGGCGTGCTGGTGGGACGAGGGCGAGGGCCCGCGCGTCGGCGCCTGGTTCACCGGCCGCAACGAGCTTCCCGAACGCACGTGGGAGACGCGCTCCGAGGTCGTCGCGGCCGACCCGGGGAGGGAGTTCGCCTTCGTCGTGCTCGGCACGATCGCCCGGTGGGGTTACACCTTCGTGCCGGTCGACGGCGGCACCGAGCTCACCGAGTCGTGGGAGTTCCTGCCGGGCGGTCTCGAGTTCTTCGAAGAACGCTTCGGGGACGACGCGCCGGCGCAGATCGCCGACCGCGTCGAGAAAGCGAGGACGGGCATCCCGCAGACGCTGGCCGCCATCAAGCGCGCCGCCGAGGCCGACGGCTAACTTCGCTCGACAACGAACATATGTTCGATTAGGCTCTGCGCCATGGCTGGGGTGTCAGAGGAAGCTCGAGCACAACTGCGCTGGCGGCTGGCCGACGACACGACGGGCCCCCAGCAGGCCCTGTTCGAGGAGGAAGCGCCGACCTGGCACGCCGGCCACGGCGAGTTCCGCGGCCTCGAGTTCCTCGAGGTCAAGGCCCAACGGGTGATCAACCCCGTCCCGCCGCAGTCCCGCATGTCGTTCCGCTACACCATCAACGCCTACAGGGGCTGTTCGCACGCCTGCTCTTATTGCGCATCAGGCGATACTCCAATTCTCATGGCCGACGGTCGGGCGAAGCCGATCGCCGACCTCATGGTTGGGGATCTGATCTATGGCACGGAACGACGTGGCACCTATCGCCACTACGTCATCACTGAAGTACTCGACCACTGGTCGGTGTTGAAGCCTGCCTACCGGGTCATCCTCGAAGACGGCACGACACTGATCATCAGTGGAGACCACCGCTTCCTGAGCGACCGCGGGTGGAAGCACGTGACGGGCACAGAATGTGGTCGCCACCGCCGCCCGCATCTCACCCCCAACAACAAGCTCATGGGCACTGGCGCATTCGCGACGCCCCCCGACCACGACACTGATTACAAGCTGGGCTACCTGCGGATCGCCTGGCCGGCCGAGATGAGCGACTCGTGGTGCAGAGGGTTCCTCGCCGGGATCTTCGATGCTGAAGGCTCCCATCTCCGAGGAATCCTGCGGATCTCGAATGCCGACACAACGATCCTCGAGACGATCGAGCTTTGTCTTCGGCGCTTCGACATGCCGTATGTCAGAGAGCGGGCGAATGAGAGGGGTATCGCCAACATTCGGTTGGTAGGCGGCCTCCGCCACCATCTCCGCTTCTTCCACCTCGTCGATCCCGCCATCACTCGCAAGCGATCAATCGAAGGCATCGCCATCAAGGGCGACGCCCCGCTCGGTGTGAAGAGCATCGAACCGCTGGGACTGGACCTTCCGATGTTCGACATCACCACGGGGACGGGGGACTACATCGCCAACGGAGTCGTCAGCCACAACTGCTTTGCGCGGCCGACACATGAGTATCTGAACTTGGGCATTGGGCGGGACTTCGAGCGGCGCATTGTGGTCAAGATCAATGCGGTCGAGCGGGTCAGGGCGGAGGTGCAGGCCAAGCGGTGGGCGGGAGAACTCATCGCCATGGGAACCAACACGGACCCTTACCAGCGCTGTGAGGGCAAGTACCGGCTCACCCGAGGGATCGTGGAGGTCTTGGGGCAGGCTCGCAACCCGTTTTCGATCCTGACCAAGTCAACGCTCATCCTGCGGGACCTCGACGTGCTGGCCGAGGCGGCCAGGCGCACCGACGTGCACACGGCGTTCTCGGTTGGGACCGTCGATGACGAGGTGTGGAAGCTGAGCGAGCCGGGGACGCCCCACCCCCGGCGCCGGCTCGAGGCCCTGGCCCGCCTCCGGGAAGCCGGTGTCCCGACGGGGGTGCTGGCGGCGCCGATCCTGCCGGGGATCTCCGACAGTCCCGAGCAGCTGCAGGCGTTGGCCAACGCGCTCGTGGAAGCGGGAGTGGTGTCGGCCAGCCCGATCGTGCTGCACCTGCGGCCCGGCGTGAAGCAGGAGTACCTCTCCTGGCTGGCCGAGGTCCGGCCCGACCTCCTCGAGCGCTACGACCGGATCTACGGGAGCCGGTCGTACGCGCCCAAGGCGGTTCAGGCCGAAATCACTCAACGCTTCCGGGCGGCCTTCGCCGCCGCCCGCCGTACCTAGCTCTTGGCGTAGTTCGAGGCGCCCCACCAGTCCACCACGACGACGGCTTCGTCGCCGACGACCCAGGCATCGTGGCCGTGGGGGAGGGCGGTGACGTCGCCCGCGACGGCGTCGATCTCGGTGCCGTCGCCCATGACGACGTGCAGCGTGCCCTGAACGTGGTACTGGAAGTGGGGCGCTTCGCACAGCTCCGTGCCGGCCATCGGCTTCACGTGCTCCGACCACCGCCAACCGGGCTGGAGGGTGAGCCGCCCGATCTCGCTGTCACCGATGCGCAGCAGATCGAGCTGACCCCGCTCGAAGGTCCGGACCTCGTCCGGGGTGGTGAACGTCTTCTGCTCGGCCTTGGCCATGTCGCTGTCTCCTGGTGTCGGTCGCCCGGGTTCCTGGCCGGGCAGGTTGACCTCTTGGCGCCATGGTGACGACCCCGTCCTGCAGATTCCCTGCAGCGCAGGCGCAGAGCGCTAGTTCAAGACCACTTCGCCCGTTCTCTCCACCGCCGTGGCCCTCTGACGGACTTCAGGACGCCGCCCAGGAGCGAACGTCAGTGACGTCGATGGCGACGACCGTGCCGGACGAAGGGGGAGTGGCGCGGTACTGCTCGTACTTGGCGCACAGCGCGGCGATGGCCGAGGCGTGCTCGGGGCCGGACTCGATAATCCGCGCCCGCCCGTCGAAACGGACCCACCACAGGCGGGACCAGTCGTCCTCGTAGTGGTCGACCAGCAGGCAGACGGCGGGATTGGATCGGATGTTGTCGAGGCGGCGCAGGGCCGGGGAGCGCTTCGGTTTGTGGTCGACGACCGAATAGGCGACATCGCCGTCGAAGGCGAAGCAGCAGGGGACCAGGTGCGGCCGGCCGTCCCCGTCCACGGTGGCCAGGCGGGCCACCGGCGCCGCCTCCGCCCGATTCCGCAGG
>Ga0070681_10001698_pt1 | contig 19688 bp, 21 predicted proteins | sample KBSC83BmetaG_FD_65650 | JGI IMG/M metagenome (GOLD analysis project Ga0070681, IMG submission 65650) | Corn rhizosphere microbial communities from Kellogg Biological Station, Michigan, USA - KBS C8-3B metaG | ecosystem: Host-associated > Plants > Roots > Rhizosphere | place: USA: Michigan... | reverse complement strand
CCACTCCCTCGTTCTTCCTTGGCCTGCGCGCAAACAGCTCCCGGCGCGGGGTATCCGGAGACCTTGAACAGGCTCTTAGGAGCGAAGTGCCGCGCGCACCGCCGGTTCGATCGCTTTCACCCACAAGACGTATTGCGCCGCGGAAGGGTGCAGGCCGTCGTCGGCGAGCAGGTCGGGATGCTGGCGGGAAATGCCGGTGATGTCGACGAAGCCGGCGCCGGCGCGGCGGCTCGCGTTGCCGGCAATCGCGTTGTAGGCGTCCAGTTCTTCGGCGATGCGCGCGCGGTCGCGGCCCTGCTCGCGGGCGAAGCGGGTGACGCCCCAGTCGGGGATCGACACCACCACCACGCGCGCGGCGCGCTCGCCGGCCAAGCTGATCGCGCGGGCCAGCAGGCCGGCGAATTCGCCGCGGTAATCCTCGGCCGGGCGCCCGCGGTACTGGTTGTTCACGCCGATCTGCAGCGTCACCAGGTCGTAGGGTGGCAGCAGTACCGCCGCGACCATGCCTTGCGCCAGTTCGTCGGTGGTCCAGCCGGTGACGGCGACGACCTGCGGTGCGTCGATCGGCGTGCCGCCGTGGCGCAGGCGCTGCACCAGCACGGCCGGCCAGCGTTCGTGCGCGGTCACCGCCTCGCCGATGGTGTAGGAGTCGCCGAGGGCGAGGTAGGTCGTCACGAGACTCAGGCCACCGCGACAGCGGGACTTTGCGATTGCTCGCGCGCCATCCGCGCCAGCACCCGTTCGATCCGCACGAACACTTCGTGCAGTTGCGCCGGCGGCGGCAGCAGGGTCAGCCGGAAGTGGCGGCTGCACGGCACGTTGAAGCTGCTGCCGGGTACCACCAGCACCGATTCCTCTTCCAGCAGGCGCAGGGCGAAGGCCTCGTCGTCGAAGCGGGGGATGCGCTCGACGCGTACCTGGGGGAACGCGTACAGCGCACCGTCCGGAGCGACCAGTTCCAGGTAGTCGCTGGCGGCGACGCCTTCCAGCACGATCCGGCGCGCCTCGTGCAGGCGCCCGCCGGCAGCGGTCAGCGCGCCGATCGTCGGCGCATCCTGCAGTGCCGGCAGCACCGCCCATTGCGCGGTGACGTTCGCGCACAGGCGCAGCGCGGCCAGCAGCTGCAACGCATCGCGATAGGCCGCGCTGCGCGCGGGGTCGCCGGACAGGCTCATCCAGCCGACCCGGTAGCCGCAGGCGCGGTGCACCTTGGACAGCCCGCCGAAGCTGAGGCAAGGCCACTCGCCGCCCACCTCGGCCAACGGCTGGAAGGTGGCGCCGTCGTACAGGATCTCGTCGTAGATCTCGTCGGACAGCAGCAGCAGGCGGTGCCGCGCCGCGATCGTGACCAGCCGTTCCAGCAGCGCGCGCGGGTAGACCGCGCCGGTCGGGTTGTTCGGGTTGATCAGCACCAGGGCGCGGGTGCGCGGCGTGATCAGCGCCTCGATCTCGTCCGGATCGGGCAGGTGGCCGTGACGGGCGAGGCAGCGGTAATAGCGCGGCTGGCCGCCGTTGAGGATGGTGGCGGCGCTCCACAGCGGGTAGTCGGGGCTGGGCAGCAGCACCTCGTCGCCGGGCTGCAGCAGCGCGCGCAGCGACAGGTCGATCAGCTCACTGACCCCGTTGCCGATGAAGATGCGCTCGGGTTCGACACCGTGCGCGCCGCGCGCATGCTGCTGCGCGGCGATCGCCTCGCGGGCGATTTCCAGGCCTTGTTCGTGGCCGTAGGCCTCGCTGTCCTGCAGGTGGCCGGCGATCGCCTCGCGCAGGTGCGCCGGCGCCGCGAAACCGTAGCGGCCCGGATTGCCGATGTTGAGCTTGATGATGTCGAGGCCGGCCGCCTCCAGCTCGCGCGCGCGCCGGGTCAGTGCGCCGCGGATTTCGTAGCGCACGTCCGCCAGGTGCGCACTGGGTGTGATCGGGCTCAACGCCGGCATCCTTCTGTGGCTGGGGCAAGTGCCGGCACCAGTGCCGGCGAGCCGATGCTAGCAGCGTGGTGCAGTGCAGCGCGAGCGCCATTCAAGGCGGATTCCGGTTCATCACCGGGCAATCTTCGGGCAGGGCATAATCACCGAACCGTGCCGACCGACCCTCACCATGAGTGATCCCGAAACGATCGAACGCCTGCGTCGCATCGGCTGGCGCGGTGAAGCCTTGCCCACCGCCGGCCTGCGGCTGGCGCGGGTGGTGGCCCAGCATCGCGCCGGCTACGAACTGCACGACGGCGAGACGTTGTTCGGCGCGCAGCCGGACGGGCGCTTTCTCAAGCGCGGCATCGATCCGGCCGAGCGGCCGGTGGTTGGCGACTTCGTCGAGGTCGGGGCGGGCAAGCCGCCGCACATCGTCAAGGTGCTGGCGCGGCGCACGGTGCTGTCGCGCGCGGCGGCCGGCGAGCGTTACGAGCGGCAGCTGATCGCCACCAACATCGACTACGTGCTGGTGCTGACCGGGCTGGACGGCGACTTCAACCCGGCGCGGATCGAGCGCTATCTGTCGCTGACCGAGGGTTCCGGCGCGCAGCCGGTGGTGCTGTTGAGCAAGCTGGACACGTACGAGGACGCCGCGGCGCAGATCGCGGCGCTGCGTGCGCGGCTGCCCGCCGCGACGCCGATCCATGCACTGAACGGCAAGGACCCGGCCAGCGTGGCGCCGCTGGCGGCGTACCTGCAGCCGGGCGACAGTGCGGTGCTGGTCGGCTCCTCCGGCGCCGGCAAATCGACCCTGACCAATACCCTGCTCGGCACGGCACGCATGGCCACCGCCGAAGTGCGCAGCCACGACAGCCGCGGCCGCCACACCACCACCCATCGCGCCCTGCTGCAGCTGCCCAGCGGCGGCTGCCTGATCGACACGCCCGGGATGCGCGAACTGAAGCTCACCGGCGAGGAAAACCTCGACCTGTTCGCCGACATCGAGGCACTGGCCGAGCAATGCCGTTTCGCCGATTGCGGCCATGGCAGCGAGCCGGGCTGCGCGGTGCAGCTGGCGCTCGACAGCGGCGAGCTGGCGCCCGGGCGCTGGCGCAACTTCCTCAAGCTGCACGACGAGCGCGAGGAGCAGGCGGCGACATTGGAAGCGCGTCTGCGGCGCCAGCGCGGCGGCCGGCCGATCGAGCGGCCGCACGGGCACCGCGGACAGCGCGAGCGGGAGTGAGCCGGCGCCTCCGGCTTGCGCACGAGGCGCCTCAAAACATCTAGTATCGCGGCATCGTCGTGGCGGAGCGCGGGCATGCGTCGGTTGTCGTCGTCATCCACGTACCTCTACAAGCGCATCTTTCCCGTGTTGTGGTTCGGCTTTCTGCTGGCCTTCCTCGCGTTCGCGCTGTGGGGCCGACTGCACCCCGGCGTATTCGCCGGCCCGCCGCCGGATGCCATGTTCCTGCTGATGCCGCTGCTGATGGTCGGCATCGGCTTTGTGGTCTTCCGCAAGCTGGTGTTCGACCTGGTCGACGAGGTCGGACTGGAGGGCGACTGGCTGGTGGTGGAGAACCGTGGCGAGCGGGACCGCATCGCGCTGGCCGACGTGATGAACGTCAATGTCACGACCATGACCAATCCGCGCCGCGTCACCGTGATGCTGCGTTCGGAATCGCGCTTCGGGCGCAGCTTCAGCTTCATGCCGGCCAGCCCGCGCGGCTTCCTCAGCGCATTCAGGCCCGACCCGATCGCCATTGAACTGATCGAGCGCGTCGACGCCTTGCGCAGGATCGCGCGGTGAACGCGCCGGACGGCACCGTCGCACCGGAATTGCAGCGCTACGCCGCGCTCGACCAGCGCCTGCTGGCGGCGGTGCGCGGCATCCGCATCCTGCCCACGGTGGCGTGGCCGGCGTCGCTGGAGGATCGCATGATCGAGGCCTACGGCAAGGGCCGCTTCGCCTTGCCGGAGGTGAGCTACACGCGGCCGGACTTGTCTGCGGCGCGTGCCGAACTGGCGGCGATCGAGGCGGCAGCGGCCGAGGGCGCGGAGTCCGACCCGCTGGGCGACTACCTGCGCCGCACCGCCGAATCGTGGCGCATTGCCGCCGGGATGCTGGAATCGGTCGGCACGGCCGGCGTCACCGCGCCGTCGATCGCGTTGTATGGACGGCCGGACGACATCATCCCCGGCAGTCAGCGCAGCAATCTCGACGCGGCGCGCTATTTCGTCGAATTGTCCGACGAACTGGGCGCGGACCTGCTGGCCGACGACACTTGCGTGAACGTGCCGGCCGACGTGCTGCGCGGCGACCTGGCCGCCACCCTGGACGCGTTCTTCGGCGCCGGCACGATCAACGTCGAGGTCGATCCCGAGCTGACCGCCAAGGCGGCCGCCGGCGCCACCCGCATCCGCCTGCGCGGCGGCGCCAGCTTCAGTGCCTATGACCGCCACCAGCTGCTGGCGCACGAGGCGTTCGTGCACTCGCTGACCGCGCTGAACGGCCGCCGGCAACCGCTGCTGGCTTCGCTGGCGCGCACCTCGCCGCGGGTCACCGCGACCCAGGAAGGCCTGGCGGTGTTCGCCGAACTGATGTCCGGCGCGATCGACATCACCCGCCTCAAGCGCATCAGCCTGCGCATCCTGGCGATCGACATGGCGCTGGGCGGCGCCGACTTCGTCGAGGTCTACAGGTACTTCAGCGCCTGCGGGCAGAGCACGGCGGACAGCTTCCATTCGGCCCAGCGCGTGTTCCGCGGCGTGCCGCTGGGCGGCGGCGCGGCGTTCGCCAAGGACAACGTCTACCTGTCCGGCCTGCTCACCGTGCACACGTTCTTCCGCCTGGCGTTGAAACGGCGGCGGATGGACCTGCTGCGCCACCTGTTCGCCGGCAAGCTGACCCTGCACGACGTGGTGGCGCTGCAGCCGCACTTCGAATCCGGCGCGATCCTGCCGCCGCGCTGGCTGCCGCCGTGGATGCAGCACGTGCACGGACTGGCCGGCAAGCTGGCGTTCTCGGTCTTCGTCAACGGCATCCAGTTGAACCGGGTGCAGGGCGACGAGCTGCTGCAGAGCGTCTAGCGGCGCGGCGCGGCGCCGCAGGAACGGGCCGGCGGATGTCGCCCCGGTGCTAACATCACGGGAAGTCATCCGCGCTGGCGGATGCCGTCCATTCACCGACAAAACGTATCCAATGAGCCTTCCCGAAGAACTGCGTCTTGCTGCCCTCGAGTACCACCGCCTGCCGCGCCCCGGCAAGATCAAGGTCACCCCGACCACGTCGCTGCTGACCCAGCGCGACCTGTCGCTGGCCTATTCGCCCGGGGTGGCCGCGGCCTGCGATGCGATCGTGGAGGACCCGACCACGGCGGCCGAGTACACCGCGCGCTCCAACCTGGTCGCGGTGATCAGCAACGGCACCGCGGTGCTGGGCCTGGGCAACATCGGGCCGCTGGCGGCCAAGCCGGTGATGGAAGGCAAGGGCGTGCTGTTCCAGAAATTCGCCGGCATCGACGTGTTCGACATCGAGGTCGACGAGAACGACCCGGACAAGCTGGTCGACATCATCGCCAGCCTGGAGCCCACCTTCGGCGGCATCAACCTGGAAGACATCAAGGCACCGGAGTGCTTCATCGTCGAGCGCAAGCTGCGCGAGCGGATGAAGATCCCGGTATTCCACGACGACCAGCACGGCACCGCGATCATCGTGGGCGCCGCCATCGTCAACGCACTGGAAGTGGTGGGCAAGAAGATCGAGGACGTGCGCATCGCCACCACCGGCGCCGGCGCGGCCGGCATCGCCTGCCTGGACATGCTGGTGGCGCTGGGCGCGAAGCCCGAGCACATCCTCGCCTTCGATCGCGAGGGCGTGATCTACCGGGGCCGCGACCATCTCGATCCGGACAAGGCGCGCTACGCCCGCGACACCGACCAGCGCACGCTGGCCGGGATCGTGGCCGGCGCCGACGTGTTCCTCGGCCTCTCCGCCGGCGGCATCCTGAAGCCGGAGATGGTCGCCACGATGGCCGAGCGGCCGGTGATCCTGGCTCTGGCCAATCCGAACCCGGAGATCATGCCGGAGGAAGCCAAGCGGGTGCGCCCGGACTGCATCGTCGCCACCGGCCGTTCGGATTATCCGAACCAGGTCAACAATGCGCTGTGCTTCCCGTACATCTTCCGCGGCGCGCTGGACGTGGGCGCCACCGTGATCAACGAGGCGATGAAGACCGCCTGCGTGCGCGCGATCGCCGCGCTGGCACGGATGGAGGCGTCCGACCTCGGCAGCGCCTACGGCGGCGAGGTGCCTTCGTTCGGCCCTGACTACCTGATCCCGCGCCCGTTCGACCCGCGCCTGCTGGTGATGCTGGCGCCCGCGGTGGCACAGGCGGCGATGGACTCGGGCGTGGCCACCCGGCCGATCGTCGACATGGAGGCATACAAGGAGAAGCTCGGCCAGTTCATCTACCGCACCGGCCTGATCATGAAGCCGGTGTACGACCGCGCCCGCGCCAATCCCAAGCGCGTGGTCTACGCCGAGGGCGAGGAAGAAACCGTGCTTCGCGCGGTGCAGACGGTGGTCGACTACAAGCTCGCCCAGCCGATCCTGATCGGCCGGCCCGACGTGATCGACATGCGCATCCACCGGCTGGGCCTGCGCATGCGCCCCGGCGTCGATTTCGAGCTGACCAACATCAACGACGATCCGCGCTTCCACGAGTACTGGCAGCAGTACCACGCGATGGCCGGCCGCCGCGGCGTGACGCCGGACGCGGCGAAGAACCTGATGCGTTCGCGGCCCACGTTGATCGCCGCGATGATGGTCAAGCGCGGCGAGGCCGACGCGATGATCTGCGGCCTGGTCGGCCGCTACCACAAGAAGCTGGGCTACCTGCGCAGCGTGTTCGGGCTGGAGCCCGGCGTGCAGTGCACCTCGGCGATGACCGGGGTGATCAACGACAAGGGCGCCTGGTTCTTCCTCGACACCCACGTGCAGCTCGACCCCAGCGCCGAGCAGATCGCCGAGGCCACGATGCAGGCCTCGTACCGGCTCAAGCTGTTCGGCGTGGAGCCGAAGGTGGCGCTGCTGTCGCACTCCAACTTCGGCAGCCACGACAACGTCAGCGCGGCGAAGATGCGCAAGGTGCGCGAGATCCTCAAGGCGCGCGCGCCGAAGCTGGAGATGGACGGCGAGATGCAGGCCGACACCGCGTGGGATGAGCCGCTGCGCCGGCGCATCTACCCTGAGACCACGCTCGGCGGCCGCGCCAACCTGTTCGTGATGCCCAACCTGGACGCCGCCAACATCGTCTACAACATGGTGCGGGTGATGACCGACGGCGTGGCGATCGGGCCGATCCTGATGGGCGTGGACAAGCCGGCCCACATCCTCACCACGGCGTCCAGCGTGCGCCGCGTGGTCAACATGAGCGCGGTGGCGGTGGTGGACGCGCAGATCCGCGCCGCGCAGGGCGAGCGGCGCGGCTGAGGCAAGGGCCGGCCATGCGCCGACGCATGGCCGGCCATTTGGCGCCCATGCCGCGCCACGGCTAAAATCAGGCGTTCACCCGTCGCGTCCCCCGGCGGGTCTGCCATCCAGGCCGGCGCACTGCCGGCATTGCGGAGAATCCCCCCATGGATCAGCTCGACGATGTCCTCAACCAGGATCTCGATCCCACCGAAACCCGCGAGTGGATCGATTCGCTCAATGCGGTCATCAGCCACGACGGCACCGAACGTGCGCATTACCTGCTGGAGCGGATGGTCGACACCACCCGCCGCTCGGGCGGCCACCTGCCGTTCAACCCGACCACCGAGTACGTCAACACGATCCCGCCCAGCCAGGAAGCGAAGAGCCCCGGCGATGCGGCGATGGAATGGCGCATCCGCTCGCTGATCCGCTGGAACGCGATGGCGATGGTGGTGCGCGCGAACCGCAAGCCGGGCGAACTGGGCGGGCACATCGCCAGCTTCGCTTCCAGCGCCACGCTGTACGACGTGGGCTTCAACCATTTCTGGCGCGCGCCGAGCGCCGACCATCCGGGCGACTTGGTGTTCCACCAGGGCCATTCCAGCCCCGGCATCTACGCGCGCTCGTTCCTCGAAGGCCGCCTGGCCGAGGACCAGCTCGACCTGTTCCGCATGGAAGTGGCCGGCCATGGCCGCGCGCTGTCGTCGTACCCGCATCCGTGGCTGATGCCGGACTACTGGCAGGTGCCGACGGTATCGATGGGGCTGGGCCCGATCCAGGCGATCTACCAGGCGCAGTTCTTCAAGTACCTCGAACACCGCGGACTGATGCCGAAGAGCGACCGCAAGGTCTGGTGCTTCATGGGCGACGGCGAGTGCGACGAGCCGGAATCGCTCGGCGCGATCTCGCTGGCCGGCCGCGAGGGCCTGGACAACCTGATCTTCGTGATCAACTGCAACCTGCAGCGGCTGGACGGTCCGGTGCGCGGCAACGGCAAGATCATCCAGGAACTGGAGGGCGTGTTCCGCGGCGCCGGCTGGAACGCGCTCAAGGTGATCTGGGGCAGCTACTGGGATCCGCTCCTGGCGCGCGACAGCAAGGGCGTGCTGCGCAAGCTGATGATGGAAACCGTCGACGGCGAGTACCAGGCGTGCAAGGCGTTCGGCGGCGCGTACACGCGCGAGCACTTCTTCGGCAAATACCCGGAAACGCGCGAGATGGTCGCCAACCTCAGCGACGACGACATCTGGCGGCTGAACCGCGGCGGCCATGATCCGCACAAGGTCTACGCGGCCTACCACGCGGCGGTGAACACCAAGGGCATGCCCACCGTGATCCTGGCCAAGACGGTCAAGGGCTACGGCATGGGCATCGGCAGCGGCGAGTCGCAGAACCCCACGCACCAGCAGAAGAAGATGGAGCACGAGGCGGTGCGACACTTCCGCGACCGCTTCCAGGTGCCGATCCCCGACGACAAGCTGGAAGAGGTGCCGTACTACCATCCGGGCAAGGATTCGCCGGAAGTGGAATACATGCTGGAGCGCCGCCGCGCGCTGGGCGGCGCGTTGCCGCAGCGCCGCCGCCGCGCCGACGCCAAGCTGAAGGCACCGGAACTGGCCGCGTTCGAGCAGATCACCAAGGGCACCGGCGAGCGCGAGATCTCCACCACGATGGCGCTGGTGCGCGGCATCAACCTGCTGCTGCGCGACAAGCAGCTGGGCGAGCGGATCGTGCCGATCGTCGCCGACGAGGCGCGCACCTTCGGCATGGAAGGCATGTTCCGCCAGATCGGCATCTACGCGCCGTTCGGCCAGAAGTACAAGCCGCAGGATTCCGACCAGCTCTTGTACTACCGCGAGGACCAGAAGGGCCAGGTGCTGCAGCAGGGCATCAGCGAGGCCGGCGGCATGGCGTCGTGGATGGCGGCGGCGACCAGCTACTCGATCAGCAACCAGGCGATGCTGCCGTTCTTCATCTACTACTCGATGTTCGGTTTCCAGCGCATCGGCGACCTGTGCTGGGCCGCCGGCGACATGCGCTCGCGCGGCTTCCTGGTCGGCGGCACTTCGGGCCGCACCACGCTGAACGGCGAAGGCCTCCAGCACGAGGACGGCCACTCGCACCTGATGGCCGGCGCGATCCCGAACGTGAAGTCGTATGACCCGACGTTCTCGTACGAAGTGGCGGTGATCCTGCAGGACGGCGTGCGCCGGATGCTGCAGGAGCAGGAGGACATCTACTACTACGTCACCGTGATGAACGAGAACTACAGCCATCCCGACCTGCCCAAGGGCAGCGAGGAAGGCATCATCAGGGGCATGTACCTTTTCAAGGATGGCGGCAAGCCGAAGAAGGGCGAGCCGCGCGTGCAACTGCTCGGCTCCGGCACGATCCTGCGCGAGGTGATCGCGGCGGCCGAATTGCTGGAGAAGGACTTCGGCGTGAAGGCCGACGTCTGGTCCTGCCCCAGCTTCGTCGAGCTGCGCCGCGACGGCTTCGATGCGGAGCGCTGGAACCGTCTGCATCCGGAAGCCGAGCCACGCGTGCCGTACATCACCGGTCTGCTGGAAGGCCGCTCGGGCCCGGCGATCGCCGCCACCGACTACGTGCGCGAATACGCCGACCAGATCCGCGCGTTCCTGCCCGACGGCATGCGCTACACCGTGCTCGGCACCGACGGTTTCGGCCGTTCGGACACGCGCGCGCATCTGCGTGACTTCTTCGAGGTGGATCGCTACTGGATTGCGCATGCGGCGCTGGCCGCCCTGGCGAAGGACGGCAAGGTGAACGCGAAGGATGTCAGCCGCGCGATCAAGGAATACAAGCTCGACCAGGACAAACCGAATCCACTCACGGTCTGAGCGCCCGGACGTCCGAATGAAAAACCCGCCTGTCGGCGGGTTTTTCATTGCCGGAGCAGGCCGGCTTCAATCCTCGTCGTCGCTGCGGAATGCGCGGCGCAGCAGCCAGAACGCACCGATCGTGCCGGCGACGATCGCCAGCGTGGCGGCCGGGTGACGGTTCACCTGGCGGCGCAGCCGGCGGTAGTGGTAGTTCGCCTCGTCGGCAAGGTCCTCGGCGGCCCGGCTCAGCTGCTCGCCGTAGGCGGCACGTTTGCCGAAGCGCTCGTGGATGCGGCGGCGGCCGCGCTCGAGCAGCTCCCTGGCGTTGCTGCTGGCGCCGTCGGCGTAGTAGCGCGCACGTTCGGCGGCACGCTCGGCGGTGTCGTGGAGCTGACGTTCGACGTCGTGTTTGCGCATGGGGTTTCTCCTTCGCGGCTGGTCTTGCAGGTTGCCAGCGGCGTCGTGAGCGGGGCGTAAACAGCGGCAGCCCGCGTGCGGCGCCGGTCAGCCGAACCGATACTCGCCGCTACGCTGCAGCAGACCCCTGCCCGGAAGAAAGCCAGCGCGGGAAGGCTCAGTAGATCTCGCCCACGCAGCAACGCAGGCTGCCGCCGGCCTTCTCGATTTCGCCCAGCTCCACCGTGCCGATCGCGAAGCCGCAGCCGGCCAGCGTCTCGCGCTGCTCGTCGGCAAGCGTGGCGGCGGCACCAGCGCTCATCCACACGCGCTCGTCGGACAGGCTGATCGCATTGCCGGCGAAGGCGTGCTTCTGTGCCGGGCTCAGCCAGATGGCGCGATCGCCGCAGGCGTGGGCGATCGCCCGTGCCGCGGCCGGGTCGCGGAAGCCGTCGGCGGCGATGATCGCGGCGCGGCTGGCCAGCAGCGCCAGCACCACGTTGGTGTGGTACTCGGTCGCGGCCAGCTCGAAGCAGAACGTCAGGCGCAGCCCGAACGCCTGGTGCATCGCCTCGGCGCCGGCCCGGTCGCAGCGTTCGCTGAGGCCGCAGTAGCCGATGCCGCGGGCGCGGTCGATGACCAGCGAGCCGGTCAGCTCGGCGACCAGGTCGGTGCGGCTGGACAGGTCGATCTCGGTGTAGCCCAGCACGTCGCGGAAGAATCCGCGGATGTCGGCGCGCTCGGCCTCGCGCTGGCGTACCGGGTGGCGCATGCGGCCGACGATCAGCCGCCCCGGCGCGGTGGCGAACACGTTGTTCGGAAACACCGCGTCGGGCGTCGCCGGATCGCCGGGGAAGGTGATCACCGGCAGGTCCGCGCGCAGTGCCTGCGCCAGTGCGCCATGCTGGGCCAGTGCCTGCAGCGGATCGACCGCGCGACTCACGTCCATGTAGCGGTTGTCGCGCGCCGATTCCGCCGCCAGCGCGAATTCGGCGGGCGCGACCAGGAACGCCGCCCGCGCGGTGGCCGCGGCATCCGGCAGTGGGGCCAGGGCGGCGCAGGCTTCGAGGAATTCGGCGGGCGAGGTGGTGATCATGTGACGGCTCCGTGCGCAGGATAGCCGTTGCCGGCCCCTCGTGCCTGGACGGGTAGAATCCGTCAGATGAGCACGACCCGCGGCTTCGATTTCTACCAGCGCTGGCGGCGGCCGTTCGAGGTCGCCGCTGCTGGCCGAAGCGGATGAGCAGGGCTTGCCGGTAGAGCCGGCGGAACGGCCGGAGCGTTTCCTGGTACGCAAGCTGGGCCGGGAATTCCTGCTCAACGCCAGCGAGATCGAATGGCTGCAGGCGGCGGGCAACTACGTGAACCTGCACGTGCGCGGCCGCGACTATCCGCTGCGCGCCACCATGGCCGGCATTGAAGGGCGGCTGGATCCGGCGCGCTTCGTGCGGGTACACCGCGGCCACTTCGTCAACCTCGACTATCTGGCCGAGATCGAGCCGCTGGAGACTGGCGACGCGCGCCTGCAGATGCGCGACGGCACGAAGATTCCCTGCAGCCGGCGCCATCGCGCTGCGCTGCGCGAGCGCTTCGGCCAGCCGGGCTGAGCCGGTGCGGTTGCATGGCGACGGCGGATCGTTCCAAGCTAGCCGCTTGTTCCCCCTCAGGTATGCCGCCGATGAGTCCCGCTTTTCCACGTTACGCCGCGATGGTCTTCGGTGCCGCCGGGTTGCTCGCCGGCTGCTCGCCCCAGAACGGTGCGCCGGCGCCGACGGCGGAACAGCAGCAGGCCCGGGCGCAGGCGGCGGACGCGGCGCGCAACCTCGACACCTATCGCCAGCTGCTGCGCATCGGCAACGATGAGATGGCGGTATCGATGGGCAAGGACATCGTCAAGCGGTTCCCCGACAGTGACGCCGCGAAGGAAGTGCAGAAGACCCTGCCGGCGATCGAGAAGCGCTATACCGAGGTCAGCGAGAAGAACCGGCTGGGCGGGCTGTGGCTGTACCAGGTGGCGCCGATGGCCGGCGGCACGCAGTCCACCGCCACCATCGAGAACAGCCAGCCGGCCGGCGGCGAGCGCGTGCGGCTGGTGCTGCGCCGTCACACCGAGTGGGGCCAGAGCGTGTTCCTGTATGGCAGCAAGCCCGGCTTCGTTTGCCGCGGCAATTGCACCATCGCCACCCGCTTTGACGACAGGAGTGTGCCGGTCAAGGCGTTCGCGCCGTCCACCGGCGAACCGGCGCTGATGATCCGCGATGACAACGCCTTCATCGCCCAGTTGCGCAAGGCGAAGAAGATCAGCATGGACGTCACCCTGGTCGATGGCGAGAAGAAGCAGACCCTGGTCTACGAGGTGGGCGGCTTCGACCTGGCGAAATGGGTTGCCGTGGGCAAGGGAGGCAAGAAGTAGCTTGTCCGCGCCGGGCGGCGTCAACCGAAACGGCGCCCATGCGTCTGGACCAAGGAGTCTCCATCGAGGGCCGCCACATGTCCACGCCACTCCTGATCCCTGTCGGCACGTTGATGCTTGGCCTGTTGTGCGCTGGCTGCTCCAGCGTGCCGTACGCCCAGCGCATGAGCGAGCGCCAGGCCGCCTATGCCGCCGCAGCCGGCGCGCCGGTGCGCAGCTTCCACTTCTTCAGCCTGTACTCGTGGGAACCGCTGAGCGACACCGAACTGGCCGTCTACACGCAGCCGAACAAGGCGTGGCTGCTGGACCTCGGCGGCTGCCAGGAGCTGCTGTTCGTCAACAGCATCGGGCTCACCTCCAACCTCAACCAGGTGATGGTGGGCTTCGACAAGGTGCTTACCGGGCGGCGCAACTTTCCCTGCACCGTCACACAGATCCGCCCGGTGGACGTGAAGAGCCTGAAGCTCGCGCAGCAGAAGCAACGGCAGATCGAGAGCGCGGCGCGTAGCGCGGACCAGCCGGCAGCTGCACAGTGAGCGTCAGTGCAGGAACAGCTTCTCGGTGATCTTCGCCAGCGGCTTTTCCAGCGCGGACTGCAGGCGCGGCGGCAGGTCCAGCGGCTTGAGCAGCATCTTCACCGTCATCGCGGCCGGGATGTTCCGCCGCAGCAGGCCCTGCGCCCGGTCGCTGAGGCGGCGGAACTCGGCCTCGTTGCCCTGGTGCTGCGGGTAGCACTGGTTGAACACGTGGCGCAGCGCGATGTCGCTGTCCTCGCTCTTGATCTCGTTGACCCGGCGCAGGATCGCGCGGAACACCTTGTAGCGGCCAAAGCCCTCGCGCTCGCGGTAGCGCCGGTAGTGCTGGTAGAAATACTTGAAGTGGCGAACCTCGTCGCTCTTGATGTGGTTGGTCAGCTGCTTCAGCACCGGCTCGTCGGTGATCTCGTTGAGCGCGCGGTACAGGCTGGCGGTGCCGGTTTCCACCACGCAGCGCGCGGCCAGCTCCAGCCCACGGCAGGATTCCAGTTGCTCGGCGGTGCACACCGCGCCGTACTCGTTCCAGAACGCGGCGAAACCCTTGTCCCAGTCGAACTCCGGCCAGACCTTCCTGACGTAGGCGGCCAGCGCGCGGCCGTGTTGCAGCTCCTCCTGTTCCCAGTGCTGGCTGAGCCAGCCGCCCAGTTCCTCGTCGCCGGCGAAGTGGTCGATCAGGTTCCGCGTATACAGGTCCGAACCGCTCTCGACGAAGGACGAGCTGCACAGCAGGAAGAACAGGTCCTCGTCGTGGCGCACGCGGGCGACCTCGATGCGGTCGAGATCGATGCTGTCCAGGGTCCAGGGCAGGTCGGATTGATTCAAGGCGGGTTTCCCGTGCGGCGATGGCCTCGGCAGCGATGGCCTGTCTTCAGGTGACAAGAAGATGACACAGGATAGGGCCTGATCGCAGCAGCGGATTAACGTCGGCCGACTTGCCGCTCAGCGCCGCGTCGTCACCGCACCACCGTCACCGGCACGTGGGCGCGCGCCAGCACGTTGCCGGACACCGAGCCGAGCAGCCAGCGCGCCAGCGCACCGCGCTCGGTATGGCCGATCACGATGTGGTCGACGCCGTGCTGCTCGACCTGGCTCAGCAGCACGTCGCCGGGGCTGCCAAGGGTCAGTTCGACGTCGATCAGGCCAGCCGCGTCCGGCACGATCGCGGTCAGCTCCTCAAGCAGTTCCCGCGCACGCTCGGTGCCGGTGTCGGCCATCATCAGCGCGCACGCGTCGGCGCCGCCCTCGGTGACCTGCAGCACCGACACCACACGCACCCGGCCGTGGCTGCAGCGGGCCAGCTCGACCGCGAACTGGAATGCGCGGCGCGAGGCGTCCGAGCCGTCGTATCCGACCAGTGAATACCTGACCATGGCGCTCCTTACGCTTTTTTGCCGGCAGCGGCATGCAGGGGTGCCCGCCACGCCACCATCGCGAGGCCGCTCCCCCGCACCCCACAGCAGTCTGCGCGGCACCCCGTTACCGCTGCATCAACGGCGAAAACCTGAACAGACAGTCATGCTTCTGCACGCGACTGTCACGCCGCCCTGCACAACCTGCTCTCACCACGCCGCGATGCATCCGCGGCGCAGGACGAACCCACCCGCAGTAAGCAGAAGGAGACGACGATGATCAAGCGTACATTTGGAATGGCTGCCCTGGTAATCGCCTGTGCGGGCGCCATGACCGCATTGCCGAGCGGCAACGCACAGGCCGCCGGGGCGTCGGTGAAGTGCGATCTGGTGTACAGCCTGTCCGGCTGGTCGCTGATTTACAAGCATGCCGAAGGCAGCGGCACGGTCACCTGCGACAACGGCCAGCGCGCGAACGTGAAGATCGCCGTGGTCGGCGGCGGCCTCACCGCCGGCAAGTACCACATCGACAACGGCAAGGGCGAGATCAGCAAGGTGCACGACATCGCCGACGTGTTCGGCGACTATGCGCAGGCCGGCGCCGAGGCCGGCGTGGTGAAGAGCGGCAGCGCGCAGGTGCTGACCAAGGGCACCACTTCGCTGGCGCTGGCCGGCACCGGCGAAGGCGTCAACCTGGGCGTCTCGGTAGGCAAGTTCACCATCAGCAAGCCATGATGCGCACCGGGACGACGAAGAAGGGCGCCGCACGGCGCCCTTCTTCGTGGGCGCGTAAACTGCCGGAGCTGCAACCGTGCCCCCTTCCCCGAATGGAGAATCCGCGATGCGCCGTCTTTCCCGTCTATTGGCCCTGATCCTGCTGTGTGCCCTGGTCGCCCCGGCATTTGCCGCCACCCCGCAGGTGGGTGAGAGCGCCCCGGCGTTCCGCTTGCAGGACCAGAACGGCCACTGGCGCACGCCGGCCGATTTCCACGGCCACTGGCTGGTGCTGTATTTCTATCCGAAGGATTTCACCCCCGGCTGCACCACCGAGGTGTGCACGTTCCGCGATGACATCGCGAAGCTGCGCAAGGCCGGGGCCGAGGTGGTCGGAGTGAGCCTGGACGACGTCAAGTCGCACGCCGAATTCGCCGAAAAATACCGCGTGCCGTTCCCGCTGCTGGCCGATTCGGATCGCAGCGTCGCCACCCGTTATGGCGTGTTGACCTCGCGCATGGGCGTGCACTATGCCAAGCGCACCACCTTCCTGATCGACCCGCAGGGCAAGATCGCGAAGGTCTACGTGGACGTCGACCCGGAAAAGAACTCGGCCCAGGTGATGAGCGACCTGGCCAGCCTGCAGGCGGCGCCCTGATGTCGCCGGCGGTGCGTGCCGACCCCGCGCCGGCCCGGCGCTTCTCGGCGTGGGCGGTCGGCCCGTGGGTGCTGCTGCTGTTTGCCGCGCTGGGCTTCGTGCAGTACCTGCGGCATGCCGAATACGTCTATCTTGCCGCCGCCTTGCTGGTCGTCGTGGTGTGCGCCGGCTGCATCCTGCGCCAGGCATGGGCGCGCCCGGCGATGCAGGTGCTGGCGGTACTGCTGACCGTGTGGGCGCTGGTGTCGGGCGTGCTGATGCTGCAGCAATGGGGCGATTTCGACACTGCCAGGCAGCATGCGCTGGCGCAGCCGCAGCTGGGCGAAGTGGCGCTATGGATGATCGCGCGGGCCGAGCGCACCTGGCAGGTCGGCCTGGCGCTCAAGGCCGCCGCGATCCCGCTGCTGCTGTGGCTGGCCTGGCAACTCGGCCGCCCGGCGGTGCGCGCGCAGTTCCGTCCGCGGCCACGCTGAGCGAGCAGTTCAGCGGCGGTTGCGGCGGCGTCGGCTATCGCTGGGCAAATCCATTTTCCGGGAATCACCCATGCATCTGCCGCGACTGCTGTGCCTGCTTGCTCTGCTGCCCGCCGTGCCATGGCTGCACGCGCAGGACCTGGCGGCCACCTGCCATGCCAGCAGCAGCTATGACGTCACCCTGAAACCCGGCAGCCTGCTGTTCGACCGGCCGACGCCGGCACCGTTCCACGTCGAGTTGCAGCAGGGCGCGCTGCGCACCGACGGCGCCATCGTGAAGCTGAATGCGGAAAACCAGGACCGGCTGGCCCTGTTCGAGCGCGACCTGCGCGCGCTGGCACCGCGGGTGCGCACGGTCGCGCGCAACGGTGTGGACCTGGCGGCGCAGGCGCTGCGCACGGAAGCGGACGGCATGGGCCTGGGCGCCGATACCCGCGCCGAGTTCAACCGGCGGCTGGAGGCGCATGCCACCGAGTTGAAGCGGCGCATCTCGGTCAGCCAGAGCACGCACGACTGGCAGGGCGCTGCCGCCGACCAGGCGATGAACCAGATCGCCGGCGACCTGCTGCCGCTGCTGGCGGCCGACCTCGGCCAGCAGGCGATCAATGCGGCACTGGGCGGCGACCTGCAGACTGCCGCCCGCCTGCGTGACCGTGCCGCCGACATCGCCACCGCGTTGCGACCGCGCCTGCAATCGCGCCTGCAGGCGTTGCGCCCGCAGATCGAGGCATTGTGTCCGTCGATCCGGCAACTCGCGGCCTTGCAACAGGGTGTGCGCGGCAGTGATGGACAGCTGCTGGATCTGCTGCAGATCCAGCAGTGAGCGAGACTTGCCGCCAGCTGACTGCGCATGGTTCGTCGCGGGGTTAATCTCCCGCTAAGTGGGCGGGGGCGAGGATGACGCCTCCATCGCCACCCGACCCGCCCGGAGGCGGCCATGCCGCAGCACCTGCCCGTATCCGCCTGCAATGCCCTGATCCGGCGCAGCATCGACCTGCGCCGGCTCTATCGCCATGCCGCGACGGCATGCGAACCGGGCCTGCGCATGGTGCTGAACGACAACGTGCACACGCTGGACTTGCTGATCGCCGACCTGCAGGCCCAATTGCGTGCCCGCGGTGGCAGGCCGTGCGAGCACGGCAGCTGGCATGGCGCCGTCCATCGGCATCTCGCCGGCTGGCTGACGAGTACCGCCGCGCGCCGCGACAGCGCCTGGATCCGCGTGCTGGCACACGGCGAGAGCGCCTTGCTGCGTCGCTTCGAGCAGACCGTCGCCGCCGCCCCTGCCGAGTCGGCGCTGGTCCTGCGCCGGCAATTGCCGCGCTTGCGCGGCATCCACCTGGACATGCACAGTCTGGCTGGTACCGCACGCTATTGAACGAAGGTGGTGATGTCCGCGACCGCGCAGGATGTCCTCGATTTCTGGTTCGCCGAGGCGAGCGCCGCACACTGGTTTGCCGCCGACACCGGGTTCGATGCGCAGATCCGCGAGCGTTTCGGCGAAGCCGCGAAGGCTGCCGCCGACGGCCGGCTGGGCGACTGGGCGGCCACCCCGCCGGGCTGGCTGGCGTTGCTGATCCTGCTCGACCAGTTTCCGCGCAACCTGTATCGCAACGATCCGCGCGCCTGGGCGGCGGACGCCAGCGCGCAGCGCGTGGCCCTGTCGGGCCTTGCCCGTGGTGATGACCGGCAACTGCCCGCCGTGCAGCGCGTGTTCGCCTACCTGCCGCTGGAACATGCCGAGGACATCGCGCTGCAGCAGCGTTCGGTGGCGTTGTTCGAGGCCTTGCTGGCGGATGTGGCACCCGAACAGCGTCGGCCATTCGAAAATTACCTGGACTATGCTCGGCGCCATCGTGAGGTGATCGCGCGCTTCGGCCGCTTCCCTCACCGCAACGCCACGCTCGGTCGCGCCAGCACGCCGCAGGAAACGCTTTACCTGGCCCAGCCGGGCGCCGGTTTCTGAAACACGGGGCGATCGACGGGTTCCGCATTCCAACCAGATCGTTCCAACCGGACCAGGGAGCAGGTCATGCGCATTTGTCTCGTCATCGCATTGTTTGCGTTCAGCGCCGCCGTGCAGGCGTCCAGCACCTTGCGCGTCGGCAGCCAGGTGCTCACTGCCGGCGATAGCCGCGAACGCGTCGTCGAGCTGCTGGGCAACCCCACCTCGAAATCGCATGCGCACAAGCCGCGCAGTCACGGCAGCCGCCGCGGCGGCGTGCGCGTGGTGGACAACCGCCAGGGCGGCGAACAGTGGCGCTACCGCCGCGGCGACCACGTCACCGTGGTGACCATCGTCGACGGCCGGGTCAGCGAGATCGAGGATCGCCGGCTCTAGCCGTTCGCGGCAGCGTCTGCCGGCGGCGCTGCTGCCGCGACTCTCCTGCTAGGCTTGCCTGCGGTTTTTCGCGGAAGGCAGGCCATGTTCGATGTTGCGGTTGCGCCGGCGGTGGCCCGCGCGGTGTCCACTTACTCCGACCAGGCGGTGCAGCTCGGCTTGCGACTGCTCGGTGCGTTGCTGGTGCTGCTGCTCGGCATGTGGGTGGCGCGCCGGCTGGCCGGTTTCGCCCAGGCGGCGCTGCGCCGGGCCAATCTGGATTCCACGCTCAGCGGCTTCCTGCGCAATCTGATCTACGGCGTGCTGGTGGTCTTGCTGGTGGTCACCGCACTGGGCGTGCTGGGCGTGCCATCGGCGCCGCTGGTTGCCGCGCTCGGCACCGCCGGGCTGGCGGTGGGGCTGGCCCTGCAGGGCTCGCTGAGCAATCTGGCGTGGGGTGTGCTGCTGGTGCTGTTCCGTCCGTTCCGGGTCGGCGACTACGTCAGCGCAGGCGGCACCGAGGGCACCGTGCAGAGCATCAACCTGATGCATACCCAGCTGATCCTGCCGGACAACCGCGAGGCGATCCTGCCGAACGCGAAG
>Ga0070681_10001696_pt1 | contig 19704 bp, 9 predicted proteins | sample KBSC83BmetaG_FD_65650 | JGI IMG/M metagenome (GOLD analysis project Ga0070681, IMG submission 65650) | Corn rhizosphere microbial communities from Kellogg Biological Station, Michigan, USA - KBS C8-3B metaG | ecosystem: Host-associated > Plants > Roots > Rhizosphere | place: USA: Michigan... | reverse complement strand
TCAGACCGGGTGCTTCAGACAGGGGTGCTCACACGCGCCTGCCGCAAAAACATGCGCACGCGTCGCTTTCACCCAACCCCGCCAACAGGTAGCCTGTGACTCCATGAAACGCCTCATAGCCATCGTCGAAGACGAACCCGCAATCCGTGACAACTACGCCGCGGCTTTCGCCCGCGAAGGCTACACGGTGCGAACCTACGGGAACCGTGCGGAAGCAATGACCGCCTTCACCGCGCGTTTGCCTGATCTGGCTGTCATCGACATCTCGCTGGAAGAGGAGCCCGAAGGAGGCTTCGAACTGTGCCGCCAGCTGCGCTCGATGTCGGCGGAGCTGCCGATCATTTTCCTCACTGCGCGCGACACAGAGCTGGATGCGGTCTCTGGCCTGCGCTTGGGAGCGGACGACTTCCTGACGAAGGATCTGAGCCTTGCGCACCTGATCGCGCGAGTGAACGCCCTGTTTCGCCGAGTGGATGCGCTTCGTAAGCCACACGAAGCTTCCCAGGTCATCAGGCGGGGACCGCTTACACTGGATGCGGAACGCATGCAGGTCGAGTGGGAGGGACAGGTGGTGCTGCTGTCGCTCACGGAGTTCTGGATCGTGTACGCGCTGGCTCGTCATCCGGGTCACGTCAAAAACCGCCAGCAGCTCATGGACGCGGCGAACGTCGTTCTTGACGACAACACCATCACTTCACACGTGAAACGCATCCGGCGGAAGTTCCAGGTTATCGACCCTAAGTTCGATGCCGTGCAGACGGTGTACGGAATGGGCTACCGCTGGGTTGAATGAGGGAGACAGTGCCAGCGGAAGAAGAACAGCTGCGCTGGCAAGCGGAGCCGCCGGAGACGGCGGCACTGTATTCCTGGTTTGAAACTGCCTTGCCCTGATGTCTCTACGTCTCAAACTGCTGCTCTTTCTCGGTATCGCAACTCTCGTCCTGCCGTGGGCCGGCATGCGTTACGCGCGCGAGATGGAGAGCGCGTTGCGCGATGGTGAGCAGGACGCGCTCACCGCAGTAGCCCAGTCGATCGCATCATCGCTGCAGGGAAATACAGACCTGCTCTATAGGGAGCCGCAGCAGGGCGCCTCCGCAGCGTCCGGTCCCTTTGACCTGATGCCTGTCGTGCTGACCAACCAACCGTTTCTGGACGGCTACGCCGACGAGTGGCCCCAGGACAAAGCGGCGTGGAAGTGGTTCGGGCGCGGCAAGAACCGTTTCGGGGTTCTCACAGGCGTGTACGAGCGGATGCTCTACGTACTGGTGGACGTGCGCGACGACCACTGGGTATTCGATGCACCGGGCGAGAACCCTCTCGACTCCAGCACACCGGGTGATCGCGTCTGGCTAGGCATCCAGGCACCCGACGGCGTGGAACACCAGATCTTCCTGGGCGCCACCGCTCCCGGCTCGATGATCGCAAGACATATCGAGACCGGCGAACTCGGCCAGCAAACCGCGGTTGTCGAGCCGCGGGTTACAGGAGCGTGGCAGGCGAGTCCTGGCGGATATCACGTCGAGATGCGCATCCCGCTGTCGATGATCGGGGATCGATTCGGCGTGCTGCTCGACGACCGGGACACCCGCGGGGGCACTCCGGTGAGCTACGGCACTCTTCACAGTGACGATCTGCACGCTATCGGCAGACTCATCACCGCATCGCCCGACCTTACGAACTACCTGGAGCAGTTTCTGCAGCCGGGACTGCGGCTGGCGGTGACCTCGCCCACTGGCCGGGTCCTTGCGCGTGCGGATGCGCTGGCAAAGATGAGCGATCTGGGCCCGTCACCCAATGTTCTGGCCCGCCTGTATCGACGTTTTGTGGACGACTCGGCCGCGCACAGAAGAACCATTGAGACATCCGCCACGATCTACGACCGGGAGCACCACTCCTCCATCGGGACGCTCCGGGTCACGCAGACTGGCGATAAGTGGATCACGCTGCGGGATCGAGCGCTGACGCACATGCTCAACTTCACCGTGGTCACGAGCATCCTCACCCTCGTTGCCATCTTCCTGATCGGCGCACGGCTGGCAGTTCGCCTCGGGCGTTTGCGTCGTGCGAGCGAATCCGCCCTGACGCGCGAGGGGTTGATCACGACCTTTCCGGAAACGTCGGCACCGGACGAGTTGGGGGATGTCGCCCGCGGCTTCTCGACCCTGCTCGGACGCCTGAACGAGTACACGGGCTACTTGCGGACGCTGGCGGGAAAGCTTGCACATGAGATCCGCACACCGCTGACCATCGTTCGCTCATCGCTGGAAAACCTCGAATCCGAAGGCATCACCTCGGCGGAGGCCCCGGTCTATCTCGAACGAGCCCGGCAAGGCAGCGAGCGGCTGAATGCCATTCTGGTCGCCATGGGCGCCGCAACCCGGGTCGAGGAAGCCATCGGCAGTGCGGAACGGACGCGATTTGACCTCGTTCAGGTGGTCGCTTCCGCGGTTGACTCCTATCGCAACGCCTTCCCGCAGCGCCGCTTCACCACCGAGCTGTCACAGGAACCGATCGAGATAGACGGGGCGCCAGATCTGATCGTGCAGATGCTGGACAAGCTGATCGACAATGCCGTCGATTTCACGCCCGTGGGCGGCGAAATCACGGTCAGGCTGCATGGGGAGCCCGCCGAGGCGGTGCTTGAGGTCGCCAACCAGGGTCCCCCGCTGGCGCCGGAGATTCGGGGGCGGCTCTTTGAGTCCCTTTGGCAGTCGCGCAGCGACCGCGACAGCCGGCCGCATTTCGGCCTCGGTTTATACATAGTGCGGCTGATAGCGGAGTTTCACGGCGGCGAGGCGAGCGCCGCGAATCTCCCCGACGACTCCGGCGCCAGTTTTGTGGTGCGACTCGCGCGGTCGTAAGAACCTGCACCCAAGGGTCGCGCCACTAACGCGCAGAACACGTGATTTGAGCGCTCTGTCACTCAGCATCTGTGAGCCATGTACGGCTGGCGGCTCAAGGTGCGCTGCGCGCCGGCCGCTTTAAGGACTGACACCCGCGGGCGGAGCCCGGCTGCCGCCTCCCACCGAACCTTCTCAGAGGGTTACGGGACCGGCGCGCCGGAAGCGGTTTTGGGATATGCGCTTCTCTCACGACAGATAGCCTCAGGGAAGCGGTAGAACGTGGTCTTGTAGGGTAATTACGACATAGAAATTTAATCTGGAACGGGTACAATTTGACACAGACGGGAGAGCAATCGCACTGCAAGCACTGGTTTTGATTAGGAACCGGGATAGCTGGCATCCGAATTGCTCTGTAAGGGTGGTCTCAGGGCGCGCCGCGCTGATGTGGCAAGCCCGCAACGTACGGGAGATTCCGACAGCATAACGACAGAAAGCCGGGTTCGATGCGGGCACGGGTACGACAGTCACTAACTTACTGTGGTTGTCAGAAACGCCGATCGCGTGAATTGCCACGCGGGCCTTGATGATTCGGCCGGGACCTTTGAGTTCCAACGTTTCAGCCGGAAGTTAATACATGCTCGTGATCACGCGACCCGCCGGTGCGCAACTGAAGGGCGATTTTCGGATCACACTTTTGCCCGCGCCCGGTTCGGAGCTGACAGCGAAAAAACCGGCTCACGATGGGACGAAGAAGCATCGAACCCCGCACCTTGCGGGGTTCTTTTTTTGCGGCACAAAAAAGGCGTCACCACGGCTGCGAGGCCCGCAGCGCGGCCGGTTGCGGGCGAGGCGCCGGTCCCTCAACCAACTCCTAACTTCCGCAGAATTCCCTTGGCCGCCTCACGGCCTTCAAACACCGCCGTGACCACCAGGTCCGAGCCTCGCACCATGTCGCCGCCCGCAAAGACCTGCGCATTCGTAGTCTGAAAGGGAGTTTCGTGCGACGCTGACACCCGTACGCGGCCGTTGTTGTGGACGCGAATGTCGTGTTGGTCGAACCACTCCGGCGGGCTCGGGAGGAAGCCGAACGCAATGATGACGGCATCCGCCGGCAGAACCTTCTCCGAGCCCGGGATCGGCTCGGGCACGCGGCGGCCGCGCGCATCGGGCTTGCCGAGTCGCGTCTCGATCAGTTTCACGCCCTCGACGACATCGGAACCGACGATCTCGATCGGCTGCGCGTTGAACAGAAACTCCACGCCCTCTTCCTTGCTGTTCTTGTAGTCGCGGCGCGAGCCCGGCATGTTCTTCTCGTCGCGGCGGTACGTGCAGGTCACGGACTGCGCACCCTGACGGATCGCCGTCCGATTGCAGTCCATCCCCGTATCGCCGCCACCCAGCACCACTACACGCTTCCCGCGCATGCTGATCAGCGCGTCCGCGCTGCCGGGCAGTCCCAACTCGTGGTTGATGTTGGAGATCAGGTAAGGCAAGGCCTCATGGACTCCCGCAAGGTCTTCACCGGGGAATCCACCCTTCACATACTTGTACGTACCCATCCCGAGGAACACGGCGTCGTACTCGTCAACCAGCGACCCGAATGACACATCCGTCCCGATATCCACGCCGAGCCGGAACTCGACACCCATCTCTTCCATGATCTGCCGGCGCTTTTCGACGATCTCCTTCTCGAGCTTGAAAGGCGGGATACCGAACGTCAGCAGACCTCCGATCCGCGTGTAGCGATCGAACACGACCGGCTGCACACCGTTACGAACGAGGATGTCCGCGCAACCCAGTCCTGCGGGGCCCGCTCCGACGATGGCCACGCGCTTGCCGGTGGGCCGGACGTTCGACATATCGGGCTTCCAGCCCTGTTTGATCGCCTCATCGGTGATGTATTTCTCGATTGAACCGATGGTCACCGCGCCGAGCCCGTCGTTCAGCGTGCACGCCCCCTCGCACAGCCGATCCTGCGGGCAAATCCGGCCGCACACTTCCGGCAGGGAATTGGTCTTGTGCGACAGCTCCGCGGCCTCGAACAGGTTGCCTTCCTGGATGAGCTTCAGCCAGTTGGGGATGAAGTTGTGAACGGGGCATTTCCATTCGCAGAACGGGTTCCCGCAGGCCAGGCAGCGGCCCGCCTGCTGGGCGGCGCCCTGCGCATCGAACTGCGCATAGATCTCGCGGAACTGCGTGACGCGCGTTTCCACGGGCGTCTTGGCCGGATCGGTACGCGGGATTTCGAGAAACTGAAGATTTTTGTCAGCCATGATGTTTCAAGCCGCCCGCCTGAGGTTCTCGATCAGGGAGTCGATCGAGGCCGCCTTGGGCTTCACGACCCAGAACTTGCCGATGTAGGTGCGCAGGTCGTTGACGATTTCTTCCGCCCAGACGCTGCCGGTTTCGGCCACGTGCTGCTCCAGCAGGCCCTCGAGGTGCTGAAGGTGCGACTGCATCGATTCCGCGTGGATCCGGCTGATGTCGATCAGTTCGTGGTTGTAGCGGTCGACGAAATCGCGCTCCAGATCGAGCACGTAGGCGAAGCCACCGGTGAAACCTGCCCCGAAGTTGACTCCGGTGCGGCCTAACACGCACACCACGCCTCCGGTCATGTATTCGCAGCAGTGGTCGCCCGCGCCCTCGATGACGGCGATCGCGCCTGAGTTGCGCACGGCGAAACGCTCTCCGGCGACGCCGGCCGCAAACAATTGGCCACCCGTCGCGCCATACAGGCAGGTGTTGCCCATGATGATCGTGTCTTTGGCCGCGAAGCGCGCTTCGCGGGGATGCTTCAGGACGATCTTCCCGGCTGCCATGCCCTTGCCGACGTAATCGTTCGCATCGCCCTCCAGGTACAGATGCAAACCGCCGGCGTTCCACACGCCGAAGCTCTGGCCGACATTGCCCCTCAGGCGCACCGCCAGGGGCGCATCTTCCATCCCGTAGTTGCCCCACCGCCGGGCGATCTCACCCGAAAGCCGCGCGCCGATGGAACGGTTGTAGTTCTGGACGGAGTAATTCCACTCCCCGCCGGTCTTGCTCTCGATGGCCGGCAGCATGTCCCTGACCATGCGCTCCGCCAGCTCGCCCTTGTCGAAGGGTGCGTTGGAGGGCGCGATGCAGAACTGAGGAGAATCGGCCGCCAGTCCCGCGCTCGAGAGGATCGGCTCGAGATCGAGCTTGCGCTGCCTGGACGTCTTGCCTTCCAGGACCTCGAGGTACTCGGTCTTCCCGATGATCTCCTCGAGCTTGCGTACGCCCAAGGACGCGAGAATCTCTCGAACCTCCTGCGCGACGAACTGGAAGTAGTTCACGACCATCTCGGGGAGGCCGATGAAATACTTTGAGCGCAGCACGTTGTGCTGGGTGGCGACGCCGGTGGCGCAATTGTTCAGGTGGCAGATTCGCAGGTACTTGCAGCCGAGGGCCACCATCGGTGCGGTGCCGAAACCGAAGCTCTCGGCGCCGATCACGGCAGCCTTGACGACGTCGAGTCCGGTTTTCAGCCCGCCGTCGGTCTGCAGGCGGACCTTGTGGCGCAAGTCGTTCGCACGCAGTGTCTGGTGGGTTTCGGCGAGTCCGAGCTCCCACGGAGTCCCGGCGTACTTGATCGACGAGAGCGGGCTTGCCCCGGTGCCCCCGTCGTATCCTGAAATGGTGATGAGGTCCGCGTAGGCCTTCGCCACACCAGCCGCCACCGTCCCGACTCCAGGCTCAGCAACGAGCTTGACCGACACGAGCGCCTGCGGATTGACCTGCTTGAGGTCGAAGATCAACTGCGCCAGATCCTCGATGGAGTAGATGTCGTGGTGCGGAGGAGGCGAGATGAGGCCTACCCCGGGGCGCGCGAAGCGCAGCGAGGCGATCATGTCGTTCACCTTGTGCCCCGGAAGCTGCCCACCCTCGCCCGGCTTGGCGCCCTGGGCGATCTTGATCTGCAGTACCTCGGCGTTGATCAGGTACTCCGGCGTGACGCCGAAGCGCCCGGAGGCGACCTGTTTGATCTTCGAGTTCTTTTCAGTGCGGTAGCGGGCCGGGTCCTCGCCTCCCTCTCCGGAGTTCGAGCGGGCCCCCAGACGGTTCATCGCTATCGCAAGCGCCTCGTGCGCTTCCGGTGAGAGGGCGCCCAGGGACATTCCGGCACTGTCGAAGCGCGACAGGATTGACTCAACGGATTCGACCTCGGCGACCGGGATCGGATGGCTCCCTTTGCGAAGGGAGAGCAGATCCCGGAAGGTCGATGCGGGCCGGTCATTGACGAGCTGTGCGAACAGCTTGTAGTGGTTGTAGTCGCCCGCGACCACCGCGGCCTGAAGCGCCGCGATCACGTCGGGGTTGTACATGTGGTACTCGCCACCGTGCATGTACTTGAGCAGTCCACCTTGATCGATCGCCTCGCGGGCATTCCAGGCGCGGGCAGCGAGTTGCTTCACGTCGTTCTCGAGGTCCGCGAAGTCGGCGCCCTGCACCCGGCTCTCGGTTCCTGAGAAGCACAGCTCCACCACCTCGTCCGACAGCCCGACGATCTCAAAAAGCTGCGAGCTCCGATAACTGCCGATAGTCGAGATGCCCATCTTGGACATGACCTTGAACAGGCCCTTGCGGACCCCGGCGCGATAGCTGCGTCCGAGCTCCAGGCGGGTCGCGAAGTCCAGCTTCACGTTCCCCTTGCGCATCATGTCGAACAGAACCTGATAGGCCATGTACGGGTACACCGCCGTGGCGCCATAGCCAATGAGACAGGCGAAGTGATGCGGATCGCGCGCCGTGCCGGTCTCGATCAGCAGGTTGCACTTACAGCGCAGCCCGGATTTCACGAGATGGTGATGCACAGCCCCGGTCGCCAGCAGCGCGTGCGCGGGCAACTTTCCCTGCACCAGGTAGCGATCGGAGAGCAGCAGGACCAGCTTGCCCTCGCGCACAGCGGTCTCTGCCTGTTTGCACATCCGCTCGAGCGCGGCGTGAAGCCCCTCAGAGGGCTCGTACTGCAGGTCGATAAACGCGTGCGTCACTTCCTTCAGCCCCAGGATCTGACGCAGCTTGCGCTGGGACAGAATCGGGGAGCCCAGCACGATCTGGCGGGCGTGCTCGGGAGCCGGCATGAAGACGTTGCACTCCGGCCCGATCTGCGTCTGGAGCGACATCACGATCGCCTCGCGGAGCGGGTCGATCGGCGGGTTGGTCACCTGCGCGAACTGCTGGCGGAAGTAGTCGTAGAGCGAGCGCACCTTATGCGACAGCACCGGCATGGGCGTGTCGTCGCCCATGGAGCCGACCGCCTCACTCTCGTCCTCGGCGAGCACGCGAATGATCTCATCGCGCTCCTCCGACGTGACGTTGAACATCTTCTGGTAGAGAGACAGCGTCTCGCGGTCGAATGGCTCCGCCGCCAGACGTGGGTCGACAAGATCCGACTCCAGGTAGCGCACGCCTTTCTTGAGCCACGTCTTGTAGGGGTGCCGCGACTTGAGCAGGTTGTCGATGTCCTTCGACTCCAGCAGCGTTCCCGTCTGCAGGTCGAGCGCGATCATGTCTCCGGGCCCGAGCTTGCCTTTGCGGACGACGTCCTCGGGCGCGTAGTCCCATACTCCGGTTTCCGATGCGATCGTAAGCACGCGGTTACGGGTGATGGCGAAACGCGCCGGTCGCAGTCCATTGCGATCGAGCGTGCACACCGCGTAGCGACCGTCCGTCAGCACGATGCCCGCCGGTCCGTCCCAGGGCTCCATGTGAACCGAATAGAACTCGTAGAACGCCCGCAGATCCGGGTCGATCGAGTCGAGGCCATGCCATGCCGGCGGCACCAGGAGCCGCATCGCGTGCATGGCATCCAGGCCGCCCATCAGGAGCACCTCCAGCATGTTGTCGAGACTCTGCGAGTCCGAGCCGGTGAGGGACACGAGCGGCAGGGCTTTCTGCAGATCCGGCAACAGGGGTGAGCGGAACAGCGGGCCGCGCGCCAGGGCCCAGCTGCGGTTGCCCTGGACCGTGTTGATCTCTCCGTTGTGGGCCAGGTAGCGGAACGGATGCGCCAGGCGCCACTGCGGCAGCGTGTTCGTGGAGAACCGCTGGTGGAACACCACGACCGAGGCTTCGAGGCGCGGATCGTCGAGATCCTTGTAGAACTCCGCCAGGTGCTGGGGCATGACCATGCCCTTGAACACGATCGTGCTGGCCGAGAGGCTCGGCACGTAGAACACGGGATCGTCGCCTTGGCTCTGCAGGGCGCGCTCCGTGAGCCGGCGCGCCATGAACAGCTTCCGGTTGAAGGAAGCTTCATCCATGTCGGGAAGACGGCAGTTCACGAAGATCTGCTCGATGCGCGGGAGAGTCTTCAGCGCCTGCGTACCGCACGCCTGGCTGTCGACGGGGACGGTTCGCCAGCCAGCCACCTGCAGTCCCTCGCGTTCGATCTCCTCTGCGAAACGCGCGCGGGCCCCAGCGGCGAGCTGCGGATCCGTGTTCAGGAATACGAGTCCGGAGGCGAATTTCTCGGCGAGCTCGATACCGGCTTCCGCGGCGACCGCGCGCAGAAAGCCTTCCGGTTTCTTCAGCAGCAGACCGCAGCCGTCGCCGGTTTTACCGTCGGCGGCGATCGCGCCGCGATGGGTGAGGCGATTGAGGGAGGTGATGGCCGTACGGACGAGCCAGTGGCTCGGCTGATCGTCGAGATGGGCGATCAGGCCGAATCCGCAACTGTCGCGTTCGTAGGCTTCTTTATAGAGTCCCCGGGATTGAGAGCGCATCGTCTTGGCCTCGAGAGTCACACCACGCATCGGCGCCGCGGCGCGCAGCTTCCGAGCCGCCCGCAAAGTCGGGGCGCGGAACTGCCGCTGCAGCGAGTCGGAAATAAGTTGCGGTCGGTGGGCGGTCGACGAAACAGTCGTCATCCGCTTCGATCGAAATTCGCCCGGGCCCGGGGCGGGGAGCCTGTCCGGCTCCGTGAGTACCCGCGCGTCTGTCGCCTGTCTACACCGTCACTATGGCTTCGATAATACCGGCCCGACGGGCGCTTTCAAGTGATCGTCCGAGGGGTGTCCCGGAGCACGCGCGAGCTGGCTTTTTTTGGCCGCCCCGGCCGCGCCGCAGCGTTGCAGACATAAGCTGGCAAACGTGATGGGCGGCTCGCGGACCGAGCGGCGCCGGCGGCTCGAGGTCGCTCGACTCTGTGTCGCTCGCTCGACTTGCGCGCGCCTCAACGTAGGGCGTCGGTTGGGGCCGCGCTTTCCCGAGTGCTCAATTTTTCGCCAGCGGTGCCGACAGTGCTCGTCGAAACTGTCTTCGCTCCGACACTGCTCAAAGTCTGTGAGATCCAACTCGCAAAAACTCACACTCTCCTATTGCATCGTGGGGCCGCGTATCGCAACATGCGCGCGCGTTGCGAGGTGTGGTACCGCTCGTGACGTCCTTAAGCTGCCGTCCGGACCCCCAGTTGGAGGTGTGAAACAGAGGCAATGAAGAAGCGCAAAGCGTCGACCAGCGTTTCCGCTGTGGGTGACTCCGAGCCCCGTCTTCAAGGCGTCAATTCCTATCTTGAACGCAATTTCCCCGACTTTTTCGCCGAAGCGCGCTTCCAGGTCGGGAATGACGATTACTTTCTCTATGCCCGCTTCGGGCAATACCTCGCCCGGACCATCGAACAGAACCGGGCCTCCCGCGACAAGATCAACCGTGGCTTCACCGTGCTGAACAAGATGGCACGCGCCTCGGCCCGCCATCCCAGGATCCGGCAGATGATGGTCTCCGGGCCTCTCGAATACATCGTGGACGCTCCCAAAGCCCGCGCACTCGCGCTCAAGCGCCTGTCTCCGGTGGCGCAGGGCTACATGGAGAGTCTCTGCGAGTGACTTTTCATGCGCTACGCGCAACCTTCTCAGCCGTCGATATGTCGTCGACCCCTGAGGGGCACCACTACCGTGCCCTACGTTCAGTGCCGCAAATGGGCCGAAGCGGCCCGCTCCATGTAGCGGCGCGAAGCGCGCCGAGGGATCCGGCGACTGCGCGCTAAGCTGGTTGAGGCGGCGGAGCCCTCGTTTGGACGGCGCCCTTCGGCGGTCGCTCCTTCCAGATTCCATCCGTCTTCCATGCTGTCCAGGCCCAGCGCAGCCAACGAAGCAGCGCCACGACGATCCACAGGGCCCAGGCAAACATCAGCGTGCGGTACAGCCACATCGGTGCCGACACGACCACGGGCTGTGGCAGCTCCGACAAGGTGCGGTCCAGGAACCAGTGCAGGTTCGTGCCGGACGACCCCACGCCCTCCACGCCCATGTCGGGCGACGCGAGGAGGCTGCGGTGAATGCCTATGAAGACCAGAGCTCCAACGGCCCACACCGTCAGCAGCGCCAGCAGCACCTGGCGGAGATTGAACCGCCACCACTTCGCTCCAGAGGCCGAGCCGGCGCGCCACTGCATCGCGAACAGCCAGACCGCAACAATGGCGAACACTCCCCACGACAATGTCGAGAGTCCGACGCCGAGAATCAGCCACTCACCGATGCTCAAGGGGGAACGCGGCCAGCGTCCGAGCAGCCAGGCCACGACCAGGAAAATCACGATCTGACCCCAGTAGAGGACGGCCGGTCCCTGACCGGGCCCGAAAGCCAACAATGTCCAGCGGTCAGGTGGCAGCGTTATCCGCGTCGAGACGTTGCTGGCAGGCCCGCCGAGATCGATCGAGGGCGCCCGAGCGATTGGCCTGACTGGCGTGGCCATCGTCCAAGTGATGGCAACCGTGTGGGAACCTGGCAGCAAGCTGATCGGCAGCTCGCCGTGGTCGGGGCGAAGCTGTACGTCTGTTCCATCCAGAGAGACGCGTGTCACTCGCGCCTCCGGCGGCAGCTTGAAAGCGTGACGGCCTCCCATGGTGCTCCGGTAGTTGACGCTGAGCACACCGTCCGCCGAGCGCGCACCCAGAGTCATCGCCCGCTCAACGTGGTCGATCGCCAGCGTCGTACCACCGGCGGATTCGGGCCGGTCTACTCGAAGCTTGAGACTCTCGCCCGGCCGCGGGTGAAATTCGAACAGCCACCGATCGGCGTTCAGCTCCTGCGGCATGACCGCAGGAAATCCCTCGAACGCGACGCCCCACTGAGGACTCACGTTGAACGTCCATACCTCCGTTCGCGGCTGACCCTGCGGGAGGGAGAATTGCAACGTGTCGCTCCGGGGCAGCGTTGAAGCCCATTCAAACTCGTCATCACCGCGTGCCAGTGCGACGGCGGCCACGGTGCGCCCCGCGACGGTATGGGTTTCCAGTTTCTGGGTGAGAACGGATTCGTTATCCAGAAGCGGCACATCGACCGTTATCGGCGCCTTTGCGGGCGCGACGCGTTCCACTTTCGTCCGCACGATCCAGTCGAGGCCGAAGCTCACCTCGCGCGTCACCCGCACGAATGCCGGAAACTCCGCCGACGTCTCCAGCGTCTCGACCTTCGCACCCGCTGCCGCGGCCCGATGCCGTACGAGTTCCAGTGCCCCCGACAGCACGCGCTGCTCGTCGTTGAGGCCCGTGACATCCCAGCCAGTGCTCTCGACCGCAACCCGGTGCGGACTCAAGGGGAAGGCCAGGGAAACCGACTCCGCCGCGGCCAATCGGCCAGAGAGGTGGACGGTGTGCACGCCAGCGGTAAGTGGCACCGAAAGCGACGCGGAACCATCGTCGTTTCTCGCCGCCGCGAGAGCCGACCTGCCGTCCACGGTGACGGTGTCGACCTGCCATCTATCGCCAGCGACCGGCATCGGCACGGCGACTGAGGCGAGCGCACTCACGGAGAGGGACACGTCGAGCTTTTCCTCGTGGACCACAACGCTCGCCGAGGTGATATCGGCGCACGTAGGCAGGCACTCCGGCGGTTTAGTCAGACGCTGCCTGAGCTGATCGAGTATTCCGGCATCCGGGGTGGAAGCCGCACGAGCGTGCGAAGCAAACCCAAGGCACGCAAGCAGCAACACGAGGCCCGCCGCCGAGGTACCGCTGCGGAAAGGTCCGAGGACCCGCGCCCAATTCAGGACTCCCGACACGCCCCCGGCGCGGCCTTGAAACGCGAGGCTCAGAAACAGCGCCGTCAGCAAAATCACTCCGGCGATTCTCCAAAGTCCCAGGAGCAGCGGGCCGATGAAGATGAAGTGGACACGCTCTGAGGCCTCCACCGGACCGGACCAGAAGAACGGGTACCTGTTGTAGGACCAGTTCGGAACGCCGGGGCCCGCCTGCAGCTGCGTGCCGGCCGCGTAGCGCTGATCGACATATCGATTCAGGAGCGCCGCACTCGTGATTCGACTTCCGGTGACCGTGACCTCCTCCCGGAGACCCTCCGCTGGAGCAGCGGGGGCGGCCGCCCGGCCGGCGGTCGCGGGCAGGCCCTCGGAATTCTCCACTTGTTGAGGCGCATCCGATTTCTTCAGACCGCCGCTGACGTCCTTCGGCGCGAGCTCGTCAACCGTGATGGCGTCCACCGGCACGGGCTCCGTGTTCCCCAAAAACACGCTCGCCAGGCCGGTGCTCGGGCCTCCGGCGGCGAGCGGAGCCAACTGGGGATGCAGGGCAAACTGCACTTCATTCAGCAGGAAAGGGGCGAGCGCCAGTCCGAGCACGACGAGGCTGACGAGGCGATAGCCGCTGGCTACCCGTTTGAGCCGCCCCTCAGGAGCCGCGCGCGCCAGCGCGACCGCCGCGATGAGATTCCCCCACAGCCAGATGTACCCCGTGCCGTCCTGAAAGAGCAGCAGCAGCCCCACCAGCGCGATGGCGCCCGCCGGCCTGCCAGCAATCCATCCGACCGAGATCGCAACTACGAGCACGCCAAAGACGGCCCACAGGCCCCAGTTCTCCAGCCACGTGGTGGGAGCGCCGTCAGCGCCCGTGACTGCAAGCAGAAGATGGCCCGGGGGCAGGAACAGAGTACCCCGCACGCGCCGGAAACGGTTGTTCCAGCCCGACGCAGGCAGCGAACCGGACGCTTGGGTAATCCGAGAGACGGCGGTCAGATCGAGCTGAGGCGTTCGCACCTCCACCCCCGTTCCGGCGCCGCTGCCATTGCGGGTGATCAGGAGATTCTCGCCATGGTTCACCGCGCTCGCGAGTTCGACAGGGGCCAACGTATCCAGACGCCAGTCCCGGCGCATATCACCCGTCAGGTGGTCGCGCTGTGTAAACCCGCCTCCGTCAAAGTCGAGCCACACCTCGCGGACAAGACTGAGGCTGTTCTCGTCAGCGTTCTGCAAACCACGGGTGCGCTCGACGACGTTGAATACGGAGTCGGCAGCCATGCGATACGCCGGAAATTCACGCCACTCGTCCGGAACTCCGGCACGTGTTGGGTCGATTCCCTCGGGACCTTGAACCGCCGCCACGCGCAGGCGGTCCGAGGCCTCGAAGCTCCAGACCTCATCGCGCGCCCAGTTTCCCTGCACGGGCGGGCGCGTGAGCTTTGAGGCAACCGTCGCGCCGCGCGCGCGAATCTTGACTGTCCATGTGCCCGGCCGAACCTGAACACGCAACCGGCCATCTGCCTCGACACGTACCGGCAGCTCGGTTTCCAGGGAGACCGGAACAAAACCGTCCGGCAGGGCGCGCGACAACAACTCCTCGCGCCCGTCGCCGGAGACCTGCAGTCGCACGTCGGTGTCGAGGATGACTGGAATCTCATCGTGGACCAGTCGATAGACTTCGACCTGAAGGAGGCGGGGTTGGTCGGTGGTGCGTCTTCCCCCTAGCCAGACCTCGCCTCCCGGGCGCTCGGGTTGAGTGATTTTCTTGCCATCGAGAGTGAGGTCCACCATCGCCGTCCGTGAGTCGATGGGCAACTGTTCGGGCCGGAGAGCGAATCGGAAGGTGCCCGAAATGGTGTGATCCCCTCGTTGGAGCAGAACCTGAGGCGAGTCGTCGCGCGCCACGACCTGACCTTCCCCTCCGTCGACTTTGACGTCCAACGGCCAGTGCTCGAGGCTTCCCGGCAACCGCACCCACGACTCGGCGCTGATCTGCCAACGTTGACTGAATGTCCCACTGTGGGCATCCAACGTGAGAGCGAGACGCTCGGGCCAAGCGCACAAGTAAGCGCGCCGGTCGTTCGCCGAGGCGCCCAGGCGCAGTGGACACTGCCGATATTCCTGATCCTGAAGCGCCCAGCCCCGCCAGGCCTCCAGGTCGCCGGGAACCGCCACAGGGCCCGCCAGCGCCGCAGAGCCGAATCCGGCCCAGGCGAACGGGAGGCCGACTAGCAACGCGAAGGCCAACACGAGACGGCGCAACGGAAGATGGAGAGCGAACGAGCGACTCAATACGTGACGATGCACGGTACCCCTCCATGCGCCCGCCGCGGGCACACCTACGCGCAGTTCAGCGCTGGCAGGAGTGTAAGCGAACGAAATGCCGGAAAGGGGTTAGGGCTCGCGCGTTGTGAGATTTACCCGAAGGCTCTTCGTCCTGCGCACGATATGGAGAGTCAAGGCCGTACCGATCGGCCAGCGTCCCAACTGTCGATGCAGGGCGTCCACGCTGTCGACTGGGGCATCGTTCACTCCGACGATGAGGTCGCCAGACCGGAGGTCCGAGGTCGCGGCGGGTCCGTTGTCGTCCCTGCCGAGAATCTCAACGGCTCGGTGGACCGGCAGGTCCAGAGCCCGCACGAGACGCAGGTCGAGGGGGCGATCCCTCACGGACACGCCCAAATAGGCACGCCGCACGCGGCCGCGAGTCAGGATCTCGGTCAGTACCCATTGCGCCGTCGTCGCCGGAACCGCGAATCCAATTCCCTGCGCCGTTGCAATGATCGCGGTGTTAACGCCAACGACGCGACCGCGGGCATCAACCAGTGGCCCGCCGGAATTGCCGGGATTCAAGGCGGCGGTATGCTGCACGATGCCTTCGATCAAACGGCCGTGGCGACTGCGAAGCGAGCGGCCTATCGCGCTGACGACTCCCGCGGTCACGGTCGACTCGAAGCCCAGTGGATTGCCCACGGCAACGACCAGTTGCCCCGCGCACAGCGGCCCTGCCGTTGAGAGCGTTGCGTAAGGCAGTGCTGCGGTTTGCGCACGGAGCACGGCAAGGTCCGTGGACGGATCGCGGCCCACCACAACCGCCGGCACGCTGCGCCCATCGACAAACGCGACCCGGGCCTCCTGCACGCGCTGCACGACGTGCTCATTAGTAAGGATGTAGCCGTCCGGTGTCACAACGACGCCGGACCCGGCTCCGCCGCGGGCACGAGCTGCTTCGCCGGCATCACCGACGTAGATGCTTACGACCGCAGGCCCCACGACGTCGACGGCACCGACGACCGCGCGGGAATAGGCGTCGAGCTCGTCAGTTGCCGAGCCGCGCGAATCGCTGGCGTCGAAGGGTTCCCTTCCGTCATCACTGGGTGAGTCAAGCATGAAAGCCGGGATGGGGCCGCGACGGTCGAATCTCAAGTACCATCCGGCGACCCGACTCAAGGACAACCCGATCCACCCGAGCGTGCCGTGATATCACTCGTTCAAACCGCGACCCTTCTTGCAGCCGCCGTCCTCGCGGTGGCGTGCTTCAGACTCCTGAGGCTCAGCTCCATTCTCGGCTATGTGGCGGCGGGCCTCGTCATTGGTCCTTGGGGGTTACGCCTCTTCCGCGACGTCGGCGAGCTCTCGCACATCGCGGAGTTCGGAGTGGTCCTGTTGCTATTCATCATCGGTCTCGAGTTGCAGCCGACCCGCCTTTGGGTCATGCGGCGGCGGGTTTTCGGCGTCGGCCTGGCGCAGGTCCTCTTGTGCGCGGTGCTTCTCGGAGGCGCCGCGTGGCTCATGGGGCTGGCTCCCGGAGCGGCGTTCATCGTCGGTTTCGGGCTATCCCTGTCCTCCACGCCACTCGTGCTGCAACTGCTGGGCGAGCGCAATGAGCTGAAGACCCAACACGGCCGGGCCGCGTTCGCCATCCTGCTCTTTCAGGATCTCGCGGTCCTGCCGGTACTCGCGGTGGTGCCGCTGCTCTCGCCGGACGCGAGCGCCGGGAGCTCAGCTCAGACCTGGCTGATCATGCTGCTCAAGCTGGCAGGGGTCGTGGCCATCGTCATCATTGGTGGCCGGCTGGCGCTGCGTCCCGCCTTGCGCGTGGTCGCGAAGATCCGGGTATCCGAAGTCTTTACGGCGGCCGCGCTCCTCACCGTGATTGCGACTGCGTTGCTGGCGAACCTCGCCGGGCTCTCCATGTCACTGGGCGCATTCCTCGCCGGAGTGCTGCTTGCCGACAGCGAGTTCCGGCACGAGCTGGAAGCCGATCTCGAGCCCTTCAAAGGGTTGCTCCTGGGGTTGTTTTTCGTGACGGTGGGGATGTCGGCCAATCTGGGGCTGTTGCGCTCGGAGCCTCTCGTCCTGCTCGGGCTGACGGTAGGTTTCATGACCATCAAGCTCATCGCGGTAACGCTGTTAGGCAGACTGACGTGCAGTGACTCGCCGTCCGCCTGGCGCCTCGGTTTCACGCTGCCCTCGGGTGGCGAGTTCGCGTTCGTGTTGTTCACGCTGGCTGCAGCGCAGCACATCCTCCCGCAAGAGACCGCGGACCTGCTAGTGCTGTCCGTGACCCTGTCGATGATGCTCGGGCCGCTGTTGATGATCCTGCATTCGGCCGCGGTGAACCGGTGGTTCCAGTCCCAGCGCCGGCCTTACGACCATATCGAGACGGAAGACATCAAGGTGCTGATCGCCGGCTTCGGGCGGTTCGGTCAAGTCATCGCCCGCATTCTGGCGGGGCGCCGAATCCCCTTCACTGCGCTCGACGCCAATCAGACGAACGTGGACTTCGTCCGTCGATTCGGTAACAAGGTTTACTACGGAGACGCCTCGCGCCTTGACCTGCTGCGCGCAGCGGGCGCTGAAACGGCTTCGGTGTTCGTGCTCGCGATAGACGACACGGAGGCATCTGTTCGCACAGCGATACTCGTGCGGGAGCAGTTTCCGCACCTGAAACTCTTCGCGCGGGCCCGCAGTCGCCAACACGCGTTCGCGCTCATGGATGCGGGCGTCAAAGTCATCATCCGTGAGACTTACGCCTCGAGCCTGGAAATGTCGGAGCTCGTGCTGCAGTCCTTGGGCGAAACGGCGGAGTCCGCACGAACTGCGGTCCGTCGATTCCGCCGCCACGACGAGCAAACGTTGCTCCAGCAGTACGCGGTGAAAGAAGACGAGACGAAGTTCAAGAGCACGACCGTCGAGGCCGCCCAGCAGCTCGAAAAGCTGTTCGAGGCGGACGAAGAATCTACTACCTAGAGGCGCGATTGCGCTGCTACTCCATCCCCGCGCGAGGGTCGAACGCGCTCGCCTTCTGCAGCTCTTCGTAGGCGGAGCGCACTTCCGGCGACTGCGCCGGTGGCGTGACGATCTTCAATACGACGTACTGATCGCCCGGCGCCGAGCCCGGCAGGCCCCGCCCTCGGAGTCGAAGCTTTTGCCCCGACTGCGCGCCAGCGGGAATTCGCATGTCGACTTTCCCGGCCAGCGTCGGTACCTGGACTGAGCCGCCCAGCGCCGCTTCCCACGGCGCGATAGGCAACGTGAGCGTCACGTCCCGGCCTTCGACCTCGAACAAACGATGGGGCCGGATTTGCACCTCCAGGTACAGGTCGCCCGCGCGGCCGGATCCTGGCGACGCCTCACCCTGGCCGGCAAGCCGAATCTGCTGGCCGTTCGTTACACCGGCAGGAATTGTCACGCGCACCGTATGCGCCTTGAGCTCCAGGGTGCCATCCGACTTCAGCTCGGGCCGCTTCAGGTCCAGCGTGCGCGAGCCACCCCGATACGCCTCGTCCAAATCGATCTCGATGCGAGCGTGATGGTCGCGTCCGGCGCGGGAGCGGGGGGAGCGCGTGCCGGTGGCGGCGCCAAAAGGACTGCCGCCACCGAACAGCGATGAAAAGAAGTCGCTGAAGCCGCCCTCGTCGTCGAACGAGCCTTGCGAGAAGCCGCCGCCGGGTCGGCCGCCGCCGCGGAACTCGAAGCCGCTCGCCCATTCCGGCGGGGGCCGGAACTGCTGACCCGACTTCCACTCGCTGCCGAGCTGATCGTAGGCCGCGCGTTTCTCCGGGTCCTTCAGGACCTCGTAGGCTTCCTGGAGCTCCTTGAACTTCTGCTCGGCGTTCGCCTCCTTGCTGACGTCCGGATGGTACTTGCGGGCCAGGCGGCGATACGCCTTCTTGATGTCGTCCGCGGGAGCACCCCGGGCGACACCGAGCGTCTGGTAATAGTCGCGATATTCCATGAGTACCTGCAGTATGCCGTGCAACGCGCCCACAAGCCGAGCCTGACGCGGGGCCGTCCTCCTTCCGGGAGATGGGGGCGGCCCTCCTGCGGGGCAAGAGTCCCGCGAACCGTGCTCTCAGCCGTTGATTCCCCGAGCGCCGGCCCCAAGTCCACCCCCCGGAGAGACACTTTCAGGGCTGCCCATGGTTACTCAAGTCGAGGCCGATTCTAATCTCGTCGTCTGCCCCGCCTGCCACGCCGTCGTCCGCGTGCCGGTGGCGCGTACCGCCGAGCACCCACATTGCGCGCGCTGCAAGTCCGAGCTGTTCACCGGCCAGCCCGTCGCGCTGGACGCGCAGTCGTTTCCCGTTCACACCGAGCGCAGCAATGTTCCGGTGCTGGTGGACTTCTGGGCCGAGTGGTGCGGGCCGTGCCGAATGATGTCACCGGTGCTCGATCGCCTCGCCGAGGAGCGCGCCACCACGCTTCAGGTGGGGAAGGTGAACACGGATGAGCAGCCGGACATCGCGGCGCGCTTCAACATTCGGAGCATTCCGACGCTGATTCTCTTCCGCGACGGGAAAGAGATTGCACGGCAATCGGGCTCGGTGAACGGGAGCGCGCTCGCGCGCTGGGTTGACGC
>Ga0070681_10001695_pt1 | contig 19715 bp, 16 predicted proteins | sample KBSC83BmetaG_FD_65650 | JGI IMG/M metagenome (GOLD analysis project Ga0070681, IMG submission 65650) | Corn rhizosphere microbial communities from Kellogg Biological Station, Michigan, USA - KBS C8-3B metaG | ecosystem: Host-associated > Plants > Roots > Rhizosphere | place: USA: Michigan... | reverse complement strand
TGAACGGCAGCGGGTGCGTCATGTCACACACACTGGTTCTTCGATGTGGCTGCGTCGTCTACGTGTCATGTGACCCGCGAACGCTAATGGCGCACACGCGGGTCGTGGAACGGCGCGGCCCGGCGTGCCCGGTCAAAAACCATCAAGTGGGCGAGAGGTTGTTTCTGTGGGAGATCCTGCCCGAGCGGGCTGCGGAGTCCGTTGACGATCCGAACGACATCGAGTGGTGTTAGCGAACGTGGCCGCAGAGCTCGCGGAGATCGTAGAGAATCAAGATTTTCCTGCGAACACTGCGTGCTCTGCGGCTAGGTTCAGGAGCGCCCGGTGTCCGGCGAAAGGTTTGCTGAACGCAGCAAACGTCGCTATGCGCGACGGGCTGCCCTCACCCCTCACCGGTCACCGGGCGCTCCTGACACCTGAACACCCACGACGGTCGAACGCGGAACTCGCTGAACACGCAGAAACATTTTGATCGCCGCGCTTCTGCGCTTTCTGCGTTGATCGCCGTGTCTTGCTATGCTGCCCAGGACCCATTGCGGAAGAGCGTCAGCGCGACATCGACGTTCGCACGCAGCGCCGTCGCAATCGATTCCCAGTTCTTCTCCGCCTTGAGCAGCGTCTTCCACGAGTAGAGATGTTTCGGTTTGTGGAAGTCGCTGTTCGCCACGTACGGGTAATGCTTCAGACTCGTCACCGAAAATAAGTCGTCGCGGTTTGCGGCTTCCCAGACATCCACGAGTCCGGCCAGCGTCCTACGGTTGTCCCAGAGGTAACACGTGCTGATTTCAATGCGTCTCGTGGTTCGATGATGCGGGTGGCACGCGATGCTGAATCCGCCCTGCCGCCGAATCTCTTTCAGGATGTCGACGGCCGCTTGATCCGCGCTGATGTAATCGGTGATGTTGAGCGCAATGATGTGCGAGTTCTTGCTGCTGCGGAAATGGTTCTGGGTGACCTCCGCGCCCGGCAGTAACAGCATGCCGTACTGCCGCCATGCGCGCTCGGCTTCCTTCCGGATGTCAGCCAGATAGTCAGCGAACCGTTCCTCGGTCACCGAAAAGTGTTTCAGCCCGAGCGAGGCAATGCGACCGACCCGTTTGAGGAGGTCGCGCTTCATGAGAATGTGGTCCGTGATCGCGATCACATCGAACTTTCCGGTTTGACCGTAGAGGTCCACCACTTCGCCCACGGAGAGACGGCCGTCGCTCCACGTCGTGTGCACATGAAAATCGCAAAGGAGAAATGGTTCGTATCCAGGCACGTCAAGCCCTCACATCAATGTGACTGCGATCCGCGGGCCGATGACGCAGGATTTCGGACCAGAAGTTCCTGACGTACAACCCGAAGACCTTTCGTTTGCCAAGCGCCCGGTAGCGGCGCGCGGACGTCCAGATCCAGCACTCGCGCGCCACGTGAATCGAGCCAATCGGCGTCAACCGTCGCCCCAGGTTGGTGTCTTCCCCGTGAAATTCAATGGATCGGTCGAACCCGCCGATGCGATCCAGGGCATCCCTGCGCACGGCGAAGTTGCCCCCATACAGAATTGCGCCGGCGCCTGCGAAGTAATGCACCAGCACGTGAGTTGGCGGCGCAACCACGACGTCGTAACTGCGGAGAATGGCGCGGCCGAGGAAATCCCAATCGTAAAACCGGTACGGTCCGGTCACGGCGACCACCGCCGGACGCCTTTGAAAGCGGCGTTCGATCCGTTCGAGCCACTGAAACGGCGCGCGGCAGTCGGCGTCCAGGTACGCGAGGAGCTCGCCCGACGCGGCGCGGCGGCCGGCTTCGCGCGCCACGACCAGGCCTTTCGCTGGCTCGTCGACGACGCGAACTCCCGGGATCGCGACCGCGACGGCTGCCGTAGCGTCTGAGCTGGCGTTGTTGACGACGATGACTTCGTCTGGAGGTCGGCTTTGGCTGAAAAGGGAATGCAAACAGGCTGGAAGGAAGACCGCTTCGTTGTGGGCGCAGACGATCGCGCTAATCTTCATGCGCTCCGTTCAGCATCACCTACAGCATAGTGGGCTCCTGTAACGGAAGGGATTCAGTGCGATCACGAAGGTGAAAACTTGGATTGGGTAATTGAGTAATCTGGCAATGGGGTAATCGATGGGTATTGAATTCCATCACGCCATTACCCCATTACTCAGTGGGAAGTCTTGTCGAGGGGCTCGAGGACGACGTACCAGCTCTCGCAATCGGAGAAGGAGCCGCCGGCAAGCGTCACTGTCAACGCGACTTTGAGCGACGGGATGTCCCAGTGTTGACGGGCTCGCCCGCCCTCCATGAGCACGCGATACGGCTTCAGCAGGTTGTCGGACGAGTCGTGCTCGCGGTGCTGGTCCTGAACGCCCTGAAAAATCGCGAACTCGCGTCGCGGGCCGAGATGAACCTCAAACAGGCCGACGCCGTTGACGACGTGATCGTAAACGCGCTCCGTATATCGGCCGGACTGATCCAGGCACGACTGCCAGCTGCCTTCAAGAATGTTTCGCGGATTACTACTATAGGAAATCCACTGGGCGTCGGTCGGACGAGGCACCAGAACGGCGAACGCAACGAGAGCACACGTCAGCGACAGGATTCGAAAAGCCGAAAAACGCACGTCGCTCCTTTCATGGACACGGCAGCTCTTCGGCAGAATAACATGCAAAACCCGGGACCTGTAACCCAGATTTAACAACTTCGACATCGAAGCGAAACCTGAGCCGACTACTGTGGCTTCTGCCACATGCAAAAGCACCGAGTGCTCATCGTCGAAGACGAACAGGACATTGCCGGGCTCATCAAACATACCCTCGAACGAAGCGGAGGCGCAGACGCGGAAATCGTCGGCAGCGGCGACGCGGCGCTGAAAGCGGTCGCGGCGCGTCCGCCCGACTTGATCATCCTCGATCTCAACCTGCCGGTGTTGAGCGGCGCCGAGGTGTGCCGCGTGCTTCGCTCACGATCGGACGCACGGCATCTGCCGATCATCATGCTGACGGCGAAATCGAGCGAAAGCGACCGGGTGGCAGGCCTCGAGCTGGGCGCCGACGATTACGTCACCAAGCCGTTCAGCCTCCGCGAGCTCACCGCGCGTGTCCGTGCCGTCCTGCGCCGCAGTACGACAGTAGAAGAGCGGCCTGCGGCCAGCTACCAGGGCGCTCATCTGACAGCCGACTTCGACGCGGTGGCGGTGACAGTCGACGGTGATTCCATACGCCTGACGAGACGCGAGTTCGAGTTGCTGCGTTACCTCGTGCAAAACAAGAACCGCGTCGTGTCGAGAGATCGACTGCTCGAACGCGTGTGGGGTTACGACCGCCTCGTCGAAACGCGGTCGGTTGACGTCCACGTGGGGCGCCTGCGCAGCAAGCTTCGCGCAGCCGGCCGTCAAATCGAAACGGTCGTCGGCCTGGGCTATCGCTTCATTGACTGACGTCGGCTGTCAGGTGCCAACCACTGGCCGTTAGCTGCAGGACTTCCAGCTCGAACAGCGCCATCGCGCGTTCAACGCGGTGCCAATCCAGATAGAGGTCGTTGCGGCGGATTTCACGATCTTCCTCCAGCTTGACTTCCCATCCGGACGGAGTTGCTGGTTCTATCGAGTACCGACGCACGTGGTCGGCGCATTGAAGGCTGAGGCGGAACATGGAAATTGGGATCCTTGAGTAGGTGACGGAAAGGCGATCTTGTACTGAGAATCGCGGTGGCAATGTAAATTCTTTGTAACCCGGAGCAGCTCAGCGGGCCGAGGCCGTTGACGCCGGGCGCAGACTGTTCGACAACGCTTCAGTCAAGACACGTCCGTCCACTCGCGGCAGCGTGATACCCGCGAGAAACGCCAACGTGGGCGCGACATCGGTCGGACTGGCGCTTTCCAAGTACTCCCCGGCGGCAATCCCCTTTCCGAACAGAAACAGCGGAACGCGCGAGTCGTAGCCGTACGGCGTTCCATGCGAGGTTCCGGTCTCATCGTCAATCCAGTAGGGTCGATAGAGGACGGTCAAATCGCCGCTGCGTCCCGCGACGTGACTACGAGCGAACGGCGCGGCCCGATCCGTCGGCACAAATGACCGGTTCTCGAGCGCCTCGCCGACCAGGAGACCATCGATGCCGGGCACCAATCGGACGGCCTCATTGAGCGAGGCAATGATGCGGGGGTCGCTCGCGACCCTTTCAGCAAGACCTGGTCGGAGATACACATCCGTGTGGACGTATTGCACGACATGCGGGCCGGGGCCAAAGGCCTTCGTCAGCGCGTCCTCGAGCGCGGCCACAACGCGGGACTTGTCCAGCCGTCCGGCCGGGAGTCCCTCTGCTACGGCACGCTCGGGAATCGGTGCGACGCCGTGGTCTGCGGTCAGAGCGACGGTGTAGCGACCGGGTCCGACGAGACGATCCAGACCCGCGAACAAGTCACCGAGGGTTCGATCGAGCCGGACAAGTACGTCCTGAATCTCGTGGCTATTGGGACCGTAGTCGTGGCCAACTTTATCGAGCGCGGAGAAACTGACGCCGATGACGTTGGTCGATCCAATGCTCTCGAAATGCATGCGCCTAGCGACACTGAGCGCCATCCGCGCAAGGTACTCGTCTGAGAGATGGGCGTTGAATGACCCCACGACATCGCGATCCTTGGCGAAATTGATCGCCCGAATCTGCTGCAGGAAGTTGTAGTTGTTGACGTCGTCATTCGTCGGGTTCGCCTGGACGTTGTTCGGATCGATCGAGGTTGCCGTCACGTTCGGCGCGAATGTCACCCTCGTCTCGCGGAACGTCGTCGTCATCGTCAACGGATCGAACTGATCCGAGTACGCTCCGAGCAGCTCATAGTCGATAGTAGCCAGGCCCTTCGCGACTGTGCGGCCAGTGAGGCCCAGCGAGGCGATCCGCTCGATGTGCGTACGATCCCGCAGCTCCCGGTCGATGCGACTGTTCGCCGGAAGCCAGCGCACCCGCTGGCGATTCTCGTGATCGTCGATGAACCGATTGAACACCGCGCGCAACGTGTAGGAAGTGTTGTCGGTCGGCTTGAAATCAAAAGCCCCCGTCGCGCCGGTCCTGCGACGATTGACCTGGTAGTACCGCGGGTTGAGTTCATTGAGGCCCAGCGTATTGGTGTAGACAACTTCCATGTCCTGATTGCCGCGATGAATCTCGGATCCGGTCACTGAACCAATCACGCCATAACGGCCGCCGCCGAGGCGGCGTCCGCCGGTCAGCGTGTAGTCACTCTGTCCATAGCTGGAGAGCATCTGGTTGTAGCCGCCGCCAATCGCGCCGAGCAGGCGCAACTTTTCAGGGGCGGTCTTCATCACCAGGTTGACGCTGCCGCCGATGGCGTCGCCGTCCATGTCGGGCGTCAGCGCTTTCGAGACCTCGATCGCTTGCAGTAGTTCAGAGGGCACCACGTCGAGAGCGACTTGCCGCTGGAGTGGATCCGGCGCCGGAATCCGCTCGCCGTTGATCATCATCGAGTTCAGGCGGGCGTCGGTTCCGCGAATGTTCACGAATCGCCCTTCACCCTGATCTTTGGTGATGGAAATGCCGGGGATTCTCTGCACGGTTTCTGCGGCATTCGCGTCCGGGAATGAGCCGATCTGGTCGGCCGAAACCACGTTCGTAATGTTCGCGGCGGTCTTTTGCTGATTGAGCGCGCGCGCCTGGGCGTCGAGAATGAGTTCGGCCCGGACGGTCACGGATTCCTCGAACGTATTTGCCCCCATGTTCACATCGAGATGGCGGGGAGACGCTGCGGTCACGTCGACGTCCACGGTTTCGTCGCGGCGCCCGAGGTAGGTGATTAGAATCGTGTGCTGGCCCGCCGGGACCCCGCTCAAGCGAAAGAGACCCTGCCGATCGGTGGAGGTATCGATGGCGGAACCCGGAATTGTCAGCCTGGCACCTGGCAGCGGATCGCCGGTGGCCGCATCGGTCACACGTCCCTCAACGATCCCGGACGACGCCGCTGGGGCCTGGGCGAGAACCGGAGGCGCCAGGAGGGCCACAATTCCGAGCAGAAGCAAGAGATGGCAGGCACGCCGCGGTCTAACGGACATGAGGTCCCCTTTGGAAAGGATGAACGCAAGATGAACGCGGATTGTTATAAGCGAAGGGATCCTTCGAATTGATGACGCGTCAAAGGTGTTGCCGACAATTTACCGACGGTACACATTCTCGTTACACAAAGACGGTGTGACTTCGACTTCAGGAGAGACCATGGCCAATTCACAAAGCTACAAGACCCATCGCCGCGTCGTGCCCGCGTATCACTTCGGAGTGCTCTCAGCGCTGCTCGCGTACTTCATCTGGTCGGTGTACGAGTTGTTTCAGGGAGTGACCGGGGCCTCGGTCATGGGCCTCATCCTGAGCGTCGCGCTGATGGTGTTCGCGATCTCGATCCGCTCGCAGATCCTGCGTGTGCAAGATCGGGTAATCAGGCTCGAGATGCGGTTGCGTTTGCGGGAGAACCTGCCTGCCGATTTAGCGACCCGCGCCGCGCATTTGCCGATTCAGCAACTGATCGCCCTCCGCTTTGCGAGCAACGAGGAACTTCCCGAGCTTGTGCGAGAGGTGCTGGATGGCAAGGTCATGAAGCCGAACGACATCAAGCAACGGATTCGCGAATGGCAGGCCGATCATCTCCGGGCGTAGGGATTCGGGATTCGCGGTTCGGGGCTCGGGACGAAAAGGCACTAGCCGCAGCGCCGTGGCCCTCCGTTTGTATCCGTGATCTCCGCGTTGGAGCTTCAGACGGATATCGGGAGATCAATTGCGACGGTGGTGCCTTTGGGATCGGCACCGCGAATTTCCACTCGGCCACCATGGTCCTCGAGCACGCGGCGGACGATGGCCAGACCCAGTCCGCTGCCGCCAAGGTCGGTGTTTTTCGCCCGATAGAACTTTTGGAACACTTTGTCGCGCTCTCCGGGCGGGATTCCCACGCCGTGATCGGTGATCTCGATGTGGATCATCGACGGTGCGGCTGAGGCGCGCACCAGCAGTACATCGGCGCCCGGCGAATACTTGATCGCATTGTCGAGCACATTGTCGAACGCCTGAACGAGCGTCTGCCTGTCTCCACGGATGCCCGGCAAATCGCGCGGGATCTCGACACGCACTTCCATGCCGGACGCGGCCAGCCTGGCGTCGAAGCGTTCCAGTGCCGTTTCCACGACATCCGCGACGCTCAGATCATCGAAGGTGTAGCGCTGCGTGACGCTGCTGATCGCTGCGTACGAGAGCAGATTATCGATCAGCCGCTCGAGCAGCTGCACCTGATGCGACAGCAGCCCGGCATACGTCCGAATCGTCTCATCCGAATGGTAGCGGCGCTTGGCGAGCGTCTCGGCGACGAGTTGAAAGACGGCGAGCGGCGTTTTGAGCTCGTGCGTCGTGCTCGCCATGAACTCCGACTGCATGACCGCCAGGTCGGCGCGCGCTTTCATCGCGCGAACCGTGAGCAGCAGTCCCAGGATGGCCACCGTCGCCGCAATCGAGATCAGCCAGAGCGTGCGTGCTGATCCCTGAGCCGCCGCGGCGAGCATGCGATCGTTTGAGGCACCGACAGACGCCGACCACATCCGCGGAGCCGCGACAGTCTCCGTACCTTCGGGGATCAAATCGCTGTCGTAAAACGTGAGCGGGAATGCTCTCGCCCGCACGATCCCGTTCTGGTCCGGCGGACGTGTGCCGGCGACGAGCATGCCGCGATCGTCGGCGATCGCCAGTGCGATGCTCTCCTCAACGTGACCGATCGCCGCAATCTGTCGGAGAATCTCGCCGAAGTAGTGTTCGTTCACCCAGCGAAGATTGACCGCGAAGCCGACCGCTCCGAGCAGCTGACGGCGGCCGCCCGTCTGATACAGCAAATGCGCGACGACTTGATACGGCTGCCCGCCAAGCGTCGTCTCGAACGCGACGAACTGGCGTCTGGCGCCAGCCAGGGCTCGGGTGTGGGCGGCCAACGTGCTGCCAACGGGCGAGTCTTCGAGCGTGATCACCGGATACGCGGTACGGGTCGCCCGCGCGACGTCCCAGGGCGGCTGACGATCGACCCGGCTGAACAGAAACGTTCGATCCGTACCGCCGTGTTCACGCCAGACAAAAAAGCATTCGGGATACGGGAACCGGGCGAACGATTGCGCGAACAGATCCTCGAGCTCGAACGGGCGCTCCAGATCGAGCAGGCTCTCGCTGAATGACGCCAGTACGGAATCGTGCACGCCTTTCATGTCGCGCCCGAGCGCGACCGTCAGCAGCGTGAGCGCCTGCTCGGAACGCTGTTCGACGAGGAGCGCCGTGCTGTGCCGCCACTCCTCGGTGGCGCGATAGGCAAACCACACGAGCGACGCCACCGCCGCGCAAAGGCTGCCCGCGAGCAGGATAAGCGACGTCAGACGACGAACTGAAGAATCCGCAGAGGGGCGAAACGAGATCACCGGAACAGATCGCGCTCGCGATAATACCGCGCCGCACCGGGGTGGAGTGGCACCGGCGTGCTCGGGGCCCGGCCGACGTTAATGAGGCGCGCCGCCTGGTCCGAACGGCTCAAGTCGGGCAACGCATCGAACAGCGTCTTCGTCATCTCGTACACAAGCGATTCCGGCAGCGCATCACGGCAGAGCAATAGCCCATCGATGCCGACGGTCTGGATGTCCTCGTCCTGACCGCGGTAGGTGTGCCGGGGAATGACGGCCGGCTTGAAGAACGGGAATCGGGATCGCAGCCGATCGCGGACATCGGGTTCAATCGACAAAAGGCGGATGTCGCTTTGGTCCGAAACGTCGTCGATGGATGCCAGCGGGTAAGCCGACGCGAAGATCCGCACGTCGAAGTCTCCGGCCCTCAAACGCTCGAGCGCCCCGCGCGAATTCGAGCGAACCTGGGTGGTCCGATCGGCGACACCATACGCGTCGAGGATCATCCGCACCATCGAATCGGCGGTCGCGGCATCTCCGACCTGCACGCGATGACCGGCGAAATCGTGACCGCTCCGGATGCCGCTGGCACGCCGGACGACGATGTGGAGCGCGTTGGTGTAGACGACAGCAACGCTCCGCAAGTGTGATCGGGAGGGCTGATCGAGCGGCGTGCCGGCCTCGTACACCATGTAAGCCAGATCGCTGCGCGAGAACGCCAGATCCGCGCTCCCGGCGTCAACCGCCTGCGCGTTGGCGGATGCGCCTTCGGGACCGTCGCTGGCCCGCACCACGACGCGTGCCGACGGAATTTTCGCGTTGTAGATGTCCGCAAGGGAGCGGCCGAGCGGATTGTACGCGCCGCCGCTCGGACCGGTCAGGAAGGTGACGGTCTGCGATTCTCTGGTTGATGCCTTCGTCGAACCGCAGGCGACAGCCGCGAGAAAAACCGCACCAAGCCACGCGAGCACCGCGAGTTGGACGACTCGCCTGGTCACCACCACACCGACATGCCTCTTATGGCAATTCGAAGCGGGTCTCGACGTAAGTGATGCCACCGCCGTCAACAGTCTTGTACCAGTGCGGCAACCCTGCCGGAATCAGGACGACGTCGCCGACGCTGACCGGACGGCTCACGCCACCCTGAATGGTGTTGCCCTCCGCGCCGGCGCCGCGGACCACGGTGCCGCCGGTGACGAAGGTGCCGCTGCCCTGCAGGATGTGATGAATCTCCGTCCAGCCTTCATGTGCGCCGCCGCCTTGCGCCTTCGTGCGCCGGACGATATTGGATTGATAGTGATCACCGCGCGTCACCGGCGTGGAGAACATCAAACCGACAGTGGGCGCAGCGCCGCGCTCAGCGAGTTTCTTGCTGGCATCGCCGTACGTGAGCGCGACGGCTGGCCCGCCTGTCGGGGCACCGACGTCAAATCGCGTCTCGAGATATGTGATCGAACCCTGGATGTCCTTGTACCAGTGCGGCGTTTGCGGCGGCACGAGAATCACGTCGCCTTTCGTGACGTGCCACGTCTGACCATCCTTGATGGTCGCCCCGCCGCGCTCACCGCCCGCCGGCCGTACGATCGTGCCGCCGGTGACGAAGGTCGCGCTGCCGTCCAGAATCGAGTGGATCTCGCTGCCAGCCATGTGCGCGATGGCGCCTTGCGGTTTCGTACGGTGCACGACATTGGCCTGCCACTTTTCGCCCTTGCCGACCGGCGCGTCCACCAGATCCGGCGCCGGAATCGCCTTCAGTTTTGTGGCAAGCGTCTGGGACCAGTCCGCGTGCGGTAAATACGTCGCGGCGCCGTCCGCCGCGACGCGACCACCACCGAACGCGACCGCGGCGCCCACCGCGGCGACCGCCAAAGCGTGAATGCGCATCGAGATCTCCTGAGATGGTATGGCTAAAGCCGGACAAACAAACGTCTACCGCGTGTTTCCAGACTTCACGCTCACCTTGACGATTCCGTTCGTCCAGCAGCATTGAAACCCGCCGCCGCCGTCGCCCGACGAGTCGTTCGCGACGACGCGCAGCCAGTAATCGCCCGGCTCGGAGAAGGTCGCCGTCGTGGTCGCGTGATGCGACTCGTTGTCGACCAAGGGCTTGTTCTTCGCGAACGTCACCGTGCCGGGACCGCGATACTTGGTCCAGGTGACAGTCACCGCTGGCCCCTTGTAATTGCGCGACTTGTTCTTATTGTCGTCGGTCGCGATCACATCGAGGTTCGCGGAATTCGGCATCGTGACCGTCATCGTCGTCGTCAATGGATGCGGCCCCTGTGCAGACGGTCCGGGATCGAGAAACTTGATCACCGGCGGCGTGTTATCGGCCGCGACTTCATGCAGCGCGTCGATTTCCCAGCGAGGATCGAGACCGGCGGGGATGGCATTCGTCCGCCCGTTGATCGCGAGTGTCCACGTGACTTTCTTGTTGTAGTCCTTCGGGACCGTGACCGTGAACATGCCCCAACCGCGCTTGGCCATGAAATGCGTCGGTTGTCCTTGATCGGGATTTCCCGGCTCAATTTTGTTATTCGGGCCAATCGGAATGTCGAGTTCCTGTTTCTGATTGCGATTGTTATAGCCAAACAGGATGTCGACCGTGCCATCCGCATTCTTGAACCAACCCTCGAACGCCGGCGTCACGTCTTGCCCCGAATCGTGCAGCGGTTCGACGCCAGGCAGCGCGCCGGGTAACTGCGCCTGCACGCCTTGCACGGCGAGCCAGCCGGCGGTAAACACCGACAGCAACGCTGCGCCGAGGACTTCTCGCTGATTTCGCATGTACGGCCTCTAAACAGAAGAGCAGCGGCCAAGGAGGACCGCTGCTCTTGATAGTCCGGCTAAAGCCAGACACTACGTCTGAATGACGGATTCAGACTTACTGTTGTTGCTGATCCGTCGTCGCCTTTGCCTGGGCTGCTTTGCGCTTCGCAAGTTCGGCCTTGTAATCCTCTTCCGACAGATAGGTGACGTTCACCCACGCGTGCGCCATTTCGTCGATGCTGCGATCGCCGCCGCCGACCCACTGCGTAGGATCAGGATTGTTCTTGTTACCCACCGTGTTGTCATGCCACGCCGTGACCGCGATGATGGTGCCCTTCGGCAGCAGCGGTGCCGCGTCGTCAGCATATTCGTAGCTGTTCATCCAGTTGAACTGGAAGTTGTTCACGAAGCTGAGCATCTGACGCTGGCCGTTCGGCAGGATCGCTTCGAGCGACATCGCCTTGCCGCGCAGATGCATGTGCGGCTGGAAATTTTCGAGACGCGCCGGACCGCGGCTCAGGACGGTGAAGCCCTGTGTCGCAGCGATTTGTCCCGGCGGAATGTCGATGCCGCGCCCGCGCGACGCCCCCATGTTGGTCAGGATCGTCCGGTACTTCGGCGTGTAGCCTTTCGGGTAAAGGTAAACACCGAGTTCGACTGTCGCCGTCACGGGCTTGGCTTCCTTCGCGTTCATGGCCTGCGACAGGTGAATGTCCCAGCTGATCTTCGAGCCCGGCATCAAAAGCTTGCCGCTGCCCTCGCGATAGACGTCGCCAACTTTTCCAATCGCCCACTCGGAGAACAGACCAGCGCCGCGATCACCAGCCGGCGTCGGATCGTCGTCATCGTCGTTGTTGGCTGGAGAAGTGATGCGGAACTGCTCCGGAACAGTTTTCTCGTCCTGAATCAACGAGGCGACTGCGTGGTGGAGAATCTTGCGGCCTTCCGGCTCCATCGTCCGCGTTTCAACAGCACGGACCCACCGCATTTCCGTCAGCGGCACGTCGACGATCGGCTTCCACCATTTGTCCTCAGTGCGCGCTTCCATCGTGTACGGCGTCGCACGGATGATGAGCTCAGGCTCGCCAAACTGCTCGGCAAGCTTCCAGCCGTTGCCCGTCGGCCACTGCTTCGGCGCGGGCATGTCTTTCGCGTCGCCTTCAACGGCTCCGCCGTCCACCCAGCGGACGATGGTGTCGATTTGTTCGTCGGAAAGCGAGCGATCGTTCTTGAATTTCTGGATCCCAACCGTCTTGTCGATGTGCCACGGTGGCATCATCCGCGACTCGACCTTCTGCTTGATCGACCGCGCCCACGGCCGGACTTCCTGATAATTGGTGAGAGACATCGGCGCCGCTTCACCGGAGCGATGGCACACCTCGCACTTTTCGCGCATGATGGGCGCCACGTCCTTGGTGAATGTCAGAGGGGCCCTCGCCTCCGCCGCGCGCGACGGCGCGGCAAACGTCAGGATGGCGCAGGCCGACAACGCGCCGAGGTTCGCAACTCGCATTGCACGCTCCTTAACGACAGCCGGGCGCTCGCCCACGCGGGGAACGCGACGTGTGCCTGTCGCACGCGCAATCCTAACGGCGCAGCCCGGCTCTGACAATGGACGACATGTAACAAGTTGTTTCGCGGTTAACCCTGTGGAACGAAAGTATTTACTCCCCTTCCACCGATCGGCTATGCTCCGGCGCGTTTCGGAGGGATGGGGTGGGAAAACGGCTGCTGGTGGTCGAGGACGACACCGCCATTTCCAGACTGCTCGAGGACAACCTCGTCTACGAGGGGTTCAATGTGGCCTGCGCCACCGACGGCATGGAGGCGCTCGAGAAAGTCGCCACGTTCATCCCTGATCTCGTGCTGCTCGACTTGATGCTGCCCGGGAAATCAGGGTTCGAGGTCTGCCAGCAAATTACCGAACGGCCCAATCGACCGGGGATCATCGTCCTGACGTCGCGCCGCGCGGACAGCGACAAAGTGCGAGCATTGAACCTGGGCGCCGACGACTACGTCACGAAACCGTTTGCGCTCGACGAGTTGCTGGCGCGGGTCCATGCCGTGCTCCGCCGCAGCCAGCCGCAGGTCGAATCGATCGTGCTTGGGTCGCTGGTGATCGATTTTCGCAATTCACGCGCGTCCAAAGGCGGAGTCGAAGTCGACCTGCGGCCTCGCGAGATCGAGATTCTCAGGCACCTGGCCGGACGACAGGGCAAAGTCGTCACGCGCGACGAACTCCTGCGTCTTGTCTGGGGGTACGATCACGTTCCGCTCACGCGGACCGTCGACATCGCGATTGCGCGGCTGCGCCGGAAGATTGAGCCTGATCCGCATCATCCTCGCTATCTTCGAACGGCGCATCGCGACGGATATTCGCTGACGCTGAGCTAGTCGTCACGACGTACGTTCACCGCAAAGGCACCACACCATCAAGGTCAAACAAGGCGTGAGACCGGCGGTCGTCGCGGCAGTCGTCAGTGCGATGTCGTTGGGTGCGAGTGCACGCGCGGCGGACACTCCGCCGACCTACGCACAGAGCGTCGGGCCGATTCTCAAACGGTACTGCGGAGAATGCCACCGTGCCGGAGGCCCTGCACCGTTCAGCCTGCTCACTTATTCCTCTGCACGTTCTCACGCGAGACAGGCGCTCGAAGCCATGCGGAATCGGGTAATGCCGCCTTGGCGCGCCGATCCAGCGGTCGCAACCTATGTCGGTCAGGAATGGCCTTCTGCGGCCGACATCGAGACCGTGGCGGGGTGGGTCGCGGCCAACGCTCCCCAGGGACCGACTGTCGATTTCGAAGATCGTTCATCGCCCGGCCGCTGGCGTCTTGGTCGACCGGATCTCATCGTCTCGTTGAATGATGCGTACTCGCTGACGCCTGACGGCTCCGATGTCTTCCGCGTATTCGTGATTCCAATTCCGATTACCGCGAGAAGGTTCGTGCGGGGCATCGAGCTGGACCCGGACAACGCGCGTGTCGTACATCACGTCAATATCCGCCTCGATCAGACTTCGGCATCACGGCAACTCGACGCCGCAGATCCGTCGCCCGGCTACGACGGGCTGCTGGCACGGTCTGCCGTTTTTCCGGACGGACACTTTCTCGGGTGGACGCCGGGTCAGGTGGCGCCACTGCTGCCGAAAGGGCTCGCGTGGCGACTGGAGCCCGGGACCGATCTCGTACTGCAAGTCCACATGCGGCCGAGTGGCAAACGCGAAGCCGTCAAGCCGTCGGTCGCTTTTTTCTTCGGAAACGATCCGCCCGAACGCATTCCAGCGATGTTGCGGTTGAGCGATCAGCGCATCGACATCCCTGCTGGCGACTCGCACTACATCGTGCGTGATCGATATGTGCTTCCCGTCGACGTGGAAGTGCAGGCCGTCCAACCCCATGCACACTACCGCGCCCGCGAGGTCGAGGGTGTGGCGACACTCCCAGACGGTTCGAGCCGGCGGCTAATCAGCATCAAGCAGTGGGACTTCAACTGGCAGCATCTCTATCGCTTCGTCTCGCCGTTCTGGCTTCCGAGAGGCACGACGCTCGAAATGCGTTGGGTGTACGACAACTCGAACGCGAATCCACGAAACCCCGTGATGCCGCCGGCTCGCGCCGAATGGGGACAGCGATCGGCCGAAGAAATGGGCGACTTGTGGATCCAGGTGCTGACGCGCACTCCCGCCGATCTGGAGACACTCACGCGAGACTTCCGGCCCAAAGCAATCACAGAAGACCTCACGGGCTACGAGCAACTGCTCGCGCGGATGCCCGACGATGCAGGCTTGCACGATGATGCGGCGGTGCTGAGCCTGGAATTGGGAAAGCCTGCCAATGCCGCGATGCATTTTGGCCGGGTCGCAGCGCTCAATCCTGAGTCCGCCCAGTCCCACTTCAATTACGGCACGGCTTTGACGCTCGCGGGGCGGCTCGACGAAGCGATTGCCGAACTGCAGCGGGCGCTCGTCATCGATCCGGGTTACACGAACGCGCACAACAACCTCGGCAATGCACTGTCGGCTTCCGGGCATCCCGGCGAAGCGGTTCCGCACTTCGAAGCAGCGTTAGCAGCGCGGCCTGCGTACGCGGAGGCGCAGTACGGACTCGGGATCGCTCGGCGCCAGCTTGGCGATCGATCCGGTGCGCTTGCGGCCCTTCGGGAAGCGGTCCATCTGAAACCGGGTTGGCTCGCCGCCAACATCGATCTGGCCTGGATCCTTGCAAGTACGGCGGTTTCAGCCGAGGAGCGCGATGAAGCGCTGAGGCTTGCCGAGACGGGCGTGGCACTGACCGCCAGACACGATCCAGCCGCCCTCGATACCCTCGCCGTCGCGCTCGCCGCGCGCGGCGCGTTCGAGGAAGCCATCAAAGCGGCAACCGACGCTCTCGAACTCTCACCGAGCCTCTCATTGTCCGCTGATATTCAAAGTCGAATCGATCTGTATCGTTCGAGACAGCCGTATCGCGTCGGCATCCAGCCATCCGGATCGCCGCTTTCCGCGACTCCTCCACATCGCTGACGAAACAAGTTGTTACAAATCCATTGTTGAATCGTTAAGCCGGCGCCCGCAGGATGACGCTTCCGAATTCGTCACCTCAGCGGCCGGCGCCCTTTCGGACGCGATCCGGCCGGAAGGAGCCCACTCCATGTTCAACGTGAAACGGATCGCGGTCGTTGGCGCGCTAGTAGTCCTGGCCGTGCCCGCCGTGGTCCGCGCCCAGAGCGGAATCATTGGCGTCGTCAAAGACACGACGGGGGCCATTCTCCCCGGGGTCACTGTTGAAGCCAGCAGTCCGGCGCTCATTGAAAAAACGAAGTCGACGGTCACCGACGAACAGGGTCAGTATCGGCTCGTCGATCTGCGGCCGGGCTCGTACGTGGTCGTTTTTACGCTGCCCGGGTTCAGCACGATTCGGCGCGACGGCATCGAGCTGCCTACTGACTTCACCGCTACGCTCAACGTTGACCTGAAGGTCGGGAGCGTCGAGGAAACCATCACCGTTTCGGGGCAGACGCCGGTCGTCGACGTTCAGACGGCGGCGCGCCCGTCGGTGATCAATCGCACGGAGCTCGATGCGCTGCCGTCAGGCCGCACGATCCAGGCGGTCGGTGCGCTCGTCGTTGGGGTCAGCCTCAGTGTTCCTGACACGGGTGGAACAACGGCTCTGCAACAGACCTACATGTCGGTGCACGGCGCGACCTCCGGCAACGTCACCGTCTTCGTGGACGGCATCAACATCACCGGGATGCAGGGATCCGTGCAGGCCTACTGGAACGAGGCGATGAACCAGGAGGTTTCGTATCAGACGAGCGGCATGTCGGCGGAAGTCCCCGGTGGCGGCGTGCGCGTAAATATGATTCCGCGTGAAGGCGGCAACTTGTTCAGTGGCTCCTACTTTGGAAACTACTCAGACGGAAGTCTGGAAGCGAGCAACCTGTCGGATGAACTGAAGGCGGCCGGACTGAAATCGACCGACAAGATCGACAAGGTGTGGGACACGAACTTCTCTCAGGGCGGGCGCATTGTCCGCAATCGGCTGTGGTTCTTCGGCTCGTATCGCTATTTCGGGATCGACGCACCGGTGGCCGAAACCTTCTACAAAGACGGTCGTCAGGGAATCAGCGACGAGCATCAGCAGAACTATCTTGCTCGCCTCACGTACCAGGTGAGTCCGAAAGCCAAGCTGTCCGCGTACTACGACCGCGTCTATCGCTTCCGTGGCCACTCGATGGGCGCCGGCGACGATCCCGCAACGGCCGCCATCCGGTGGACGACCCCGACGACGTACGACGGCGAAGCAAAATTCACGATGACCGCAACGCCGCGACTCCTCTACGAGCTCGGGTTCGCTGCGATCAGTACGCTGTTCGATACCGGTCACGTGGATCCGTCGCTGAAGAAAGTCCGCGGAACCCCTGAATGGTATGCCACCACGCGTAAACAGGATCTCGACCTGGGGACCATCTGGGGTGCAGGAACCGAAGGCCGCATCGGCCCGTTCCGCGATCACATCAACTCGGCCCTTTCGTATGTTTCGGGCAATCACAACCTGAAGGGCGGCGTTCAGTACAGCTGGGGCGTGTTCCATCGGCAAGGCGATGAGAATGCCGACCTCATTCAGCGTTACCGCAGCGGCGTGCCGACCGACGTGGTGGTGGCGAACACGCCGCGTGCACCGCGCGACAAGATGGACGCCGACGTTGGTCTCTACCTTCAGGATCAATGGCGGCTCAACCGCCTGACGGTCAGTCCCGGACTTCGTTACGAGTTGCTGAAGAACTCCATGCCGCTTCAGTATTCGCCGGCTGGCCGCTTCAAGCCCGCCGCCATTCTGCAGCCGAAGGACGGCGCCGACTGGAACAACTGGTCGCCCCGCATCGGCGTCGCCTACGACGTGTTCGGCACATCCAAGACGGCGGTGAAAGGCTCGTTCGCGAAATACAACACCAGCGAGCGCACCGACTTCATCGATGCGTACAACCCGGTGATTGCCGCTACCACCGCCGCCCTCTCGTGGACGGATCTCAACGGCGACGACATCGCGCAGGGTGAGCTGGGATGCACGTATCTGACCGCTGGCTGCGAAATCAACATGGCGCAGTTGCCGCGCGGGTTCGGAACGCCGTCACTATCGATTTCGCCGACGGAGGATCTGCGCACGAAAGGACGCGGCTACAACTACGAATACAGCGTCGGCGCGGAACAGCAGATCTGGACGAATCTGTCGATCGCCGGCACGTGGTACAGCCGGAACTTCTATCACTACGTCACGACCGACTACACCGATCGCAGCACGACCGATTACACCGCCGTCAACGTCGTCAGCCCACTCGACGGGTCAGTGTTCCAGGTCTACAACCTCGATCCCGCGAAGGTCGCCTTGACCAATCGTGTGGACGGGATGGCCAACGACAGCAAGCGGTACAACTACTACCGTGGGTTCGAATTCAGCTTCCGCTCGCGGCTGCCGGGAAAAGGCTCGTTCTTCGGCGGAACTTCAACGGGGCGAACGATCAGCGTGACCTGCGATCAACCTGACAACCCGAACCTGCTGCGGTTCTGCGATCAGACACAGGACGGCGTGGCGCCGCCAATCCAGACGTCCTTGAAGCTGTCGGGGTCGTATCCCCTGCCGCAACACGTTCAGTTCGGCATTTCGTACGTGCATCAACCAGGTGGTGCGCTCAACACGAGCTGGCTGATCACGCGTACGACGCGATACGGGGCAGACTGCAAGGGGCCGTGCACGCCCAATGGACTCGTCATGCCTACCCTCAGCGAAGCGTCGCTGACCGTGCCGCTGATTCCGAACGGCACCCAGACGCTGCCGGCGCTGAACAACCTGGATATGCGCTTCGGCCGCACCTTCAAGGTTGGCCGTTATTCGCTCGAGGCGATGGCAGAAATCTACAACGTGCTCAATACGAGCACGACACTGGCAGTCCGGTCCACCAACTTCGGGACACCCACGTTCCATGTGCCTGGCGGCAGCGGCGACGTCGGCACGCGTGGCGCCATTCCGTACGCGAGATTTTTCAAGTTCGGAGTCCAAGCTGGTTGGTAAGCAGATTGGTACGCAGACTTCAGCGCCCGATGATCACGAAGGCAGCGAAGGACACGAAAGGTGTGGATGTCTTCGTGACGGGCAAGCGAAGGAGACGCCGATATTGCGAACGCCTACTTCTTGATCGCGCGCAAAACCTTTGTCGTCATGAACCAGCGAAGTTTGCCTGGCCCCGCGGGAAACGTCTTCACATCGATCCGGCAGATGGCGCCCTTCTTGAACTCAATCGGATAACGCGCACCGGCGAGGCGCGCGGCAAGCTCACCGATGCCGGGCTCGTGACCAACGAGTGCCACCCGCGAACGACGGTTTTGCCTTTCCAGATCTGAGAGCACGCTCTGAATCGACCCGCCGGGCGCCAGCGAATCCATCGTCACGACCGGCGGACGCTGATCGAAGGCGGCGGCCACGATATCGGCCGTCTGGCGCGCCCGGACGAACGGGCTGGTCAAGATCGCGTCGAAGCGTACGCCCATGCGCTCGAGTCCACGCGCCGCCTTCCGCATTTTCTGGGTACCGTCGTCGGTCAGCGGCCGTTTGGCATCATCGGGCCACGAGTCGCCGCGTTCCTCCGCGATGGCGTGTCGAATCAGATACAGCTCGTAGGGTCCCGGCAACTCAACCGACCTTTCGTTTGATGGTGACTGCCGCGGGTGCGCCAGCGACGAGGTGGTCGCACAGCGCCACGAGTGCCGTCCGCTCGCGGACAAATCGCGCATGCAGAGCGCGGCAGCGGGTTTCGAGCGGGATGATGAGCGCGTCGAGATCGCGCCACGCCTTCAGATCGGGCGTGGCCAGCGTGCTCTGCACATGTCGTACGCGATCGATCACGGTCTGGACATCCAGCAACTGTCCGAGCAACGCCTGCGCCCGAACGAGCGCGCGCACCTCCGAGGCCGTGACGCTTGGCGTGATCTCAGCCGCGAGCTCCGCACCGAAGTAGAGCTTCCTGAGCGCCGCTCGGACGTCG
>Ga0070681_10001692_pt1 | contig 19735 bp, 18 predicted proteins | sample KBSC83BmetaG_FD_65650 | JGI IMG/M metagenome (GOLD analysis project Ga0070681, IMG submission 65650) | Corn rhizosphere microbial communities from Kellogg Biological Station, Michigan, USA - KBS C8-3B metaG | ecosystem: Host-associated > Plants > Roots > Rhizosphere | place: USA: Michigan... | reverse complement strand
AGCGACATCGCGAAGTGGAAAGCCGTCGCGAAGGCGGCGAACATCAAGAACGACTGAGGTTGCGGTCGAAGAAATCCATCACTCGCTGGATCGCGTCGTTCCACGTCGCGGCGTTGCCCCCTGTGCCGTCAAAGGAATGATGCGCTCCGGGGTAGACCTTCAGCGTCACCTCGCCGGCAAGGCGGTTGCAGTCGACAGCAGGCGTCCAGTCGACGAGCTCGCCGATCAGGATGAGGAGCGGGTAAAAGGCGACGCCCGCGCGGAATCCGGGCTGCCCCATGGTGAGCAAGGTCGTGCTGCCGCCATGCGAGCCGCCCATCACGCCGATGCGCTTTGCATCCACATACGGCAGGCGCTGCGCGTAGCCGAGCGCGGCGAAAGCGTCCTCCAGGCGGCGGTTCGGGCCGAGGTTGCCGCTGCGCGAGCCGGCGAGGCAGACGCCGTCGGGCGCGCCGCTCGAGCGCGGACCCAGCCCGCTGCAGTCGTGCAGGATGGCGACTACAGCGAGCGGACCTGCACCTTGCGCCACTTGATCGGGCCGCCTTGCGCGCCGTTCGCGCCGCCGGTCGCGTACTGCAGGCCAAAGGGGCCTTCGGCGTGCGCGGGATTCTGTGCGCTCGACGTCTGCACGCCGTTCAGCTTCACCGTGAGCTGCGAGCCCTTGGCGCTGACTTCATACGTGTTCCACCTGCCGCCGGCCCTGTTCTGCAGCGGCACGGCAACCGGCGCGACGTCGACGATGCCGCCGGTGCCGTACTTCGGGTCGGGGCGCGTGTCCCAGATGTTCACTTCGTAGCAGTTCTTCGCCGTGATCTGCTGCCGGTTGTTGCAGCGGATGAAGACGCCGCTGTTGGTGTCGGCCTCCGCGTAGAACTCCGCGCGCAGCTCGAAATCCTTGTAGGACTCCCTCGTCACCAGGAAGCCGCTCTTGCCGCGGTCGGCGACGATGGCACCGTCTTCGGCGCGCCAGTTGGCGTCGCCCACCCGCTCGAAATTCTCCAGGCCCTTGTCGCCATCGAGCAGCGTCCGCCAGCCGCCGCCCGGCATCACGCCCTTCATCTGCGCGCACGCCGCGAGCGCGGCGACGGCGGTCAGTGCAGCCAACGATCGCTTCATATCCCCTCCTCCGTGAGTGGAGGAGGGATTCTAGAGCGCCTGCCGGGCGATGCGCAGCCGCGTGGCGCGCAGGTCATCGCCGCGCAGCTCGCGCAGCGCATAGCCGGCGAAGTCGTCCGCCACTTCCTTGCGCCAGTAGAGGTCCATGTCGGTGTTGTCCATGGGCTTCGCGCGGTTCGCCACCATGCCGGCCGCCTCGGCGATGACCTCGTCGGTCAGGCGCTTGCCCTTCAGGAATTCGCCGGCCTTTTCCACCCGGAACGGGCGCGATGCGACGGCGCCGAGGGCGATCCGGGCTTCGGTGACGACATCACCGTCCAGCTTCACGGCGGCGGCCACGCCGAGGATCGGGAAGTCGAACGAGCCGCGGCGGCGGAGCTTCCAGTACGTGCTCTTCCACCCGGCAGGAATACGGACCTCGGTCAGGATCTCGTCCGGCGTGCGCGACAGATAGTCGATGCCGTCGTTCTGGTAGAGCGCTTCCACCGGAATCTGCCGCTCACCGCGCGTGCTGACCAGTGTAATGGCCGCGTTCAGCGCAATCAGCGCGGGCGCGGTGTCGGTGGACGAGACGGCGACGCAGCGCTTGCTCGCGGTGGCGACCCAGCAGGTGCTGCCGTCCTTCTTCAGGCAGAAGTCGATCGCCTTGCGCCACTCGTACGTCTGGTTGTAGTACGTGCAGCGCGTGTCGAGGCACAGGTTGCCGCCGAGCGTGCCCATGTTGCGGATGTGCGGCGTCGCCACCTGCGCCGCGGCGTGGCGCAGCGCGGCGGGTGTTTTCTCGCTCGCCACCAGCCCGCTGAGCGTGACGCCGGCGCCGAATGTGCCGTTGAGCGCGCGCAATTCCGGCACGCGAGCGAGCGAGACCAGGACCTGCGGCGCCTGGTGGCGCCGCTTCATGTTCGGCAGCAGGTCGGTGCCGCCGGCGATGAGCATCGCGCGCGGGCCTTCCGCCGCGAGGATCTGCGCCGCCTCGGCGACCGAGCGCGGCGCTCGATGCTCAAACCACGGCAGCCGCAGCATCGCGCTTCGCCTCCTTGCCGTCGCCGCCTTCCCAGGGCGGCAGGACGAACGTCGGAGCGGGATACGGCACCGCCGGGAACGACGTCGGGCCGACGCGCTTGTCCTGCGCATGCAGCGCGCGCAGCACCTTGTCCGGCGTGATCGGGATCTCGTCGATGCGCACGCCCACGGCGTCGAAGATCGCGTTCGCGACTGCCGGCATCACGGGCAGTAGCGGGCCTTGGCCGACTTCCTTGGCGCCGTATGGGCAGTTCGGATCCGGGTCCTCGATGAAGGCGACTTCCACCTCCGGCATGTCCAGCGCGGTGAGGCTCTTGTAGTCGAGCATGGATGGCGCGCGGTGCACGAGCGCGCCCGAAAGCTTTTCCGGCAGCCGGCGGAACGACTGTTCTTCCATCAGCGCCTCGCCGAGCCCCATGTACACGCCGCCGATCACCTGGCCGCGCGCCAGAGTCGGGTTGAGCGCGCGTCCGATGTCGTGCGCGATCCAGATCTTCGGCACGTGGATCCAGCCGGTGCGCTCGTCGACCTCCGCTTCGACGACGCACGCCGTGAAGCTGTAGGCCGGCGACGGACCGACGCCCGCGCCCTTGTATTTGCCCAACGCCCTGGGCGGCGCATACGAGCCGACGGCGGAGAGCGTGCCGAGTTGCGCTTCGGCGGCGTGGACCGCCTCGACGAACGTCATGCCCGTGCCGGAATTGTCCGCCGCGAATACGCGGCCTTGCGAGAACACCACGCGGTCCGGCAGCGTGCCGAGCGTCTCCGCGACGACGGCGGCGATCTGCGCACGCAGCCGCTCCGCCGCCTGCAGCGCGGCGTTACCGGCCATGATCGTCACACGGCTCGAGTACGAGCCGAGGTCGACCGGCGTGATGCCGGTGTCGCCGGTCACGACGCGCACCGCGCCGATGTCGACGCCGAGCGCCTCCGCGGCGAGGCCCGCGAGCACATCGTCCGAGCCCTGGCCGATCTCGGTGGCGCCGCAATAGACGATCACCGCGCCCGAGCGGTCGAGGAGGATCTGCACGCCGGAGTGCGGCATCTTGTTCCAGTAGATCGCCACGCCGGCGCCGCTCATGTACGTGCTGCACGCGAGGCCGACGCCGCGGCCGCGGCCGAGCTTGCGGTGCTTCTCCTTCCAGTCCGACATCCCGGTGACTTTGCGGATGCACTCGGCGAGGCCGTTGGAGCCGATGCGCAGCCAGCTCGCGGTCAGCGATTCGGGTTTGGTAACGTTGGCGAGGCGCAGCTCCGCCGGGTCCATGCCGAGGTGGCGCGCGATCTTGTCGAGCTGCACTTCCTGGCCGAAGCGCGGCTGCGGAGTGCCGTGGCCGCGCTTCGGGCCGCACGCCGGCTTGTTGGTGAAGACGCGGCACGCCTCGAACTTGAAGCGCGGATAGTGGTAGGTCACCGGCGTGAGCACGCCGGTGTAGAACGTGCTCGCCGGGCCGTGCGAGCCGTAGCCGCCGCCGTCGAGCAGCGTCTGCAGGTGCATGCCGGTCAGCCTGCCGTCCTTCGTCACGCCGGTCTTCATCCTGAAGAGCACCGGATGGCGGCCGCGGTGCACGTAGAACACTTCCTCGCGCGTGAGGCCGATCTTCACCGGGCGGCCGAGGACCAGCGCCGCCTTGCTGACGACGAACTCGTGGCCGCCCGGATCGCACTTGCCGCCGAAGCCGCCGCCATTCGGCGTCGCCACCACGCGGATCTGGCTCTCCGCGATCTGCAGCACGCGCGCGAGCTGGCGGTGCAGGTAGTGCGGGTTCTGCGTGCTCGACGAGATCTGCAGCTTGCCTTCGCCGTCGAGGAACGCGAGCGAAGCCTGCTGCTCCATCGGCAGGTGCGTGTTGCCTTCGTAGAAGAAGATGTCCTCGAAGACCAGCTCCGACTTGGCGAGGGCCTCGGCCACGTCGCCGAACTCGTAGGACTGGTTGCGATGGATGTTGCCCTGCTCGCCGTAGTCGTGGATGCGCGGCTCCGGCCGTTGCAGGCCTTCCTCCGGGTTGGATACCGGTGGCAGCACGCGGTAGCGCACCTCGATGAGCCGCAGCGCCTCGACTGCCGTCTGCTCGTCGACGGCGACGACCGCCGCCACCGGGTCACCTACGTAACGCACCCGCTCGCGCGCGAGCGGATACTCGTCGACGGAGACCGGCATGATGCCGAACGGGACCGGGAAGTCCTGTCCGGTGAGGACGAGATGGACGCCGGGGTACCGGCGGGCTCTTTCGGTTTCCACGGCTTCGACCACGGCGTGCGGATGCGGCGAGCGCAGCAGCTTCGCGAACAGCATGCGCGGCAGGGCGAGGTCGTCGGCGTAGCGCAGCTGTCCGGTGACCTTGGCGCGGCCGTCGACGCGGCGGCGGGGCTTGCCTACGATGTCAAAGCGTTTTTTCATTTCGCAGCCGGGCGGCGGCATCCTCGATCGCTTCGGTGATCTGCTGGTAGCCGGTGCAACGGCACAGATTGCCCGCGGTCGCCTCGCGGATCTGGTCGCGCGTCGGGCTGGGATTGCGGTCGAGCAGCGCCTTGGCGGTCATGATCACGCCCGGCGTGCAGTAGCCGCACTGCGAGCCGCCGAAGTCCGCGAACGCGGCCTGCAGCGGGTGCAGGCTCGGTCCGCGCGCGAGGCCCTCGATCGTCTCGACGCGGCGGCCTTCGCAGCCGAGCGCCAGGGTGAGACAGGAAAGCTGCGGCTCGCCGTCGATCAGCACCGCGCAGGCGCCGCACTCGCCCAGCTCGCAGCCGTGCTTGGTGCCGGTGAGGCCGAGGTCCTCGCGCAGCACTTCGAGCAGCGTCTTGTAGGGCGCGACCGATGCTTCGGCCGGTTCGCCGTTCACGGTCAAGGCAAGCTGCACGCTGCGCCGCATTTGTTTGGGCCCCAAACTAATGGACCGCTACTGTACTGCGGCCCGCGCCCGGCGGCAACGGCGATCAGCCGGCGGCGTTCTTCCCCACCTGGTAGCACTCGCACGCGGCGCGCTCCAGGGCGGCGCGGTCGAGGATGGAGATGCGGCCGCGCGAATAGGCGATCACCTGATCGCGCTGCAGCCGGCACGCGGCCTCGGTGATGCCCTGGCGGCGCGAGCCGAGCGCCTCGGCGATCTGCTCGTGGGTGAGCTCGAGCGGCATGCGCTCGGCGTGGTCGGCATACGCGAGCAGCCGATGGCAGAACTGCTGCTCGACGGTGTGGCTCAGCTTGCAGACCACGCTTTGCGAGAGCTGCCGGATGACGAGCTCGGCGAAGCGCAGGACGAGGCCGCGGAACGCCTCGCTCGCGTCGAACGCCCGCCGCGCGCAGGCGAGGGGAACGCGATAGGCCTCGCCGCCCATTCGCACCACGGCGCGATGCAGCGCGCTCGTCGCGCCCAGCAGCGGGCCGACGCCGACGACGCCGTCGGCGCCGACCAGCATGATCTCCGGCATCGCGCCGCGACGGTTGACCTGGAGGAGGGACACGACCGCGCCGGCCGGGAAATAGATGTGCTTTAGCGCGTCGCCCGCCTCGAACACGGTGTAGCGAGGCGCGAAACGCACCGCCTCGATCGGATGGAGCAGGCGCAGATCCTCCGGCGCGAGGCCGGCGAGGATGCGATTGCCCGCCGCCGATGCGCCGACCGGTGCATGAGCCACGCTTCCTACGGGCTGCGGGAGGGCCGTCGCTTGTCGCATAGCTCTTACGGGGTGTAGCTCGTTCCGATTCGCGTCATTCCCTCTGTGAGAGTGGTGATTACCGCGCTTCGGCCCTATCGCCAACGTCCGTGCCGATGTCGCGACACCGCGAGCCCTGTCCCGAACGCATTGACCGTAAAGCGTCCGTCGGCGGACACACGAACGTGAGCGGGTCCGTACTCTTTGCGCACGCGCAATTGTTGGCATTGGACAGTGACAAACGAATCGCCCGCCGTCTCCTCGTTTCCAGTCCCTTCGGACGTCCCGCTGCACATGGCGGCCGGCGGCCGGCGCCTTCCGCTCGGCGAGCGCCTGCGGCGCGCGGCCGACCGGATCATGGCGCTCGTCCTTCTTGTCGTATTCAGCCCCTTGATGCTCGCCTGCTGGCTCCTCATCCGGCGAGACGGCGGCCCGGCCACCTTCGCGCACTACCGGGTGGGTGCGGCGGGACGGGTGTTCCGCTGCTTCAAGTTCCGCACCATGTGCGCGGACGCCGAGCGCGTGCTGCGCGAGATCCTCGACCGTGATCCGGCGCTGCGCGAGGAATGGCGGCGCAGCTTCAAGCTGCAGAAGGACCCGCGCATCACGCCGGTCGGGCACTGGCTGCGGCGCACGAGCCTCGACGAGCTGCCCCAGCTCCTCAACGTGCTGCGCGGTGACATGGCCCTGGTCGGGCCGCGGCCGATCACGCTGACGGAGCTGCGCCTGTACGGCCCGGCGCGCTGGCAATACCTCTCCGTGCTGCCCGGCATGACCGGCCTCTGGCAGGTGAGCGGCCGCAACCGCGTGAGCTACGAGCGCCGCGTGCAGCTCGACGATGAATACGTGCAGAACCGGTCGGTCTGGCTCGACGTGCAGATCCTGGTGCGCACGGTGCTCGTCGTCCTGACGCGCGACGGAGCGAGCTGATGGAATCGACCGACGTCTGCGTGCTGCACATTGCCGGCGACGCCGCCGCCGACAGCCTGCAAGGCATCATCCAGGCGCTCGCCCAGCTCGGGCTCCACCAGGTGCTGTTGCCGCTTCGGTCGACCTCCACCCCTTGCGGCTGCGAGCAGGCCGAGGTCAGGATCGTGCAATGGCCGGCCCCGCCGCTCGCGCGCCTGCATGCGCTCGAGGAGGAGCTCGCCGCCCTCGCCGCCGCGCGCACCTTCTATGCCGTCCACCTGCACGGCGCCATAGCGTGCCTCCTCGGCTCGCGTGCGCTGCGCGAGAGCACCGTGGCCGCGCGGCTGCCGCACTCCACGCGGCTTCTTTTTTCGCCACGGCTCGCGCACCTCAGCCCGTGGCGCAGCGTGCTCGTCAGCCGGATGCTGAAGGCCGAGCTGGCGCCGCTGCAGCGCGGCGTGCTGCTCGCCGCGCCGGGCGAGGCGCACATCCTTTCGCGCCTCCTCGAGCGCTCGGCCGAAGTGCTGCCGCCGAGGGTGGAGGCGCTCTACCTGCAGTCGAGCCGCGCCGAGAGCGCGCGCCCGGCGATCCTCGCCGGTGGCGCCGGCATCGAGGCGATCGACGGCGTGAGCCGCCTCGCCGTGCTGCTGAACGGCCGCGAGGAGCGCGTCGGCATCGCCTGGCTCGGACCCGTCAGCCGCGCCGAGCGCGCGCAGCTGCAGGCTGCCGGCGTGCAGGTCTTCGACGCCGAGGACGATGCGGCCACCGCGCGGCTCCTCTCGAACGCCACCGCGTACCTGCACATCTCGCAGACCGCGGCGCGGCTGCGTGCCCTCGCGCAGGCGATGGCGGCCGGGGTGCCCTGCCTCGCCTCCGACACGCTCGCGCACCGCGCTCTGGTCCGCCACGGCGAGACCGGCTTCATCTGCGCGGGCGACCTCGACTTCGTCGAGCGGCTGATCCTCCTCTTGCGCGATGCCGGCGAGCGCGAGCGCGTCGGCCAGGCCGCGCGCGCCGAAGCCGCGCGCCTCTTTACGCTTCGCCACTTCGAGACGGCCGTGCTGCGCGCGTACGGCTTCCACCGCGTGACGCTGCTGCCGAAGAAGTCCATCCATGTGGCCTGAGGAGCGCACCATGTCCATCATTCGCCTCGTCGCCTGGCTTGCCCTCCTCGTGACGGGTATCGCCCACGCGCAGTCGATGCAGGAGGTGATCGGCGCCGGCGACACGGTACGCATCACAGCGTTCCGCTATCCGGAGCTGACCACGGAAACCCGCGTCTCCGAGCAGGGCACGATCCACATGCCGCTCGCCGGGCTGGTCGAGCTGCAGGGACTTACGCCCGAGAAGGCGTCGGCCCTCATCGCCGAGAAGCTGAAGAGCGGCAATTACCTCCTCGATCCGCAGATCAGCGTCGCCATCGTTCAGGCAAGGAGCCGCCAGGTCTCCGTGCTCGGGTATGTCGCCCATCCCGGGCGCTATACGCTCGAGGGCGCGACGGCGCGGCTGTCGGACGTCGTAGCGATGGCGGGCGGGCTCTCGCCGAGCGCGTCGGATGTGCTGGTCGTCAAGCGCACACGCCAGGGCAAGACGCAAACGCTGAACGTCGACCTCGGCGCCATCATCCGCGGCAGCCGCGACGTCGAGGACCTGGCGCTCGCGAGCGGCGACTCGGTGTTCGTGCCGAAGGCGCCGGTGGTGTACGTCTACGGCGAAGTGACCCACGGCGGCAGCTTCCGCCTGGAGCCGGGCATGACCGTGATGCAGGCCATCTCGCTTGCCGGCGGCGTCACGCCGCGCGGCTCCGAGCGGCTCGCCAAGCTGCGCCGCAAGCGCCCCGACGGCACATGGGTCGAGATGCCGGCGCACCCGACCGACGTCGTCGCCGCCGACGACGTGGTCTTCATCCGCGAAAGCATCTTCTAATGCGCGTCGACGAACTGCTGCTCATCCTGCGCGCCCGCTGGCGCCTCGTGGCGGTGACCTGGGCCGTAATCGTGGCCGCCGCCCTCGCCGTCTCCCTCGCCTTGCCACCGCGCTACGAGGCGACGGCCACCCTGCTCGTCGACATGAACGGCGCCGACCCGGTCGCGGCGCAGGCCTTCCGGCCGGCCGGCAGCCTCTCCACGCAGATGGCGACGCAGGTCGACATCCTGAAGAGCGAGGAGGTGGCGATCGGCGCCCTGCGCATCGCCGGCGTCGATCGCGACCCGAAATGGCGCGAGCAATGGATGAGCCGCACGGACGGACGCGGCAGCTACGAGTCCTGGCTGGCCACGCGCATCCTGCGCGGGCTCGATGTACGGCCCTCGCGCGACTCCAACGTCGTGACCATCGGCTACACCTCGAAGGATGCCGAGCTCTCGGCCGTGCTCGCCAACGCCTTCGTGCGTTCCTACCTCGAGGCTTCGCTGCGCCTCAAGGTGGATCCCGCGAAGCAGTTCAACGCCTTCTTCGCCGAGCGCGCGAAGGCGGTGCGCGACCAGCTCGATGCGGCCAAGGCGCGCCTCTCCGCCTACGAGAAGAAGAACGGCGTGCTCCTCGGCGAGGACGACGTCGAGGCGGCGCGCCTCTCCGAGCTCACGTCGCAGCTCGTCGCCCTGCAGGACGCCGTGACCGAGGCGGCCAACGCGCAGAAGCAGGCCGGCGCCGCGCCGGGCGACATGCGCGACGTGCGCAACGACCCGGAGGTCGCGGCGCTTACCAGCGAGGCCGTGCGCATCGAGGGACGGCTGGCGGAGCTGCGCACGCAATTCGGCGAGCAGCACCACTCCATCATCACCGCCAAGCGCTCGCTCGCCGACGTGAAGCAGCGCCTGCAGGAGGCCATGCGGCGCGCTGCCGGCAGCTTCGAGGTCGCCGTGAAGGTCAACCGCGCGCGCCTCGCCGAGGCGCAGGCCGCGGTCGAGCGCCAGCGCGCCCTCGTCGCCCGCCGCAAGGCGCAGCGCGATGCCGCCACGGCGCTGGTGCGCGACGTGGAGAACGCGCAGCGCGCCTATGACGCGGTGCTTTCGCGCGCGAGCCAGACGGCGCTTGAGAGCGCGAACACCACCCAGACCAGCGTCTCCGTGCTGAAGACCGCGACCGCGCCGCTCTGGTCGCCGATGTTCCTCATCCTCAATACGAGCGTCGCGGCGCTGCTCGGCCTGCTGCTCGGCGCATGGCGCGCGATCGCCGCCGAGGGCCGCGACCGCCGCGTGCGCAGCATCGCGGATATCACCGAGCGGCTGCAGCAGCCGCTGATGCTCGTCCTGCCGAAAGCCAGCCCATGAACGCCATTCCCCTGGAGAGCCGGGTCGCGCGGCGGCGGCCGCTCGGCGCCTACCTGCGAGACGCCGGCAAGCTCAGCGCCGAGGACGTGGTGCGCGTCGCAGCGTGCCAGAAGGAACGAGGTCTGCGCTTCGGCGAGACGGCGGTGGCGCTCAAGCTGCTGGCGCAGGACGACGTGCGCGCCGCGCTCGCCGCGCAATTCGACTATCCGTTCGGCGTCGAAGGCGCCGACCGGGAGCTGGTCGTGGCCGCCGACCCGTTCGGCGCGCAGGCGGAGCGCTTCCGGGAGCTGCGCAGCCGCCTGCTGCTCGAGGCACTGCCCGAGAGCGCGCCTTCCAGCCTCGCCGTGCTGAGCGCGCACCCGGGCGAGGGACGCACGTACATCGCCGCCAACCTCGCCGTGGCCTTCGGCCAGCTGGGCCATCGCACGCTCCTCGTCGACGCCGACCTGCGCGGCGGGCGGCTGGAGCGGCTGCTCGGCGCCGATACGGCCACCGGGCTCAGCCACGTCCTCGCCGGCTTCGCCGATGCGGCCGACGCCCTGCAGCGCGTGACGCCCCTCGGCAACCTGTGGTTCATGCCGGCCGGCGCGCTGCCGCCGAATCCGGTCGAGCTCCTGCAGCGGCCGGCGTTCGAGACGCTGCTGGCGGCGATGACGGAAAAGTTCGACCGCGTGGTGCTCGACACGAGCGCCGCGAGCCGCGGACCGGATTGCCGCGTGGTCGCCGCCCGCTGCAGCGCGAGCCTCATCGTCGCGCGCCGCAACGAGGCGCGTCTGGCGGAGCTGGAGCGCCTGGTGGCCGCGCTCGAGCGCGGCCCGTCGCGCATAGCCGGGGTCGTGATGAACGAGCGCTGAGCGGCACGGCATGAGCGTCGCGGTCCTCCGACCCGCCTTACGACCTGCGTGGCAGCTGCCACGCACAGCCCAATCCGCGTTCTTCCTCAAGGCGGGCCTTGTCTTCGCCGTCCTCGCGCTGACGGTGCTCGACCGCTTCGGTCTCCACGTGACCTCGAGCTGGTCGATGCCCGCGGCGCTTGCCGCCATGTACGCGCTCGTCGCCATCATGGTGTTGACCGACACGGCGCAGATCGATCCCCGCGCCGCGGCCCTCTTCGTGGCGCTCGTCACCGTCGCGGGGGCGAGCTACCTGCTCAATACCTGGTTCGAGCCGCGGGCGCTGCGTACCGTCACTGCCCTGCTGCTGGTCGCGCTTTCCTATGCGCCTTTCGTGATCAGGCTCGCCCCGGCCGCGGCCGACGCGCGGCTCTGGCGCTGGACGCTTCGCCTCTTCGCCAACGCCGCGGCGTTGGTGGCCGTCGCCGGCATCGTCCAGTTCTTCGCGCAATTCGTGACCGACGCCGGATGGCTCTTCAACTACACGCCGCTGATTCCGGAGGCGGTTCGCACGAGCGGGAACTGGAACACCGTGCATCCGGTAGCGAGCTGGGTGCAGGCCGACGGCTACTGGATCAAGTCCAACGGCTTCTTCATGCGCGAGGCCTCGTTCTTCTCGGTGGTCCTCGCCTACGGCATCGTGTGCGAGCTGATCCTCGGCGTGCGGCGCTGGGCCGTCGTGGTGATGGCGGCCGGGCTCGTCCTCTCGTACTCGGGCTCCGGCCTCGTCGCCCTGGCAGTCGCGCTCGTCTTCCCGCTCGAGCGGCGCACGCTCCTGCGAGTCCTCGGCGCCGGGGCGTGCGTCGCGGCCGTCGTTTACCTCCTCGGCGACACGCTGAACCTTTCCTATACCGTGGACCGCATCGCCGAGTTCGGCGATGAGAAAAGCAGTGCCTACTGCCGGTTCCTCCAGCCCGCAGTCGCAGTCGCGCAGGGACTGCAGATCGACCCCTGGAGCGCGCTCCTCGGACATGGCCCGGGCAGCCTGACGCGCTGGGGCATGACGTGCGCCGACCTGCACGAGCCCACCTACGGCAAGCTGCTCTTCGAATACGGCCTGCTCGGCGCCTTCGCCTTCGGCGGCCTGCTGCTGCTGGCACTCAACCGCTCGCAGGCGCCGCTGCGCTTGCGCATGGCGCTCGCCGTGAGCTGGCTCTTCGTCGGCGGCAACCTGGTGAGCTCCGAAGTGCTGACGATGATCTTCCTCTTCTGCGCCGTATGGCCAAAGTCGCCCTCTTCCTGACGCGCTCGCCGGGAGCGCCGATGACCGGTCGCAAGGCCGTCATCCGCAGCACCATCGCCGCGCTTGTGGCGGAGGGGCACGCGGTCGACCTCATCGTCGCGGCGAAGCCCGATGCGGCGTTCCGCCATCCCGGCAAGGTGATGTGGCTCGGCCCGCCGCGCAAGGTCCGCATGCTGTTCAATGCCGCCTGCAGCGTGGCCGGAGGCGCACGCTCGCTCAACGAAGCCCTCTTCCACTCGCGTGCGCTGCTCGCGAAAGTACGGCCGCTGCGCGGCGCATACGACTTCGCCATCGCCGACACGATCCGCATGGCGCCTTATGCCGCCGCCCTCGGCGTGCCATGGCATCTCGACATGGATGATCTTTTCTCGGCGCGCTACGAGAAATTCGCCGCCGGCGGCTCGCTCTCGGCCGAGGTGGTGCTCGGCTACTTCCGCGACAGCGCGCCAGGCCTCGCGCGCGTGATTCCGCAGGGATTGATGCGCCAGGTGCTGCTCGCGGAAGCGGCGCGCATCCGGCAGCGCGAGCTCTACTGGGCGCGGCAGGCGAACACCGTCTCGCTCGTCTCGCCCGAGGAGTCGGAGCGTTTCTCGCGCGATCTCGGCCGGCCGGTGCTCAGCCTGCCCATGAGCGTGGCAGCAAGCGACGAAACGTGGGTACCGAACAGCGCGCCCGTCTTCGTGGGCCCGCTCGACTACAAGCCGAACCTCGATGCGCTCGACTATTACCAGCGCGAGGTGTTTCCCGCCCTCGAAGCCGCGGGAGCGGCGTCGGTGCTGCACCACGTCGGCAACGCTCCCGAGACGCTGCGACGGCGGTTCAAGGAACAGGTGGTGCGCTTCGAGGGCTACGTCGCCGACCTCGCCGCGCGGCTGCGCGAAGCGGCCTGCTTCGTGGCCCCGATCGTGAGCGGGACGGGAATCAAGACCAAGGTGCTCGAAGCCATGGCGGCCGGCGTGCCGGTGGTGACCACGGCGGAGGGCGTGGCGGGCCTGCAGGTCGCGCACGGCCGCGACTGCTTCGTCTGCCGCCGGCCGGCCGATTTCGCCGAGGCCTTCCGCGCGCTCGCCGACCCCGGCCTCGCCGCCGAGATCTCGCAGAACGCGCGGCGCTACGTGGGCGAGAACTTCTCGCTGCCCGTGCTGCGCCGCCGGTGGGCGGCTGTGCTGCGGGAGCTCGCCCGATGAACGCGCGGGTCGAAGCGAGCGACGACCTCCTCGAGCTCGAGATCCGGGAGATCTGGAAGCGGCTGCTCTATCGCGACGACATCGGTCTCGACGAGGATTTCTTCGACGCCTCCGGCGACTCGATGAGCGCCATGCAGCTCCTCGTCGAGCTCGAGGCGCTCGCCGGCCGGCCCTATCCGGAAACCGAGCTCGGCAACCTGACGATCCGCCGCATCGCCGCCGTGCTGAAAGCGCACATACCCGAGCAGCACAGCTGCCTCACCGAAGTGCACGTGCCCAGCACCGACGCCGCGCTCGATTCCGCCGACGTCTGGGCCCGCCTGCGCGCCGTGCGGCGCATGACGCGCGTCCTGCAGGAGCGCGCGCAGGGCTGCATGACGGAGGCCGGCGCCGGCAGCGGCATTCCCTTCTTCTTCTGCCACGGCGACTTCCAGGCACGCGGCGTCTATGCGCACCGCCTCGCCGCGCTGCTGCCGCCCGAGCAGCCGGTGTACCTCCTGCATCCGCAGCGCCAGCCTGCGCCGCGAACCACCGTGGAGGACCTGGCGCAGGTTTACCTGGAGGAGATCCGGCGCGCCGCGCCCGCCATGCCGGTGGTGCTCGGCGGCTACTGCAACGGCGGCTACGTGGCGTGGCACCTCGCGCACCTGTTGCGCGCGCGCGGCGTCGAGGTGCTCGGCGTATTCCTGGTCGAGACCCCGTCGCTCAACGCGCGCCCCCTCCTACGCGCGACGGCGTCGCTCCTCAAGCGCGCGCCGCGACTGCAGGAGCTCGGCACACGCGCGGTGCGCAGTCTCTATCGGCACGGCGGCCGCAATTTCGCCACGCGGCTCTTTCGCGCGGTGCGCGAGCGCCTGCGCGGCAAGCGCAAGCCCGGCGGCACGCCGTCATGGTGGACCTTCGTCAGGGGCATGTCGGCGCGGTATGTGCCGCCGGTCATCGACGTCGACGTCTACTGCTTTCTCGCGGAGGAAGAGGACCGGCGCGAGACGGAGCCCGCGCGCTGGCGCGCCCTTGCCCGCAGCGTGACCGAGATCACCGTCCCCGGCACGCATCTCTCCGCCGTGATCGCGCATCGCCACATGCTCGCCGGCGCCTTCGCCGAGGCGCTCGGCGACGCGCTCGCGCGCCACAGCCTCATTGCGGAGCGCGCAAAGCCTCTGCGATTCCGCTCCCCAGCAAAGCGCGCCGCGCAGGGCGGATAAGCAGTAGCGCCGCCGCGCCCGCCACGGCGGCGGCCCCGCCCACCAGCCCGAAGCGCATCCATCCGGCCTGCAACCCGCAGGCGAGGAGCGCCACCGCCGCGGCAAGCGCGGCGGCTGCCCCGACAGCCACCGCCGGCCAGACGGCTTCGAGCTGCTCGCGCAGCTTCACCGGGCCGCTCCGGCCGGCGGTCCAGGCCATCGCGGGCAGCGTGATGAAGAAGCTCACCAGCGAAAAGCCGGCGGCGATGCCGATGGCGCCGAACGGGCTTCCGGCCAGCGCACCACCCCCCCGCAGCGCGAGATCGGCGATCGCCCAGCGATGCAATTCGGCGCCGCGTCCCTGGCTCGTGAGCAGCTGGGCAAAAAGCGAGGCGAATCCGCGCGCGACGATGGCGAGCGAGAACCAGGCGAGCAACGGCGCTGCCGGTCGCCACGCCGGGCCGAGCAGGCACAGCATCAGGTCCTCGGCGATGATCGGCAGCACGAGCGCGAGCGGCAGGACGAGCATCCAGGCGCGCTGCGCCATCGCGACGTAGGCGCGCCGATATTCGTCGGGTGTGCGCAATCGGCAAAGCAGCGAGAGCGCCACGTCCGTCACGGGCAGCAGCAGCGACGTGTACGTGATGTGGAAGAACTGCAGCGCGCGATTCAGGAAGCCGACCTGCGTCGCGCCGAGGCGGAAGCCGGCGACCAGGGCGATGTTGTTGGCGAGGTACGTCACCACGTTGTACGAGGCGAGGTGGCCGCCGAAGCGCAGATTCATGCCGGCCGTCTCGAGCCGCGGCCGGCCGGGCAGGCGCCCATACACGGCGCTGGCGGCGAGCGTCGTCCACACGCCGTAGGCCACCTGCCCGGCGAGGAGCGCCCACACGTCGCCCCATAGCCAGGCGCAGGTCACGAGCGTGGTCAGCGTGACGAGCGTGCCGCTGCCCTCGATGAAGGCCACCTTGTCGTAGCGCAGCTCTCGGCGCAGGAACGCTGTCTGCACGAACCCCAGGCCTTCGATCACCAGGACGCCCGCGAGCACCCAGCTGATCGGCGCGAGGACGGGCGTGCCATAGAAGCGCGCGAGAAGGGGCGCGACCGCCGCCAGAAGGAGGGCCGTGGCGAGCGAAAGCCACACGCTCATCCAGAAATAGGCGTCGTGCTGGCGCTCGCTGAGCGAAGGAGCCTGGGCGATGGAAGCGACCAGGCCGAACTGGCGGAAGATGGTCAGCGCACCGAAGGCGAGCGTCGCCATGGCCCAGATGCCGAAATCGGCGGGCGGGATGAGGCGCGGCAGGATGGCGATCGACACCGCCGTCGAGATGACCGACAGCACGCGCGTCGCCAGCATGGCGTGCGTGCCCGAGCGGGCGCGCGCCGCGAGCTCGTCTAGCGCGAGATCGTCACGGCGCAAGCACGAATCCGCTGGCGCGCAGCCAGGCGGCGGTGAGCGGCAGGGCCTCCGACATCGGAAAGCGGGGCTGGTAGCCGAGCAGGCGCGCGGCCTTCGCGCTCGAGAACGACACGCGGCGGCCGAACGCCTCCAGCTCGTTCGCGTTCGGCGTGTTGCGCACGCGCGCCTCGGCGGCCTTCATGAAGCGCCGCGCGAGCTCCGAGCGCTGGTAAAGCGCCATGATCTGCGGCTTCAGGCGCTTGAGCGTCGCCTTGGCGACGGCGCGCACCGGCTCCATCGCCTTCTGCGCGAAGCGCGCCTGCGCCGGCTCGGCGTAGACGAGCGGCGCAAAGCCGAGCGCGCCGTTCAGCGCCTGGAAGTACTCGTTCCAGCTCGGCCGCTCCGGGCCGTTGATGTTGAACGCCTCGCCCGGTGCGGTTCGCGCCTCGAGCGCCGCGAGGATCGCGCCGATGAGGTCGTCGACGTACACCAGGTTGCAAGTACCCTGCGCCGCCGCGGCCGGCACGAGCCACGGCGCCGCCTGCAGGCGCTGCGCGTAAGCCACGGTGAACGTCGCGCCGAACGGGCCGTGCACCAGCGTCGGCCGCAGGATCGTGACGGGCAGGCCGCGCGCCGCCATCGCACGCACAGCCTGCTCCGCCTCGATCTTCGAATCGCCGTAGACGCGGCCGGTCACGGCGTATGCGCGATCTTCCAGCACCTCGCCCTCCGGCCGCCCGTACACGTCGACGGTGGAAAGATGCACCACCTTGCGCACGCCGGCCTGCAGAGCGCCTTCCATCAGGACGCGGGTACCCTCGACGATCGTCGCGCGATCGTCTCCGGTCACCGCGCAATGGACTAGGTGCGTCACGCCCGACAGCGCGCGTGCCACCTGCTCCGCATTGCGAATATCGCATTGCGCGAGCTCGACCCCGAAGCGGGCGACCCGCGCCGCGGTCGACCAGCGGCGCACGCCGGCGACGACCTGCCAGCCGCCCGCGCAATGCAGGACTTCGACGAGGCGCGCGCCGATGAAGCCGCCCGCGCCGGTGACCAGGATCCGGCTAGCCATTGGCTGCCCAGCGCTCCTGCGCGAAAAGGCGCTGCCAGGCGTCGTGCCAAGGCTCTCGCAGCGCCTTGCGCTGCGCGTAGCACGTATCGATCACCGAGATCGCCGCGCGCACGTCGGCAGCGCTGACCAGCGGCTCGGCGCGCCCGGCGATCACGTCGGCAAAGTTATCGAGCAGCACGGCCACGAAGTCCTCGTAGACCTGCCATGCGCGTCCCGCGCTGCGCCTGCGGCCGTTCAACCGGAAGCTCGAGAGATCGTAGGCGCCGCCTTCGATGCAGCCCTTCGAGCCCACGATGCGATACGCGTTGCGCAGCTTGGTGAGCCAGCTGAGATGGATGTGCGCATCCACGCCGCCCATCCGCAGCCTGATGCGCGCCACCGCTTCGGTGCCGCCGCGCGAGTCGTCGGCGTAGTCCACGATCTGCGGCTCGCCGCCGAGCCACCAGCACACGAGGTCGACCACGTGCACGCCGGTATCGAAGAGGACGCCGCGGCCGCCGCGGAAATACGCCGGCGTCGCCGCCGGCCAGTCGAACGGCGCGCCCAGCTCATAGTGGAGCTCGCGCAGCTCGCCGAGCGCACCCTCGGCGATCAGCCGGCGCACCTCGCGCGACGCCGGGAAGAGCCGGCGGGTCTGGTTCACCATCACGGGCACCTTTTGGGCGCGACCGGTCTCGACGATCGCGTCCACCTCCGAGGCGGTCTCGGCGAGCGGCTTCTCGCACAGCACCGCGACGCCGTGGCGCGCGAGCTCGAGGGTGATGGGCACATGCAGGTGGTGCGGCGTGAGGACGAGCGCGCCGGCCACGCGGCCGAGTACCTGGCGATAGTCGGTCACGGCCTCGCTCGCGCCCAGGCTCGCGCGCATCTTCTCGGCGCGGGAGCGGTCCGGATCGACGACGACGAGCGAGCGGGCGAGGCCGGCACGCTTGCGCAGCGCCGGGACGTAGAACGCCTCGGCGACCGCGCCACAGCCGATGAGGGCAATGCGGGGGGCGGGCATCGAGTGTGAATTTTGCGGCGGCCGCGCCGCCCGTAATTGAGCGTCCGGGCAGGCTGTTTGGAGGAACTCCTCCATCCGGACTACGCCGCTCGGCGCGTAGCCGGGTCCGCCGGCATCCGGTAAAAGACGAAAGCTGTGTCCGGCAACGCCAATCGCATGTTGATCCTCGAGTTCAACGAGCTCTGTCCGCGCCTGCTCGCGCGCTTCATGGACGAAGGCCGGCTGCCGAATTTCGGCCGGCTGCACGCGAGCTCCGACGTCTACACCACCACCACGAACGACGCGCACCTCGAGCCCTGGGTGCAGTGGGTCGACTTCCATCACGGCATCCCCGAGGCGCGCCACGGCGTGGCCGACCTCGACGCCGGCCACGCGGTGGCCGAACCGGCGTTCTGGGACGTGCTCGCCGCACAGGGCCGCAGCGCGCTCGTCTTCGGCGCGATGAACATCGCCCCGGCTCGCAGTCCGCTCGTCACGCAGATCCCCGACGCCTGGACGACGCACGTGCCGGTGCCGGCGCAATTCCGGCCCTACCACGATTTCGTGCGCGCGCAGATCCTCGGCCACACCGACGAAGCGGCGCCGAAGGCCGGGCTCGGCGCGTTCCTTCGCTTCATGGCTGCGCACGGCCTGTCGTTCGCCACGGTGCTGCATCTCGCCCGCCAGCTCCTCGATGAGCGTTTCGCGCGCCGCGACGTGCGCTGGCGCCGGGCCTCGGCGCTCGACTACCTGCAGTGGGATGTCTTCGAGCACCTGTGGCGAAGCCGGCGGCCCGACGTCGCGGTGTTCTTCTCGAACAGCACGGCGTTCCTGCAGCATCGCTACTGGCGCCACATGGAGCCGGACGCCTACCGCGTGCGACCCGACGCCGAAGCGCTGCGGACCTACGGCGGCGCGATTCGCTACGGCTACGAGCAGATGGACCGCATGGTGGGCAAGGCGCTCGCGATGGCCGACGAGCGCACGGCGGTGGTTTTCGTCACCGCGATCAGCCAGCAGCCCAACCTGCGCTACGAGGACATCGGCGGCAAGTTCGTCTACCGGCCGCGCGACTTCCGCGCCCTGCTCGACCTCGCCGGCATTCCACAGCACGCCACGGTCGAGCCGGTGATGACGCACCAGGCGTGGCTCACCTGCCGCGATGAAACCGAGGCCGCGCACGCTGCGGCTGCGCTCCTGCGCCTGCGGATGGACGGCGAGCCGATCATGAGCGCGCGCCAGGCGGGCAACCGCGTGTTCTTCGACTGCAAGTTCATTTCACCCGTGCCGGACGAGTCGGTCATCGAGGTGCACGGCGGAGGCGTGCCGTTCGCGCGCTACTTCGGCGCCGTGGGCGAGATCGTCAATGGCCGTCATCACCCCGACGGCGCCTTCTGGCTGCACGCCCCGATGCAGGCCGAGCAGCGGGTTCACCCCGGCAAGCTGCCGCTCGAAGAAGCGTTCCAGATCGTCCTGCGCACGGCGCAGGGATCGCCGGCTTACTCCTGGAAGAACAGCAGGAGCGCCGTCTTCGAAGCAGCCGCGAGGTCGAGCTTGCCGTCGGAATCGAAATCGCCGAAGGCCATGCCCGGAGCGCCCACCGCCGATTCCGCCGGATAGGTCGCCAGCGCCTGCTCGGCCGTGAAGGAACCGTCGACGTTCTGGTAATAGACGCCCACCGCACCGGCATGGAACGCGGCGATATCCGGACGCCCGTCCCCGTTCAGGTCGCGCACCGCTAGATCGCGCGCCACATCTGCCGTCGGCAGGACGATCGTCGAGGCGATCTGCCCGCGCG
>Ga0070681_10001691_pt1 | contig 19741 bp, 20 predicted proteins | sample KBSC83BmetaG_FD_65650 | JGI IMG/M metagenome (GOLD analysis project Ga0070681, IMG submission 65650) | Corn rhizosphere microbial communities from Kellogg Biological Station, Michigan, USA - KBS C8-3B metaG | ecosystem: Host-associated > Plants > Roots > Rhizosphere | place: USA: Michigan... | reverse complement strand
GCGTCGCATGCATCGCATGCGTCGCCATCTGCACAACTCCACGATCTTCGACTGGCTCGATTCCATTCTCTCGCGCGCGACCGAGATCATGACGGCGCAGGACCCCGAGCAGGCGGCGGTGTAGGCATGGCGTTGGCGGCACTCCCGATGACGGACGCGCTCGCGAATCGTTTGTCGGGCCATCCGCTGGTCCTGTTCCTCGACATCGACGGCACGCTCGCGCCGATCGCGCCGCGTCCCGAGTACGCGCTCATCCCGGTCGAGACGCGCGACACACTCCGGGCGCTCGTGCAATTGCCGCACGTGCATGTCGCGATCGTCTCTGGGCGCAGCGCGGAAGACGCTGCCCGCCTCGTCGCGCTGGACGGCGTGTGGATCATCGGCAATCATGGGTTCGAGCTCGCCGCACCTGGCGAGCCGCCGGCGGCTCGGCCGGACGTCGCCGCGTATGAGGAGCGCGTCGCAACCGCCGCCGCGGCATGCACGCAGTTCGCGATGCACATCGAAGGCGTGATCGTCGAGGACAAACGCTGGACGCTGAGCGTCCACTATCGCCTCGCACACCCGCGTTTCGTGCCCGAGATTCGCGAACGTGTGGAAGCGATCGCACGCGAAACGGGATTGCGGCTGACGAATGGAAAGGAAGTTCTGGAGCTTCGCCCGCCCGTCGACGTCGACAAAGGCACCGCCGCCGTGGAGCTCGCGCGCCGCCTTGGCGCGATCTCCGACGGCGGTTCCAGCTTATTCGCCGGCGATGATCGAACGGACGAAGACGCCTTCCGCGAGCTGCGCGGGGCTTGGCCGCCCGCGGTGACGATTCGTGTTGCCGCCGAACCGGTTGAGACGGCGGCCGAGTTCTGCGTGAGGGATACGGATGCGGTGCGCGAGCTCCTGCATGCCGTGCTCGCACTGAGAAAGGAGAGCCGCGCAGCCTAGGCGCAGGCGGCGCTCGAGAGCGTTAGCGCTTTCCGCCCTTCTTCGCGGCCGGCTTCGCGGTCTTTGCGGCAGACTTTGTCGGCGTCTTCGCGGCTTTGGCGGGCGCGTTCGCCGGCTTTGGCTTCGTCGTCTTGCTCGCCGGCTTGGACGCTGTCTTTGAAGCAGCCTTCGCGGGCTTCGCCGGCGAGCTGTGTGCGCTGGCCTTTTCGGCCTTTGCGGGCGCGGGAGGGGGCGGAGCGGACGGCGCGGGCGGACGCGGAACGGGACGGAAGGGCGGTGCTGCCTGTGCCTGCGCGGCCGCACGCGCCGCTGCTTCGGCCTTGGCGACGGCAGCCTTCTCCGCCGCGACCTTGGTGGCGGTCGGACGGGCCTTCTCGCTGGCGGGCCGCTTGTCGTGCGCGGCCTCCGCTTCACGAATGAGCTTGTCCGCTTCCTCGGGAGTCATCTGTCCGCGCTTGACCATGTACTGCACCAGATCGCGTGCGCTCTCGATGGCGAACCCGGCGATCCCGGCCGCTGCGCTGATCACGTCGCGCATGGCCGCGGCGACCTTCGTACCCGCCTCCTGGCTGATCAACTGCGCGCGCTCCGCCAGCTCGGCGACGCTGTCGCGCATGTCGTTGCCCCGGTGCCCGGGAGGGCGGCGCGGAACGCTCGCGACGGTCGGAGCGCCGGGCACAGCAGCTTGCGGCGTGGCTTCGGGCTGCGGCTTGTCCACCATATCAATAGCCACGAGGGGCGGAGGAGGCGACGGGGAGAAGGGGCGCGCCGACGGTTGCGTTGTCGAGCACCAGCGGCCGAGCTATCTTCGCGCGTTCGACACCCGAAGCCGCGGACGGGCGACGAGTCGAAGAAGTAGCGGAAGTATATGATTTTGCAGCAGCTACGCAAGCCGGAGCCAACCGCGAACGATGACCGGCACCCGGCGCTGATCTCGGGACTACAGTCGGCACTCGCCAAACGACGCGTATACCGTCATTCGATGCTCGACGGATTGAAAGTACTCGATCTTACGAGAGTTCTCGCCGGACCGTTGTGCACCATGCTGCTGGGCGATCTCGGCGCGGATGTGCTGAAGGTCGAGCGGCCTCGCAGCGGAGACGATACCCGCGGCTGGGGTCCCCCGTTCGACGACGCGGGCCGAAGCGCCTACTATCTCAGCATCAACCGCAACAAGCTTGGCATTGCGGCTGACCTCAGCGTCGCGAGCGACCGAGAGCTCATCGAGCGGCTGCTGGGCGAGGCGGACGTGGTGGTGGACAACTTCAGGCCCGGGATGCTGGAGCGGCGCGGACTGTCGGCTGACGGTTGGTGCGCGTCACGTCCTGGCCTCATCTGGTGCACGATCACTGGCTTCGGGCCCGAGGTCGACCGACCCGGCTATGATTTCGTTGCCCAGGCTGAGTGTGGGTGGATGGCCATCACGGGCGAGCCAGGCGGTGACCCGATGAAGGTCGGTGTCGCGCTCGCGGATGTTCTTACCGGAAAGGACGCGGCCATCTCGATTCTCGCCGCGTTGGTCCGTCGTGCTCGAACGGGGATTGGAGCGCGCGTCGTGGTATCGCTCGCGGACAGCGCGCGGGCCGCGCTGGTGAACGTCGCCCAGAACGTGCTGGTGTCCGGCCAGGATGCGGGGCGTTGGGGAAACGCGCACCCGAATCTCGTTCCGTATCAGTTGTTCAATGCGTCCGATCGTCCGATCGTCGTTGCCGTCGGCAGCGACGCACAGTGGGCCGCGTGCGCGCGTGCGATCGGGCTGGATGTACTGGCGGACGACGCGTCGCTTGCGACGAATGCCGGGCGGATCGCGCAGCGGGATCGCATCGTTTCAGAATTCTCTGGGCGGCTCGCGGAACGGTCGGCGGCGGAATGGGGACGGCGGCTCGATGTTGCGGGAGTACCGAACGGAATGGTTCGCACGGTGCTCGAGGCGCTCGAGGAGACGGAAGCCTCGCCGTTGACGGGAGTTCCGTCGAGCGTTGGAGGCACGGTGCGTTTCCCTCCACCGGGCCTCGACGAGCATGGTGAGCTCGTTCGTCGCCACGGGTGGGGATCGTTCGTTCGCGTTGCGTCGATGCCGAGGAAGCGTCCCGGATAGGCAGGTTACTCTTGCCGGGTAGGCAAAATCTGCCCGTTACGTTCTTCCTACTATCTCGTCACTTCAACGTGGCGAACCTTCTCGAGCAGCACGGCCGGGTTACCTCCCTGTCCCAAGCGCGGAAAGTGCGTTACTCTGTTGTCGTGAAGACGACGGAGACGGCCCTGCGGGCTGATCAAAACGTGGTTGATCTGGACAACACGGATCAACTCATCATCCAGCGTGTGCTGGCGGGAAATCGCGACGCGTTCAAGACTCTGATCTCGCGTTACAGCGACCCGCTTTACCGACATGCCTTGTGCATGACGGGCAGTCCGGACGTCGCAGAAGACATTCTGCAACTCAGCTTCATCAAGGCGTATCAGCACCTCGCGGAGGTTCGCGGACGGTTCGATGCTTGGGTATTCCGAATCGTGGCGAATGGATGCAAGGACTGGCTGAAGAACATTCGGCGGTCGCACCTCAGCTACGACGAGGATGATCAACCGTCGGCGTATGCCACGCCGGACGAGGAGCTGGATCGCACGGAGTTGCGGAGCGATCTCGATCGGGCGCTGTCGACGCTACCGGCGTCGCTTCGCGAGGCATTCGTGATGAAGCACGTGGAAGGGCGGTCGTACGAAGAGATGGCGGATCTGCTGGGTACTACTGTCGGGGCGCTGAAGATGCGCGTACACCGCGCGCGTGAAGCTCTCCAAGCACTCTTAGAGGAAAAGTACGCCTAACATGGTAGACGATCTCCGCTCCGACGACGGCCTTGGCGGGTTCGACGGCCACCATCATCGGTCCGGGCGGCGCAGCGATGCGCAGCGTCCCCTCGCCGATCGAGAAGTGCCGCTTGGCCAGCAGGAACAAGACTCCCGCGTGCTTGCGCCGGCAGTGCACGCGTGGTTGGATGGTGAGCTCCCCGAAGCGGTCGTTCGCAAGGGCGACACGGCTCGCGACGTCGAGTTCTGGAAGAACATCAATGTCGAGGTGGAGAGTCGCCGCCGCATGCGGACGCCCATCAACCTCGAGTCCCGCATCATGGACGCGATTCCGCAGACCGCGCCCCAGGTCATCACGCCGTGGTACCGCCGCGAGTTCGTCGTGACTCCGTCGGTGGCGGCAGGCGCAGCAGCAGCCCTCGTGGTTGTCGGCGCCGCGGTGACCGCAGTCTTGATGACGATCGCGCGCTGACGTTCTGCCTGCTCCACAGTTCCGAACGGCCGGCGCCACACTGTGGCACCGGCCGTTCTGCTTTTAACCGGGCCGTGATGTAACATTACCGTAATGTGTTACGGAACACAGTTTGCACCGGGCTCAGCCCCGAAAAACGAGCTTGTCCGCACGCTCTCGAGCCACCCGCTCTGGCACGTTCAACTGACCGGTTATCCGAGAGGACGCATGTCACAAGCGGAACGCTTCGCGCACCTGCTTCGTGAATTCGAGCGGGTGGGCGTCGATCCAAACACCATCAGCGCGGGTCTCGCCGTGCGGGAAGAGGACGTCCTGCGAGCCCTCGCGGCGCTGCCCGACAATGCAGGACCTGCCGCGTTTCTGTCACAACTGCGGCGGCTCGTGCATCAAGGTGCGGGGCCGGTCGAGCAGGGCCGGCATCGCGACGCTTCCTTCTAGCGGCACACTGACGCGGGAAGCGCCGAGATGGCTCGCGCTTTCGTTGGGATTTCCGGGTTTGACTACGCGGGTTGGCGCGACGCCTTCTACCCGCCAGACCTTCCTCGCCGCGCCTGGCTCGCATTTGCGAGTCGCATCTTCAACTCGATCGAGTTGAACGGAACCTTCTACAGTCTCAAATCGCCCTCCACGTTCGAGCGCTGGCTCGAGGACGTGCCGCCCGGGTTCGTCTTCGCCGTCAAAGGCGGACGCTTCATCACCCACAATCTCAAGCTCCGCAACTGCGACACCGCCCTCGGCAACTTTTTCGCGAGCGGCATTCTCGCCCTCGGACAGGCGACCGGCCCCTTTCTCTGGCAATTGCCGGCGACGTACGCCTTCGAGGCGCGACGCATGGACGACTTCATGCGGATGCTGCCGCGCACGTCGCGTGAGGCCGAAGCGGTCGCGCGCCAGCACGATCATCGCCTTCGCCGCGGTGCGCTCGTCGATGCGGCGGTCGACGTGCCGTATCGCCACGCGTTCGAGGTCCGCCATCCCTCGTGTTTCTGCGGTGAGTTCTACGACATTCTCCGCGCATACGGCTTTGCGCTCGTCATCGCGGACTCCGCCGGAAAATTCGCCTGCGTCGAGGAGATGACCGCCGACTTCGTCTACGTGCGGCTGCACGGCTCGACCGCGCTCTACGCCAGCGATTACACCGACGAGGAGCTCGACGCGTGGGCGCGGCGCGTTCGAGGCTGGATGCAGAGCGGACGCGACGTCTACGTCTACTTCGACAACGACGCCAAGGTGCACGCTCCGCACAACGCGATGCAGCTCGCGGATCTTGTCGGCACCGGTGCATGAAGCGAGTCTTATGAGTGTGAGCCTTCTCCGCCGCAGCGCGCTCGCGCTGCTCGCCTCGTTTCTCGTCAGCGCCGCGCCATCGCGCGCCTGCGCGCAGCGCGCGACTGATTCCTCCTTTTCCTCCTTCGCGTCGCTCGTCGCACGTCTGTCCGAGCCCGGCGGCTACTTCGATTCGGACAACATCATCACGAACGAGGCGTCCTACCTCCAGATCTCGAGCCAGCTCGAGAAGCAGCACGTCCACGGCGGCATCTACATCGGCGTCGGCCCGGATCAGAATTTCTCGTACATCGCGCTCATCCGGCCGACGATGGCGTTCATGCTCGACATCAGGCGCGACAACCTGCTCGAGCATCTGCTGTTCAAGTCGTACTTCGAGGTGGCGCGCAACCGGCTCGAGTATCTCTGCCTCCTTCTCGGGAAGCCGGTACCGCCGGACATCGAGAAGTGGACCGGACGGCCCATGGGCGAAGTGCTCGCGTACATCGGCGAGACGAAGGTGGATTCTGCCTTCGTCGCCGCCACGCGTCGCGCGAGCAACGCGCGCATCGACCGCTACGGCGTTGCGCTCGACGCGCGGGATCACCAGGTGATCGATCGCTATCGCGCGATCTTCGTCCGAGACGGCCTCGACACCCGCTACTCGAGCCTCGGCCGCAACAATCGGAACAACTACCCGTCGTTCGGCCGGCTGATGATGGAAACCGATCGGGCGGGCCGGCTGTTGAGCTATCTCGCCGACGAGACCGCATATCAGTTCGTGCGTTCGATGCAGTTGCGCGATCGCATCGTGCCGGTCGTCGGCAACGTCGCCGGCGACAAGGCCGTGAAGGCGATCGCGCAGTACGCCGCCGAGCATCACGAGAACGTCGAAGCGTTCTATCTCTCGAACGTCGAGCAGTATCTCATGACCCGAGAGGGCGGGTTCGACAACTACGCGCGAAACGTCAAGCTGCTTCCGCACGACAGCACGGGCGTCATCATCCGCAGCTACTTCGGCGGATTCACGATGGCGCATCCGCTGTTCGTGCCGTCGCCGGGCAACCTTAGCGCGTCCATGATCGAGCCAATCGATTCGTTCTTGCGCGCTTTCGCGGCGGGCGAGTTGTTCAACTACCCGCAGCTCGTGTCGCGCGGCTACGTCACGCCCTGATGCACGACTCCGCTCCTGCGGCGGACGTTCGCATTCTCACATTAGGAGATTCATACACGATCGGCGAAGCGGTCCACGCCGACGAACGCTGGCCGATGCAGCTCGCCGGACTGTTGCGTGCACGCGGCCACATCGTATCGGATCCGCAGATCGTCGCGCGGACTGGCTGGACGACCGGTGAGCTGGCGGCGGGTATCGACGCCGCGCCACCCGCCGCGCCATTCGAACTCGTCACACTGCTCATTGGGGTGAACGATCAGTACCGCGGCCGCCCTTCCGCGGAATACCGCGCGGAGTTCCGATCGCTGCTGGCACGCGCCACCGGGTTCGCCGGCGGACGCGCCGATCACGTGATCGTCATCTCCATTCCCGATTGGAGCGTCACTCCCTTTGCCGCTGGACGTGACCGCGCGGCCATCGCGCACGGAATCGACGTCTTCAACGCAATCAACCAGCAAGAAACCGCCGCGCGCGGCGCGCGCTACGTTGACGTCGCGCCGATCTCACGGAAGGCCGCTCAGCGCACGGAGCTCATCGCACACGACGGGCTGCATCCGTCGGCTGCCATGTACGCCGAGTGGGTGTCGCTGCTCCTGCCAGTGGCGCTGGCAGCGCTTGGTCGGGGTACGTCGCCCGGCTGAGTGTCCAACGACAGCGGCTCGAACTCCTTTGCGGCATCCAGGGTTTTCAAGGCCTGGTCCGGCCCACATCTTCACCCGTCCTCAACTCGAGTCTCCTCATGCGTCGCATCGTCTGCCTGCTCGCCTTGTGTGGCTGTGCGAGCTCCGGAAACACCATGGAAGAAACCACGCCGAAACAGGCGACGATCTACACGAGCTCCGAGACCGGGACGCTGCTCGCCGACCGCCCGCGTGCCGTCGCCACGACCATCGCCGCGCCGGCCGCGCAAGTCTGGCTGGCGGTCAAGAAGGTATACGCCGATCTCGACATTCCCGTCACCGTCGAGAATCCGAGCGCCCACCAGATCGGCAATGCGAATTTCTACAAGACACGGCAGGTCGCCGGACGCGCGATGCCGGAATTCGTCGACTGCGGCTCGAGCATGACGGGCCCCAAGGCGTCCACCTATCGCATCTACATGTCACTGCTCACCGACGTGATGACGGATGGCAACGGCGGCGCGAAGATCCAGACGACATTCGTCCCGATGGGCCAGGACATCAGCGGTGGAAGCGCCGACCGCATCCCATGCGGATCCACGGGGCGGTTCGAAGCCCTGTTCCTCGACAAGGTGAAGGCGGAGCTCGGAAAGAGCTGACAGCCGTTCGCGCTAGAGCGACAGCCGGAGAAACGTGAGCGCGACTCCCTCGCGATAGAAATCGGGGACGCGCGCCTCTTCGCGAAATCCGGATTGCCGCAGCAACGAGAATACGGCGCCGATCGCCGGATCGTCCGGCATCTCGGCGAGGAGGAACCGCGCGCCATTGCTGCGCGCGGTCTTCGCCACCGCGGCCATGAGCCGATCGCCGATGTCGGACGGGTCGACCGCCGGACCGAGCACGGCGCCGTGGAGACGCGCGCCGCCCGCGGTGCCCGCGATCATTCCGAACAGCGCGAGGCCGGCGACTGTTCCATCACGCGCGATCACCAGCGCGCGATACTCGGGATCATTCCCCCGTTCGGCCCGCTCGAGTGCCTCGATCGCGCGATCGTAGTACGGTGTGACGCCGAGTGCACCCATGAGCAGCACACGCGTGCCCGGCGTGTCTTCGGGAAGAAGCGGACGCGGGTCGAGCGCGAAATAGCCGCTCACGCTCGGCGCTCAGATGTGAAGCGCGCGGCCGAGCGTCGCGAGCGCGGCTTCCTTGGTGACTTCCGAGAGCGTCGGATGCGCGTGCACGGTCACGCCGATGTCTTCCGACGATCCGCGATACTCGAACGCGAGCACCACCTCTGCCACCAGCTCGGACACGTTCGGTCCGATCATGTGCGCACCGAGCAGCTCATCGGTCTTCGCATCGGCGACGAATTTGACGAACCCAGTGCTCTCGCCCATGGAGCGCGCGCGACCGTTCGCCGAGAATGGGAACTTGCCGGTGCGATACTCGCGGCCGCTCTCTCTGACCTGCTTCTCGGTGAGGCCGACTACCGCAATCTCGGGCCACGTGTAGACGACGCCCGGGATCGACTTGTAGTGCATATGGACATGCATGCCCGCGATCACCTCGGCCGCGACGACGCCTTCTTCCTCGGCCTTGTGCGCGAGCATGGGGCCCGGCACGCAGTCGCCGATCGCGAACAGGTTCGGAAGGTTCGTGCGCATCTGGTCATCGACGAGAATCTCACCGCGCCTGCCGACATTGAGGCCGAGCGCTTTGACGTCGATGCCGGTGGTGACCGGGCGGCGGCCGACGGAGACGAGCACGTAGTCACCCTCGATGCGCTCGGTCTTGCCGTCCTTCTCGACTTCGATGAACACACCGTTGTCGGTGCGTCCGCCATTCGTGACTCGAGTGCCGGTGCGGATCTCGAGACCCTGCTTTCGGAGCGCGCGGTCGGCTTCCTTCACGATGTCGTCGTCCATGCCGGGCAGGATGCCGGGCATGAGCTCCACGACCGTGACCTTCGCGCCGAGCCGCCGCCAGACGGAGCCCAGCTCGAGGCCGATGATGCCGCCGCCGATGACGATGAGGTGCTTGGGGACCTCGGGGATCGCGAGGGCGCCGACGTTCGAGAGCACGCGTTGCTCGTCGAACTTGAGGAAGGGGAGGTCGATTGGTACGGAGCCGGTGGCGATGATGACGTGCTTCGCCTGATAGACGGCTACCATTTCAGCGGGGGGGCCCCCCGCGCCGCCGCCCGTCGTCACCTCGACGACGTTTCCCGGCTTCAACGTGCCGAACCCCCTGGCCCACGTGATCTTGTTCTTCCGGAAGAGGAACTCGATGCCCTTGGTGTTCTGCCCGACGACCTCGTTCTTCCGCTTGAGCATCGTTGCGAGATCGAGCGAGACCTGCCCCACGCCGATCCCGTGCGCCGCCGCCGAGTGTTGAACAAACTCATAATGCTCGGACGACGACAGCAGCGCCTTGGACGGAATGCAACCCACGTTGACGCACGTGCCGCCCAGCGTCTTGTCCATCTCCACGCAAACCGTGGTGAGTCCGAGCTGTGCGCAGCGAATGGCCGCGACGTATCCGCCCGGACCGCCGCCAATGACGACGACGTCGACGGATGTGGAGGATGGCGCCATCGGAAGAGAAAGGATCAGCGGGTGAAGAAGGAAACGCCGGCGAAAAGCCCTACCTCGTTGGTCGACTTGATGAAGTCGCCCTCACGGAGGCCGTGGACGTATCGCCCCTCGAAACGTGCGGTCAGCCGGCCGGACACGTGGACACGCATGCCGACACCGCCGCCGAGGGCGGTCTGCGTATCGCTATGCTCGCCGGTGAGGCTCTCATGGCGAAAGCCGATGAGCGGGCGAACGAAGAACTGCTGCGCCGTTGGCACGACTGGTCCCGAAAGGCTGATCGGGACGCCGATGTCGAAGTCGATCATCGACAGACCGCCGTCACCCGAAACCGAGTGGATCCCGAGCGTGGGCTCGAGCCAGATCAGCGGCGTCATCTCGAAGCCGATGCGAATCGCCTGCGCTGGGAAATCGAAGAACGTATTGCTGGCGGACCCAGGATCCAGATCGTAGCTCACGTGATTGAGCGCTGCGTCGACGCCGAACTCGACGCGCGCGGGCCGTTGCGCCCGCACGGCGCCGCTCGCCATCAGCAGGGCGGCACACGCCGCCGAAACCGGACGGAGAATCGAATGCATGTGAGTGGGTGGGAGAGGAACACTCAGTCGATCAACATCGAGGCGGGATCTTCCATCAGCTCCTTGACGCGCACCAGGAACAACACGGCCTGCTGCCCGTCGATGATACGATGATCGTACGACAGCGCGATGTACATCATCGGCCGGATCTCGACCTTGCCGTTGACGGCGACCGGACGATCCTGCGTCTTGTGAAGGCCGAGGATGCCGACCTGCGGGAAATTGATGATCGGAGTCGAGACGAGCGAGCCGAAGACTCCGCCGTTGGTGATGGTGAACGTGCCGCCCGTGAGATCGTCCATCGTCAACTTTCCATCGCGCGCGCGCTTGGCGAGCGCGCTGATGTCGCGCGACACGTCGAGCATCCCCTTGCGATCCGCGTCCTTGATGTTCGGGACGACGAGCCCGGCGTCCGACGCGACCGCGATGCCCATGTTCACATAATGCTTATAGATGATCGCATCGCCGTCGATCTGCGCGTTGACCGTCGGATACGCCTTGAGCGCGAGGCACGCGGCCTTCACGAAGAAGGGCATGAACGAGAGCTTCACGCCGTGCGCCTTCTCGATGCGTTCCTTGAGTCGCTCGCGCACCGCGATCACCGCGGTCATGTCGATCTCGTTGAACGTCGTGAGGTGCGCCGTCGCATGCTGTGACTCGAGGAGATGCTCGGCGATGCGCTTACGCCGGGTCGTCATCTTCTCACGCGTCTCGCGCGTGTCGGTCGACGCGGGTGTCGGACGCGGTGCGGAAGGAGCCTGCGCCGCGGGCTTGGACGTTTCGGCCGCGCGCGGTGCCTGCGAGGTGTCCTGCGGTGCGCGCGTGCTCGCTTCGATCACGTCGGGTTTGCTTACGACTCCGCCGCGGCCGGTTCCCTGAACGGTCGACAGGTCGACGCCGCGCTCTGCGGCGACGCGTTCGGCGGCAGGCGAGGCGCGAAGGCCTGCAGGCGGTGCGGCGGGAGCCGATGGCGGCGGGCTCGCGGGCGCCGCCGGCTGCTTCATGCTGTCGGGGGCGGGTGAGGCCGCAGTGGCCGCGGTGGGCGCCGCCGCCGGAGCCGCTGCAGGTGTCGCCGCCTGCGGTTTTGCGCCAGCCCCCGCTCCACTTTCATCGATCTCCGCGAGCACCTCGTCGACTTTGACGATGTCGCCTTCGGCATGCGTGCGCTTGGTGAGCACGCCACCCATCATCGCGGGCACCTCGACCGTGATCTTGTCCGTCTCGAGCTCCACCAGCGTATCGCCAGGCGAGATCGTGTCGCCCTCCTGCTTCAGCCAGCGCGACACCGTCGCTTCGACGATGGATTCTCCCAGCGGTGGAACCTTGATGGCAGCCATACGGACGGACGTTGAAGTTTGATTTCGACACGGTCTAGCTTACGGTCACAAAATATAATCCCATCAGGTGCGCGCCCTCACGATCTCCAGCCACGGCGGACTCGATCGCCTCGACGTTCGCGATGACCTCGCGATCCCGGAGTTGCAGCGGCCGACGGACGTGCGGATTCGCGTTCGCGCCGCCGCGTTGAACCATCTCGACCTGTTCGTGGTGCACGGACTGCCGGGTGTCACCATCACTCCGCCCTGGCCACTCGGTGCGGACGCATGCGGTATCGTGGAGAGCATCGGCGCGGACGTCCGCGGCATCGACGTCGGGGATCGCGTACTCGTGAACCCCGGCATCAGCGATCGGACGTGCGAGTACTGCCGCGAGGGCGAGCAGCCACTCTGCCCGCGCTTCGCGATCCTCGGTGAACACCTGCCGGGGACGATCGCCGACTACATCGTCGTACCCGACGTCAACGTTCGCGTCATTCCGGATTCGGTCTCCGACGAGGAAGGTGCGGCGTTCACGCTGGCGACGCTCACCGCCTGGCGCATGATCGTCTCGCGGGCGCGCGTGATGGCCGGGGAAAATGTGCTGATCTGGGGCATCGGCGGCGGCGTCGCCATCGCCGCGTTGCAGATCTGCAAGCTGCTCGGCGCGCGGGTGTGGGCGGTGTCGTCGAGCAAGGCGAAGCTCGAGCGCGCGGCCGCGCTTGGCGCCGACGAATTGCTGGATCGCACGGAAGGCGACGTCGCCCGCGCAATTCGCGACCGCACAGGGAAGCGCGGCGTCGACGTCGTCGTCGACAACGTCGGTCAAGCGACCTGGAAGCAGTCGCTCGGCGCGCTCGGTCGGCGGGGACGGCTCGTGACATGTGGTGCAACGTCGGGGCCGATCGTCGAAACGGATGTGCGACGCCTCTTCTGGAATCAATGGTCCATTCTCGGATCGACGATGGGCAACGACGCCGAGCTCGACGAGATCGTCGGTGAGCTCCGTGGCGGCCGGCTTCGTCCCGTGGTCGACAGCGTGTTCGATCTCGCCGACGGACGCGCCGCGTTCGAGCGCCTCGAGAGCGCGCGGCAGTTCGGCAAGGTCGTGGTGCGGCTGTCATGAGCGACGAAACCGCGCGATTCGATCCCGCGGAGGAGCGCGCGATTCGCGAGCGGCATTCTCGCGGCGAGCCAGTTCGATGTCCGCGCGACGACACCGCCATGACCGTGCGGAGCATCGGCGGAGGATCGTTCGGTCTCGGCTACGCGCGAAAACGCGAATGGCTCATCTGTCCCACGTGCAAGCGCAGCGTGATCTTCGACGTGAAGCGCGGCACACGGAACTAGCTCAGTCGCGCCGCTCGCGCCGCGGCCATGCGCTCGCGGTAAACCGCACTCCGTTCGTCGACCAGTGCGTGGATCGCATCGTAGACGCCGGCCTCGCGCAGCGCCGCGACCGGGAAATGCACACGCGGCATCGTCCAGGATTGCACCGCCAACATGTCGTCGATCTCGATCGCGTTGATCACGCGCGTCCAGCCGGCTTCCGCCGAGAAATCCTCGCCGCGAATCCAGTACCCCGACTCTGATGCGCCGACGCGCACCCGGCCGCGCGGCTCGCGAAGGCCTGCGTAGCGTTTGCGGAACTCGCGGCTGCGCTCGCGCATTGCCCAGAGAAAGGTGCCCATCGCGACAATGCCGGCGCCGAGCGAGATGGTGAACTTCCAGAACAGAAGGATCACGCCGACGACGCCGAACGCGATGAGCAGTTGGTCCTCGGTGGCGCCGAGCGGCGTACGGCGTGGCAGTCGAGGTCGCGGCTGTGTGACGTCGCTCAAGTCGTACTCGGTCTCGAAGCGAAACGATTGAACCGGCGGCGCGGCGGTCATGCATCACCTCGTGGTGACGTTGCTCACCGTTCAAGATAGATTGCAGGCGCGATGCAACAACAAGACACTGCTGCGAACTTCGGCAACCGTCTCCAATCGAGCTTCGAGACGGTCTTCGGCCAGACGCTGCCGGCGCTGCTCGGCGCGCTCGTCATTCTGTTCGCGGGCTATCTGCTCGCGAAGGTGCTCGAGAAGCTCACCGAGCGCGGGCTTCGCCGCATTCGTCTGAACCATCTGCTCGAGCGCGGCGGAGTCACGCAGGCGGTGGAGCGGTCGGGAACGCACGTGAATCCCACACGCGTGCTCGCGAACCTGGTGTTCTGGCTGGTGATGTTCACGGTGATCCTGCTCGCGGCGAATGCGCTCGGGCTGGATTCGCTGGCGAACGTGGTATCGACGCTGGTGAGCTACATCCCGAGCGTGATCGCGGCGATCGTGATCATTCTCGTGGGCATCGTGCTCGGTGGGTTCGTGGGTGGATTGATCGCGGCGTCCGCCGGTGGTGTGCATGGCGGGCGGTCGCTGGCGCGCATGGGACGCGGCGGGGTCATTCTGCTCGCGATCTTCATGGCGCTGCAGGAGCTGGGCATCGCGACCGACATCGTGACGACGGCATTCGCGATTCTCTTCGGCGCAATCGCGCTGGCGTTGGCGCTGTCGTTCGGGCTGGGCAATCGCGACCTCGCGGGCGAGATCACGCGCGAGTGGTATGAGCGCTATCGTCGCGAGCGCGCCGAGGCGCGGTTGCGCGAAGAGCAGGAGGAGGCTGCTGCGGAGGCGGAGCTCGACGCGGAGGAGAGGGAAGAGATGGAGCGACAGGCGCGCCGGCGGACGCCGCGTGACGTGCCGGCGACGGGCACCGACGGCGCCAGCGGCTCTGGGACGCCGGCCTGAGTCGCGCCTCGTCCAGAGGGACGTCTCGATTCTGACAACAGCCGGGAAACGACGGATGCCGGTCCGAGGTGTTCCGGGTGTTGCCCGTATCACGACGTTGCGACTGTCCTGGATCGTGACCTGTCCGGCTCGGGTTCTGAGTATTTTCTAATAGCGCGCGCCCGGGCGTTTGCATTCGAAGCATAGACGAATCCGTCTGTGAAGCCGACTCGACCAGGGCTGAGCGAAGGAAGTTCGGCAGGCTGCGCGGCGGATGTGGGTACTCAGAAAAGTGATACAGCTAAGTCATTGCTGTACAGTAATTTGCGTGAGGTCTGACCCGTTGCCTTTCGCCGTGTTTTCGGGTAGATTTCCAGGACTGAACAAATCCCAGTTTTCGGCGGTCCGATGCGTGATTTTCACCGCATCGGAAAGCCGTTCGTTGCCTGTGACTGCCTCCCGATCATGACTGCTCCGAACAACCGCGAACGCATTCTTCCGCGCCTCATCGACGACGAGATCAAAGAGTCGTTCATCAACTACTCGATGAGCGTCATCGTCTCGCGCGCGCTTCCCGATGTGCGCGATGGCCTCAAGCCCGTGCACCGTCGCGTGCTGTACGCGATGAACGATCTCGGTCTCGTGCCGGGGCGCCCGTTCAAGAAGTCGGCGACGGTGGTCGGCGACGTGCTCGGCAAGTATCACCCGCACGGCGACTCGAGCGTGTACGACGCGCTCGTGCGCATGGTGCAGGACTTCTCGCTGCGGTATCCGCTCATCGACGGCCAGGGCAACTTCGGCTCGGTCGAGGGCGATCCCGCGGCGGCGTATCGCTATACCGAAGCGCGCCTCATGGCGATCGCGATGGAGATGTTGGCGGACATCGACAAGAACACGGTCGATTACGTCCCAAACTTCGACGACCATCTCGAAGAGCCCTCGGTTCTCCCCTCGGGCATTCCGAATCTCGTCGTGAATGGCTCGTCGGGCATCGCGGTCGGCATGGCGACGAACATTCCGCCGCACAACCTGCGCGAAGTCGTCAGCGCGATCATTCAGTTGATCGACAACCCGGACATGACGCCGGGTGAGATTCGGAAGTACATCAAGGGCCCTGATTTTCCGACCGGCGGCTACATCTACGGCCGTGCCGGCATCAAGGATTATCAGGAGACTGGGCGCGGCCGCATCATCATGCGCGCGCGCGCCGTGATCGAGGAGAAGGAATCCTCGAACAAGTCGCAGATCGTCGTCACCGAGATCCCGTATCAGGTCAACAGCGCGAAGTTGCTCGAGAACATCGCGGACCTGGTGCGCGACAAGAAGCTCGAGGGCATCTCGGACCTGCGCAACGAGTCCGACAAGGACGGCATGCGCATCGTGATCGAGCTCAAGCGCGATGCGATTCCGCGCGTGGTGCTCAATCAGCTCTACAAGCACACGGCGATGCAGTCGACCTTCGGCGTGATCATGCTGGCGCTGGTGCCCGACCCACAGACGGGCAGCCTCGTGCCGAAGGTGATGCCGCTGAAGGAGGTGCTTGGCCACTACATCACGCACCGCCACGAAGTCATCGTCCGCCGCACGCAGTTCGACCTCGACAAGGCGCTCGAGCGCGAGCACATCCTCGAGGGCTTGAAGATCGCCGTCGACAACATCGACGAGGTCATCAAGGTCATTCGCAAGGCGGAGGATACGCCGACCGCGAACGCGCAGCTCCAGCGTCGCTTCAAGCTGTCTGAACGACAGGCCGAAGCGATCCTCAACATGCGTCTCGCCAAGCTCACGGGCCTGGAGATCGAGAAGCTGGAAGAGGAGCTCAAGGAAGTCCAGGCGCTCATCAAGGATCTTCGCTCGCTCCTCGAGTCCAAGGAACGGCGTATGAGAGTGCTCAAGGATGAGCTCACCGACATCGCCAAGAAGTACGGCGACGAGCGTCGCACGGAGATCACGAGCGACGAAGGCGAGTTCACGATCGAGGATCTCATCGCCGAAGAGGAGATGGTCGTCACCATCTCGCACTCGGGCTACATCAAGCGCACGAGCGTCTCGACGTACAAGAAGCAGCGGCGAGGCGGACGCGGCAACAACGGCGCGACGCTCAAGGAAGAGGATTTCGTCGAGCATCTCTTCATCGCGTCGACACACGACTACGTGCTCGTCTTCACCGACGACGGCCGATGCTTCTGGCTCAAGGTGCACGAGATTCCGCAGGCGGGCCGCGCGGCCAAGGGCAAGCCGATCGTCAACATGATCAACGTGTCGCCCGACACGAAGGTCTCGGCCATCGTGACGGTTCGCGATTTCCCGGAGGATCAGTTCCTGATCTTCGTGACGAAGAAAGGCACGGTGAAGAAGACGGCACTGTCACAGTACTCGAATGTGCGCGCGAACGGCGTCAAGGCGGTCAAGATCGAGTCGGACGACGAGCTGATCGACGTGCAGGTGACGACGGGCACGAACGACATCGTGCTCGCCACGCGCCACGGTCTCTCGATTCGCTTCCACGAGCAGGACGTGCGCGAGATGGGTCGCGACACGACCGGCGTGAAGGGCATCGAGCTCGGTCCTCGGGATCAGGTCGTCGGCATGGTGGTCGTGAAGCGCGATGCGAACCTGCTCGTCGTCACCGAGAAGGGCATGGGCAAGTGCTCGCCGATCGACGACTACCGCGTGCAGAAGCGCGGCGGCAAGGGCATCATCACCGTCCACCGGACCGACAAGACCGGCGATGCCGTGTCGCTGATGGAAGTGCTGCCCGACGATGAGCTCATGCTGATCACAAAGCAGGGCGTCGCGATCCGCATGCCGGTGAAGGGCATTCGCGTTGCCGGCCGCAACACGCAGGGCGTCAAGCTCGTGAATCTCGACGAAGCGGATCTCGTGATGGACGTCGCGCGCGTGGTGCCGGATGACGAATCCGAGCCGGGCGATGAAAGCGCGGAGCCCGTCGGCGCAGGTCCGGAGTCGGATGAGGAATAAGCATACGCGAACAAAACCGCACGACTTGTAGCGCGGGCGCTACACCGATCGTTGCATGAGTGCGTCGAAAGGGCCGATGCGAAGCGCATCGGCCCTTCTTTTCGCAACGATTCATTGCTGAGAGCCAATCTTTCGTGGGGTGTCGCATGCTTGTAGCTTTGCGATCCGTTCACCCGCACGATGTCGATCAATACCAGCACCCATGAAGAGACGACGCAGTCTCTGGGCGAGCCCGCGCGTCGGGTGACGCAGGAGCTGGCGACCCCGTTCACCGATCTGCCGGAGGCCATCGCGGCGGAACGCGCCGCGATGCAGCGGGAAGTCCTCCTCTGGCAGCGGTGGGTGCGCTACGCGGCCATCGCTGCGCTGCTCGCGCTGTCGTTCGCGTTCGGCCGCCTGAGCACGCCCGGCCTCCTGCCGCTCGCGATCATCGTGGTGTGCTACACGTCGGTCGTGATGTCGACGGCGTGGCTGCTGGATCATCCGCCGTCCCGCGCCATCGGACAGTGGTTTCCCACGCTGATGGTCGCATCCGACATCGCCGCGATCGCGGGCATCACGTTCCTCACGAGCGACCCGCAACAGTTGCATCGCATCCTGCTGCTCGGATTTCTCCCGATGCAGCTCGCGGTGTTCTACTTCGGGCGCAAGCTCGGAACGTTCGCGGCGGCACTGACCGTCGTGATCTACCTCGCGCTCACGCTGCTCGCACCGGCATTCGTCGCCGGAGCACGACCGAGCGCGCAAACGATCGCGTTCAACGCGGCGCTGTTCGGCGTCGTCAGTGCTGTGCTCGTACACACGTTCGGACGGTTTCGTGAACGGATGGCTGCATTGCATGTCTTCTGTCGCGTCGCAGAGCGTGGCGAAGGTGGACTGCCGGCACTGCCGCGCGATCGTTGGCCGGACGAGCTCACCCTGCTCGCGACGAGCTTTCAAGAGATGCACGCCCGCCTCGCCGAGCAGATCGGCAGCGATCCGCTCACGGGCTGCATGAATCGCCGCGCGCTGCTCACGCGCTTGCGCACCGATCTGCGCGCGGCGCGCCGTCGCGCATCGACGCTCGCGGTCGTGGTGATCGACGTCGACCACTTCAAGGAGATCAACGACTCCTACGGGCATCCCGTCGGCGATCTCGTATTGCAGCAGGCGGCGGGCATCATGCGCAGCACGGCCCGCGACACGGACGCGGTAGCGCGCTTTGGCGGTGATGAGTTCGTCATCGCCTTGCCGGACACGACGTGGGATGGCGCGATGACGTTTGCCGAACGCCTGCGCGCCCGCGTGAGCGAGTGCACGTTCGGGTCGATGGACGTCGCCGTTGGCACGACGGTCTCCATCGGCGTGGCGCTCGCGCATGGCATGGATCCGGTCGGGCCCGAGACGCTTCTCACGGACGCGGATACGGCGTTGTATCGCGCCAAGACCGCCGGCCGAAACCGAGTTTTCTCGTGAATCATATGTCGTTGGTCGAATTGAGGGATCTCGAAGCGGCCGCGCGCGTGCTCGCGCCGGTCGCCGTACGCACACCCATCCTGCCCGCGGACGCGATCAGCGAGCGCGTGGGTCATCCGGTCTTCATCAAACCGGAAATGCTGCAGCGCGGCGGCGCGTTCAAATTCCGCGGCGCCTACAACTTCCTCGCGAACATGGCGCCCGAGGTGCGCGCGCGCGGCGTGATCGCACCGTCGTCGGGAAATCACGCGCAAGCGGTCGCGCTCGCCGCAAAGTTGTTCGGCGTTCCAGCGACGGTCGTGATGCCAACCACGGTCACGCCCGCCAAACGCGGCGGCGCCGAACGACTCGGCGCACGCATCGAGCTCGCGGGAACGACGACTGCCGACCGTCTCGCTCGCGCGGAGGAGTTGGTGCGCGCCGAAGGGCTCGCGCTCGTTCCGCCGTATGATCATCCTCTAATCATCGCGGGGCAGGGCACCGTCGGACTCGAGGTCGCCGCCGACGTTCCCAACGTGGACGCAGTGCTCGTCCCGGTCGGCGGCGGCGGCTTCAGCGCCGGCGTCGCCACCGCCATCAAGCTGCGATTGCCGAACGCGCGTGTCATCGGTGTCGAGCCCACGGGTGCCGCCAAGCTGAGTCGCGCCCGCGAAGCGGGACGACCCGTGAAGCTGGCGCACTCGGGTGGACTCGCGGACGGGCTGCTCGCCGTCGAGATCGGCCATCTGACCTTCGCGCATCACCAGCGCTATCTCGACGACGTCGTCACGGTGGACGATGA
>Ga0070681_10001688_pt1 | contig 19752 bp, 12 predicted proteins | sample KBSC83BmetaG_FD_65650 | JGI IMG/M metagenome (GOLD analysis project Ga0070681, IMG submission 65650) | Corn rhizosphere microbial communities from Kellogg Biological Station, Michigan, USA - KBS C8-3B metaG | ecosystem: Host-associated > Plants > Roots > Rhizosphere | place: USA: Michigan... | reverse complement strand
GCAGCATCCCGCATCCGGACTACATCACTCGCGCCGTTCACCGTACTGGGCGCGATCGCGATATCTGCTTGCGCGCCCGCCGCAGCGAAAACGACGAGCAACGCAGACAGCACCGCCATCACGGTCGTCGCTCACCCCGTTTCGCTGTCGGCGCGTGCATGGTCGACGATGGCGAGCGGCATCGTGCAGGCCAACAGCACTGTCGATGTCGCGTTTCAGGTGCCAGGCAAGGTCGTCACGATCGGGCCGGACGAAGGACAGTCCGTGCGCGCGGGACAGACCATCGCCGGCCTCGACCCGACGGAATTCCGGCTAGCCGTTGACCAGGCCGTCGCACAAGCAGATCGCGCCTCGCATGATCGCGATCGCAATCAGCCTCTGCTCGCCTCGGGCGGAATCGCGGCGGCGGACATGGATCATTTCGAGAGCGCAGCGCGTCAGAGCGCCGCCGCCGCCGATCTCGCGAAGAAGCGCCTGTCGGACACGCGACTCGACGCTCCCATCTCCGGTATCATCGCGCGTCGAACGATCGAAGTCGGCGCGACTGTCGCCGCGGGTCAGGCAGTCTACACGATCGTCGCGCTCGATCCGGTTCGCGTTCGCGTGGGCGTGCCGGAAGCCGACATCGGTCACGTCACCGAAGGCGCCGCCGCCACGGTCCGCATTCCGGCGCTCGACACGGGCTTCACCGGACGTGTGTCGCTGATCGGCGTCGCCGCAGATCCAACGACGCGGAGCTACACTGTCGAGATCTCGGTTCCGAATCCGGCGCGGAAGCTTCGCGCTGGCATGGTCGCCGAAGCGACGATTCAGACGCGAGAGAAAACGGCGGCCATTTTGGTTCCCGCGCCCGCGGTGCTCCATGACGCTGGCGTGAACGGCACAACGATCGTCTACGCGCTCGATCAGGATGCGAAGCGCGTGCATGCGCGCCGAGTGACGACGGGCGCCGCGCACGGCGACTCGCTCGAGATCACGTCCGGCATCGCGGCGGGCGATCAAATCGTCGTCGCCGGACAGCAGCGGCTCCGCGACGGCGCGCGAGTGCAGCAGATGAACTCCAACGCGACGTCGGGAGGCGTGAAGCCATGAACCCGATTCGCTCTGCACTCGAGAACCGCTCGGTGGTGCTGGTACTCACCGGGTTCGCCGTCCTCCTCGGCATCGGTGCGCTGTTCACGATGCCGCGGCGTGAAGATCCCAAGATCACCATTCGCACGGGTCTTGTGCTCGCGCGCTATCCGGGTGCCAGCGCGCAACAGGTGGAGGAGCAGGTTACTCGAAAGATCGAAGAGCGGCTGTTCCGGCACGAAGAAGTGCGCAAGACGAAGACGTTCTCGACATCGCGCGACGGCGCCGTCGTCGTCAATGTCGAGCTCGAGGACAAGGTCAAGGATCCGGACCGGTTCTGGGCCATGCTGCGCCACGACATGAACGAGCTGCACGCGACCGATTTGCCGGCGAGCGTGCAAGGGCCGATCGTCAACAGCAGCTTCGGCGACGTCGTGGCGATGTTGCTCGCCGTGCGTGGGCCGACGTACGGGCCGCGCGAGCTGCGCGAGTATCTCGACAAGATCGACGACGCCATCCGAACGATTCCAGAAGTCTCGAGAATCAACCGGCTCGGCGAGCAGCGCGAAGAGCTTCGCGTCTCGACGACGAACGCGCGACTCGCGGGCTTCGGCGTCACGCCGTTCGACGTCGCGGGAGCGATCCGGTCTCGCACCGCGCTCGTCGATGCTGGAACGATCGACGCCGGCGATGCCGGTCGAGTGCCGATCGCGGCGAACAATCTCTTGTCGACCGAGAGCGCGCTCTCACAGCTGCTCGTCGGCACGTCACGCGACGGCCGGCCCGTGCACCTCGGTGACTTCGCGACGGTCGATCGCCAGTATGCCGATCCGCAGTTCGTCGTGCGAGTCGATGGCGAAAGCACGGTGTTGCTCGCGGTCGAGATGCAGGAGGGGCACAACATCGTGGAGTTCGGGAACAGGGTGCGTGAAAAGCTCGCGGAGCTTCGCGCCACGTTGCCCCCGGATCTCGTCATTCAGCCGATCGCCGATCAGCCGCAGCACGTGCAGCAGCGCATGATCGAGTTCGGGCGCGAATTCCTCATCACGCTCGCGGCAGTGATTCTCGTGACGGTGCTCCTGCTGCCGCTTCGGGTCGCGGCGATCGCCGCGGTCGCGATCCCGATCACGGTGGCGATCACGGTGGCGATTCTGAACGCCGTGGGGATCGAGCTCCATCAAGTGACGTTCGCAGGGTTGGTCGTCGCGCTCGGCATCGTGGTCGATGACGCCATCGTCGTCGTCGACAATTACGTCGAGAAGCTCGACCATGGCATGAGCCGCTTCGAGGCCGCGTGGCGTTCGCCGACGGAACTCGCGGTGCCGGTGCTTGCGGCCACGCTCACGATCGTCGCGTCATTCTTGCCCCTCGCGTATCTGCCTGGCGCGCCGGGTGAATTCATTCGCGCGATGTCGTTCACGGTTGCGATCGCGCTCATGGTGTCGTTCGCCGTCGCGATGCTGCTCACGCCGATGCTCGCGCTCACGCTGGTCAAGACCGGCCTGCATCAGGCGCCGAACGCAACGACCCATCAGCGGCGCACCCCGCTCAACGTCATGCAGTCGGCGTACGAACGCGTGATGAGCATGGCGATGCCGCGCAAGCGACTCACGATGGTCGGCGCGGTGCTGGCGTTCTTCGCGGGGCTTGGTCTGATGTCGGCGGTTCCGTACCGCTTTTTCCCGATGAACGAGCGCGATCAGCTCATCGTCGATCTGTGGATGCCGGCTGGAACTCGAATCGCGGGTACGGACGACGTGCTGCGCCGCTTGGCGGACGCCGTGCGCCGCGAACGGGGCGTGCGCACGGTTGCGGCGTTCACCGGCGGCGGCGCTCCGCGTTTCTACTACAATCACAATCCCGAACCGCCGACGCCGAACTTCGGCGAGCTGTTGATCAATACAGAGTCACCCGAGGCGACAGACGCGCTCGTCGCTCGTCTGCACAGCCGAGCCAACAACATCGTGCCCGAGGGATGGGTGTACGTCAAGCCGCTGCAACAGGGACCGGTGTTCGCCGCGCCGAACGAAATTCGGCTCGTCGGCGACGACGCCAACCTGCTCCGGACCTACGGCGACAGCATTGCTCAGATCTTCGAGCATACGCCGGGCAGCGCCTACGTTCACACTGATTGGCGCGACCAGGAGCTCGCGCTCGGCCTCGATGTGCATCCCGAGGTTGCGACGCGTCTGGGACTCAATGACGCCGACATCGCGATGCAGCTCTCCGGCGCATTCGCGGGAGCACCCATCTCGACGTACTGGGAAGGCAAGCGCGACCTCGATGTCGTCTTCAGGCTCGACGGTGCGGAACGGTCGGGAATGAATGATGTCGCCGCAACGACACTCGTCTCGCCGACGACCGGCGCTCGTATTCCACTCCGCGAAGTTGCCGACGTCGCGCCCGGTTTTCGGCCGAGCCGTATCGTTCGACGCAATGGTGTTCGCACGCTGACCGTTCGAAGCTTTGCGGCGCCGGACATTCTGCCGTCCGTGGTGCTCAAGGCGGCGACGCCAAAGCTCGCTGCGCTCAAACTCCCGGCTGGAATGCGCTTGGAGTTCGGCGGCGAGAAAGAAGGCTCTGCTGAAGTTCAGGGCGCGGTGAACATCGCACTGCTCGCGTCGCTCGTCGGCGTCTTTCTCATTCTCTTGTTCCAATTCCGCACCGTCCGGCATCCGCTCGTGATCATGACGTCGATCCCGCTCGCGGTGGTCGGCGCGGCGATCGGACTCGTGATCACCGGGAATCCGTTCACCTACACGGCCAACCTCGGACTCAATGCGCTCACCGGCGTCGTCGTTCGCAACGCGATCATTCTCGTCGACTACGCGAACGAGCTGCGACGCAGCGGCGTCGACATCGAGACCGCGGCGCTGCTGGCGGGTCGGCGTCGTCTACGCCCGATCTTTCTGACGACGATGGCGGCCGCACTTGGCGTGACACCGATGATCCTCTCGAGATCGCCGCTCTGGTCGCCGATGGCGAGCGTGATCGCGGTCGGCTTGGTGGTGTCGATGATCTTCACGCTCGTTCTCGTGCCTGTGCTCTATGTGGTCGTCGAGCGGCGGCAAGAGCGTCGCGCGGCGCGGCGTGCACACGATGACGTCGACACGGGCGTCGTGCTTCCGAGCTCGGCGAAAGTTCCAGCCGGCATCGCCGCGATGAGTCCGGCCAGTGCGGCGCTGATCGTCGGCTTTGTCGCAGTCGCGATGTCAGTCCCGCCGCAGCATGCCAGGGCGCAGACTCCGTCGCGAGCCACAACATCGACGATCGTGCGCTTGACGATCGATGATGCTGTCTCGTTGGCGATGAAGCAGAGCTACGCGACGCGCCTCGCAGGCGCGCGGCTGGAATCTGCTGAAGCACACGAGCACGGCGCCGCGGCCGACCTTCTCCCGCAGCTGTCGGTGTCGGGCAATCATCTCCGCTCGAGCGGTCGCACCACGATCGTCGTCCCACGCGGTGCGCTGGGCGACGAGGCATCGGGCGCTCCCCTGCCCGCCTCCGATCGACGCTTCGACCAAGGCGCCGCCGCGCTGACGTACACGCAGCTCTCGTTCACACAGCCGGTCACGCAGTTGTGGCGCATCCGTCAGGCGCAGCAGCTCGCCAGCGCGCAGACCCTCGGCGCCGCGGCCGATCGTGCTCGCACGGAATCAGAGATCACTCTCGCGGTTGAACGAGTGTACGCGTCGGTCTTGATCGCGCGAGCACGCGAGCACGCGGCTGAGGTCGCGCTGCGTGCGACGCGTCAGCAGACCGCGGATGTCGAGCAGGCAGTCGCGGCCGGCATCAACGTCTCCGCGCAGGGCCTGGGGGCGACGGCATCGGCGCTCGACGCCGAGTACGCGCGCATGGCGGCGGCGGACTCCGCGTCCGACGCCGAGGCGCAACTGCGGAACCTGCTCGCACTTCGTCCAGGCACTCACCTGGATCTGGTCGTGCCGAACGCGCCGAACGAGACGCTGTCCTCGCTCGATCTGTATCTCGCGAAGGGGCTCGCCGCGAACCCTGACATCGCCGCGGCGAGCGCAACCCTGGAACAGGCACAGCATGCGTCGGCGCTCGCGCGAGCGAGCTACATCCCGGACCTTGGCGTTGGCGTGACGTACACGATGTTGAATGGCGTGAGCTTTCTCCCGCAGCACGCCGTGGGATTGAGCATTCAAGGATCGTGGACGGTGTTGGACTGGGGGAAGCGTGGCTCACTCTCGCACGAGCGCGCGGCACAGGAAGAAGCCGCTTCGATCGGTGTCGCTCTCGCGCGAGACCAGGTGTCGCTGGACGTCGAGCACGCGTATCGAAACGCGGTCCGAGCCGACCGTGGTGCCGCTGTCGCTCATGCGGCGGTCGAGGCTCGGCGCGCAGAGCTCAGCATCATCAGGGACCGAGCATCCCGGGGACTGGCCCCGGCGGCGGCACTCGCCGCTTCCGAAGCGGATTTGGCCGAGGGGGAAGCACGCGCGCTTGCGGCGGATCTACAAACACGAATTGCTCGCGCGGAGCTGACACGCGCGGTTGGCAGCCACATTCCGTGACTCGTGGTCTCAGGCTTGCTGAGAGCCAGCCTGCCGTCTGATCAGGAGGAACCGATGGCAACAAAAAAGAGCAGCAGCAAGAACGACAAGAAATACGAAGCGCTTCGGGACAAAAGCAACAAGGAGCGCTCGGCGAAGATCGCGAGTAGCGGAAAAAGCTCGTCGCGAAAAGGCGGGCGGAACAGCCCCCGATGACGGTTCGGAGTTCGCGAAAGGGCACGGCGCCTCATGGTGCCGTGCCCTTTTTCGGAGGTGCCGTGCGGTTGATCGTACGGCGCGGCAATCCGCACCGGCTCACTCCACACGCATCGCGACTACCGGATCCGCGCGGGACGCACGCAGAGCCGGCACCACGGTCGCGAGGATCGTCGGCACGACCAGACTTGTACTCGCGAGTACCCACGTTGTCGCATCCACCGCGCTTACGCCATACAGGATGGACACCATCAAGCGTGTAAGTGCGAAACCAGCCACCAGTCCCACGAGCAATCCGACGGCAACGAGTGTCACGCCATGCAATGCAACGAGCCGAACAAGGCGGCCTTTCGAGCTGCCAAGTGCGACGCGAATGCCCAACTCGCGCGTGCGTTGTGCGACCGCATAGCTCATGACGCCGTAGAGGCCCGCAATGGTGAGCAGCAGCGCGACCGCCGCAAATGCTCCGAGCATCATCATGTAGAAGCGCGCCCGGCCGACGCTGCGCATGATGATGTCGGGCATCGTGCCCACGTTCGAGATCGCGGCCGTTGGATCCGCTTCCCGGATGGCGCTCCGCACCCCGGCGACGACCTCCAGCGGGTTGCCGCGCGTGCGAATGACGATCGGGAAGGCGCTCGCGCCTGCCTGGGTCTGGAGATACGTCCAGTACATCTCGGGCGCGGGCGCGGCGACCGGGCCCACATTGCGAATATCGCTGACCACACCGACGATCGTCGCGAGCTGCGTATCAGAGATGTAGAATCGACGGCCGACCGGATCCGCGCCCTTGAAGTCGCGCTTCGCGAGCGCCTGATTCACGACCACGACTTGCGCCGCCTTCGGACTCTCGTCGTCGCCCGGACCCAGCAGGCGACCCGAGATGAGCCGCTGATGCGTGACTGCGAAGAACTCGGGGGTAACGGAACGCTGTTCGACGAGCGGCAAGCGAGTGGGGTCGTCGCCCGGCATTCCTTCGTAGCGGATGTTGCTGTTCCAACCCCAGTTCACGTACGGAACCAGGTTGATCGACGCGGCCGCGTCGACGCCGGGAAGTTTTCGAATGGACTCGAGCGCGGGCTGAAGAAATCGCCGCGTGGACGTGTTGCTGGGATACCGCGCGCCGGCGACGGTGACATCCAGCGCGAGCACGTGCTCGGTCTCGAAGCCTGGATCTCTGCTCACCAGTTGAGAGAAGGCTTTCAAGATGAGCCCAGCGCCGATGAGCAGCACGAGCGAAAGCGCGATCTCCGCCACGACGAGGGTTCGCAGCGCGCGATGGTGCTCGCGGCCGGCTCCGGCCCCACGACCGCCGCGAAGTGCGTCCTGCGGATCTATGGTCGTGGTGCGCCAGGCGGGCGCCGCCGCACAAACGAGACTGACGGCGACGGCAATCGCGACGCCGAACGCGATCACGCGTCCGTCGACGCTCAGGCCTTCCAGCTGCGGCAGGCGAGCGGCCGCGAGCGCTCCAATCGTGCGGACGCCAATCACCGCGAGACCAAAGCCAAGGAGCGTTCCCAATGCGCTAATGAGCACACTTTCAGCGATGGCCGGCCGCATCACGTGCCAGCGACTCGCGCCGAGTGCCGCGCGAACGGCAACTTCGCGCTGGCGATGCACGCCGCGGGCGAGGAGCAGCGCGGCGACATTCGTCGCAGCAATCAACAGCACCATGCACACGGCGCCGAAGAGCAGCAGGAGTGGCTGGCGCACCGTTTGTGCGCTTTCGGCAACGAGTTGCGCGACGCGGACGTTCTCGCCGCGGAGCTGAGAATATTGCTGCACGAGACGCGCGAACAAGCCGCGCAGCTCCGACTCGGCGGACGCCGCCGTCGCGTTCGGCGCGAGCCGGCCGAGCATCAGGAGTGAGTTGTTGCCGCGCTGCGTGAGACGATCGGGCGTGAACCGAATCGGACACCAGACGTCGGCGCGGAGCACGTTCGAGCCGTGAGGAATTCGGAACTCGCGGGGCGTGATGCCGACGATCGTCGTGGGCTTGCCGTCGATATCGATCGTCTTGCCAACGACCGAGGGATCAGCGCGGAATTTCGCGCGCCAGAACTCGTCGCTGAGCATCGCGGTGAGCGGCGCGTCCACACGGTCGTCGAGCGGCGTGATGACCCGACCCACTTGCGCCCGCACGCCGAGCATCGGAAACAGGTTGCCGGTGAAAAACAGTTCGGAGGCCTGAACGGTCTCGGTGCCTAGGCTCACGAGCGCTGTTCCGAATGTGATCGCCGCAAGCGAATCGACGGTTCGACTGTCGCGCGCGAGATCCGCGTAGTTCGCCGGCGACTCTGGCCACGTTCCCATCGGCCCCGTTTGTGGCGTGATGCGATGAACGGCGACGAGCCGGTCTGCATCGCGCATCGGGAGCGGCTGAAAGAGCGCTCGGCTGATCGCGCTCGCAACGGCCGTGGTGCCCCCAACACCCAGGGCGACGCAGAGAATCGCGGACAGCGCCATCCCGGGAACACGAGCGAGACTGCGGGCCGCGTTTCGAAACTCGGCACCGGGGAATTTCACATTTGCCTCCGATGGTCTGCCAACGATCCTGAGACACTGGGGAACATCGAAAGGTTGGGCAAGAGGCTCGCGTAACGGCTGACTTCGAAAATGCGTGGCAGTCAGGCGCTCTGGCGTCCAGCCACTCGCGTGACGTCCAGCCACAAAGTCTTTGGAATCGCGGATCGCGCGGAACTCGCGGATTTACGCGGAAAAGATTCTTTGATTCGCGCGGCGAAAGAGTGAGACCGAGAGCCCCCCAAAAAATTGTTCCGCGTCATTCCGCGAAATCCGCCATTTCCGCATTCCAGTGTCGGTGTGGCGTCCAAGGAGCGTTCCGCCTGGCCAGCCACGATGTCTTTGGAATCGCGGAATGCGCGGAACTCGAGGACTTACGCGGAAAGGATTTTTTGATTCGCCGCGAAAGAGTCAGCGCGATAATCCCAGCGTTCAGACGAACAGCATCACTGACTCGCCCTCGCGGCCGCGGCGGGAACTTCACGCCGCAGCACAGCAGCACTCAGGGTGTCAGCGACCGGCGCTGGTTGGTGCACAGAGTGCGGGTGCCCGCGTCTCATCCCTGGTCCGACCCGAAGGTGGTGACTCACCGTATCGGGAACGACGAACCAGATCGTCGTTCCGACGAGAGCATGAGCCAGCGCGAGAAAGAGCAAGTTGCGATGGCGCAGAAACGCGGCGGCCGCGACTGCTCCGCCGATGAACGTCACGACCATCAAAAGCGTGTTCGGCACGTGCGCCGCGGCGAACAGCACGCCGCCCATCGGCGCGGCGAGATACTCGTATCGCTCCGGAAGCGACGAGTGCAATCGATTCACGAAATAGCCGTTGAGCAGATACTGCTGAAAGAGCGCCCAGAAGCAGTACCCGACAAGCACGCCGCCGACTCGCCATAGGGCGACGTCGCGCAGAGTGTCGAGCGCGAGTCCGGCGATGGTGGCGGTCCCCACCACGAGCAGCACGGGAAGCGCGAAGCGTCGTGCGCACTCCTTGAACCCGCCCGCTCTGAGCCCGAGGGAAGCTGGTGATTCGCCGCGGACGATGTGCGAGAGAATCACGAATCCAAAGAGCACGGCCCACAGCCAATGCACGCGTGACTGGAAGTACCAGATGTACGAGAGCAGAAGAAAGAAAACGGTGCCTGCCTCGAGCGCGCCGAGCCACTGACCGATCGGCTGGAACGCGGATCGGATTGCAACGGAGGATCTCACCTGCATCAGTACTGCTCCTACAGCTACGGGAACTGCCCGCCGCGAACGCGACGTCAGACGACCACCGTCATCGGTGCAACAGAATCACCCACACCGCGTCCACCAGCGCATGCGTGATGGCGGACGCCGTCACCTTCCCCGTGCGAAGGTAGACCAGCCCATATGCGAAGCCGGCAATCGTCGCCAGCACCGCGTACCGAGGATCCGGAAGATGCGACAGCCCGAAAATTACGGACGCAATCGCGAGCCCCAACGGAATCCCAATCCAGCGTGATAAGAGATTTTGAATCAGGCCGCGGAAGAGGAATTCTTCCGGCACGGCCGTGATGAGATACGTGATGATCGGCCGAAGCATGGCGTCTGCCGGCGAGATACGCGGATTCCAGGTGATGAAGTGCGTACCGAGGCCGATCGGAATCGCGATGACGGCGTAAATCGCGAAGACGGCGACCGCAGTACCAGCGTCGCGTGCCGTCAGCGACCAGCGGAACCCGATGCCCTCGAGCGGCCGCGCGACCACGAAGAAGTACAGACCCGCAACGAGTCCCACGAGACGCGACGCATCAAACCCGCCCGGAGCGGGAATCGGCAGCGTCGGGAGCATGTGATACTTGATCGCCACGCCAAGGCTGGCCGCGGCAGCCAGCTCCCGCCAGGGCAACTTGCCCGACTCGGCGGCGCCGGTCGAAAGAATCAGCGACGGAATCGCGAGATACACCGCGTAGATCAGCGCGCGATCCCCGACCGATAGGCCCGCCGCCGCGGCGTAAAGAATACACGCCGTCCACAGGACGAGCGGCCCGGCGAGAATGCGAGCGAAGCGGCTGCTCAGGCCCTCATTCAGTCCACTCGCGATCCGAGGAACACCGAGAGCGAGATACCCGCCGGCGAGCAACGCGAAGAAAGCGAGCGGCAGCGGACGAGCGACGGGCGCGCCACGGGCGTTGGCCGTGAAATACGCGATCAGCGCCAGTCCGAACAACACTGCGGCGACCGCGGCTTCGCCGCTCCGTTTGACCGGCGAACCGAGAACTGCTCCAACTTCCGTCACGCGAACCTCGTCCAGCTAGACCCCTTTACGCGAGATACACGCGTGCACATGTCGATGCAAGCAGTCGGCCGCAGTAGTCGACAAGGTTCCATTCTTCATCGATGAAGGAGCTACTTCGACCGCCGGACATACTTGATCTCCACCGCCTTCCATTCCGGAACTGCGCCGAAGCTGAGATAGCTGGCGGCAACCATCGCGTCCGGCGACGTCGGCTGGATGACCGTGCGTTGGGTCCAGGTGTCGCCCGCGAGCGGGTATGTCGCCTTCAGCTCGAAGCGCCGCGCTTGCTCGTCCCATGCGCCCGTCTCGGCGATCCTGGCGGAGTTGGTGCTCGCGATTCGCGTCGCCTCGTATAGATGCGTGGCGGTGTTGAAACCCGTCCAAGCCAACGTCGTGAACGGCGTTCCGTTCAGCGTACCCTCGATCTTTTCTTCGACGAACAGCCCGTCGAACAGCGGCCGGATGGTCGATGTGGCCCTGCTGGTGATTCCCGGTGTGCCCGGCTTGAACCAGAATGTCATTTCAACATCCCAGGTGCCGGCCATCGCCACAAGACGAGCGTGCTCGGGATCAGGCCCAGGACGTACAGTCTGCGCCCCGAGTGACTCCGATAACTTGGCGTCGGCTGGGGCGACGAGGTCGGTCGCGGCGACAAAGCTGCCGATGACCAAGGCGATAATGCGGTTCATGTGCGGCGCTCGCGAAAGGGTGGGTTCGCTCGGGACGACCGAGTATGAACGACTCAGGAGCATCCAGCATCACCCGAATGGGTGATTCTGATGGTTTGCTACCAAAATCACTCGAAAGCATGACGCCACGGAGGTCGATCGGCTCAACGAGCAAGCTTCGTGGCCCTACCGTCTGAAGTCGTCGAAAGCCCGCGCGTACCTCGGATCGGTCCCTACTCGCAGGCAATTCGCGTCGGCGATCTGGTGTACACCGCCGGTCAGCCGGGAATCGATCCCGACACCGGTGTCGTCGCTGGCGAATCGTTCGAGGCGCAAGCCCGGCAAGCGTTCAAGAATCTGAGCGCTGTGCTCGAGGATGCTGGAAGCAGTTTGTCGCGCGTGATCAAAGTCACATGCTTCGTCGCGGATCCGAACGGCTTCGTGACGCTGAACGCGCTGTTCGCCGAGCTGTTTCCCGTCGCGCCGCCAGTGCGGTCGACGCCGCTGGTGCAGTTGCCGCGAGGGCTGCTGTTCTCGATCGACGCGATCGCCGTCGTGGGTGTGTCGACTGATCCGACCTGAGCGCTCAGCAGAGAGTCGCCTTCAATCGAACACCGACCTCGGTTCCACGCTGGTTGCGCGGCGCCCCGGCATCAACGTCGCAAGCAACGCGACGCTCGCGAGCAGCGCAGTCGCGCCGATCACGACCACCGGATCGAGTGGACGCACTCTGAAGAGCACTGAGGTCATGAGCTTCGACGCGTCGGCGCCGACTTCGTCATAGGTGAGCGGCGCCGCGAGAGCGTCGACGGTCGATAGATCGCGCCGAATGTCGAGGAAGTGCACGGGCGTGAGAAAGCCTTTGTCCCGCGGGCTCTTCACGTCGGCCTGATAGAGGCGAACGCGGCGAATCGTTTACAGCGTGCAGCCGCTGACGACTGCGATCGTGAAACTCGGATTGAGCTGGACGACGCTGCAATCGGAAGCGGCTACGGCCAACGGACTGGCGTCGGCACCGAGTGTGGCGAGGTCGTTCCGTCGCCGAGCTCCCCGTTCGAGTTGCTGCCCCAGCAGTAGAGCGCGCTATCGGTCGTGACCCCGCATGTCTGACCCGTGCCGACAGCGATGGATTGAAATGTCAGTCCACCGGCGACCAGCGTAGGACGCGAGCGCTGATCCATCGTGCCGTCGCCAATGGATCCGCCATTCGATCCCCAGCAATAGGCCGCACCGGAGGAGGCGACGCCGCACACAGTCGAATATCCCGCGGACAGGCTCTTGAAGAAGAGGCCACCCGCGACTTCGACCGGCGCGACTCGACGTGTGACTCCGTCATCCGTCGCGCTACTTCCGTCGCCCAGCGTGCCGAAGAAATCGGATCCCCAGCAGTACGCTTTTGCGCCGGTCGTGACACCGCACACCGAGAGCCCTCCGGCAACCAGATAGGCGAACTCGATACCGCCCGACACTGGTACGGGCGTCGCGCTGTTGGCGGCCGCTCCGTTTCCGAGTTGACCGTCGGTACCGCGCCCCCAGCAGTACGCCGCGCCAAGGGGCGTCAGACCGCATGTGAAATCCTGCCCGGCGACGATGTTGTCGAACGTCAGCCCAGGCGCCGCGACGGCGGGTGTCGTTCGCAATCCCGTGGAGCCGTCGCCGAACGCTCCGGCGGTGGTGAATCCCCAACAGTATGCCGTGCCGTTGAGCGCCACACCGCATGTATGAACCGTGCCGACAGCAAAGCTCCTGAACGCCAGCCCGCCGGCAACCGGCGTGGGCGTCGTACGCTGTGTTCGGGTTCCGTCGCCAAGCTCTCCGTCGTCGTTGTCGCCCCAGCAGTACGCGGCGCCCGGCGCGGTGACTCCGCAGGTGACTCCCTCCACCTTCGAGAGAAACAGCGTCGCGAACTGGAATCCGCCTGCCACGGCACTGGGCGTGGGATTCACGAGCGACGTCTCGTTGTTCCCGAGCTGCCCGTCTGCGTTGTAGCCCCAGCAGTACGCCTTGCTCGCCGTCGTGAGCGCGCACGTATGTGAACCGGCGACAACACTCCTGATCATCTGCACGCCACCGGTTGCGGCACTCACGGTGACAAGAATCGTCACCTGCTGGGCGGGGACTCCGGCGGCATTGGCTGTGACCATGATTTGATAGACACCGGGCACCATCGACGCGGTCGCGGTCACGGCGAACGTCTCGCTGTCGGCCACGCTCGTCGCGACGACGTTCGTCGCGAGCCCCGTGGGCGCGCCAGTCACCACGTACGCAATCGGGCTGCTGAAAGAGGCTCCCGAGCGAACGACCATGATGGACGTGCTCGCGGAGCCGCCCTGCGTGAGCGATAGCGAGCTGGCGCCGACGCTCAAGCTGAACGCCGCCGGAAGGATCGGGTCGATGGAGTCGTTGCACGCCTGAAGTAGCAGGACTGAAACGAGCAGACCCGGCATGATCCGTCGTGCCGGGTGAGAAAAATGACGCATGATCTGATTGTTGTTGTGGCTTGGTGATGCCGGCGGCATCAGCCCCTAGAAACGTCGTTTGCAACGTGAATCGGACATTTTTGCCCGCGGCAACATCGCACTGGGGACGAATCGCTCGTCGCGTGGCCCATCGCACTGATAGCGAGTTCAGCATTTCCTAAAACCACTCCGGCGGTGCCGCCGATACCGGCGCGGTGCGTCTCGATTGGCGGTTACTAATGCGTCCCCATGCTGTGAAATGCGGGATGCACTCTTGTGCCCAGACGCTGGGAACATATTGTATCCGAAAATCGCCCCCATCCACCCCTGGAGGCTCGACATGTTTTGTCGCATTCGCGTCGTTGCGGTTTCGCTCGTCGCAGGACTCGGCGTGCTCTCGGCGCCGCACCACTCGGCACTTCTCGCGCAGCAAACGACGGGCGCCGTTGAAGGACGCGTCGTCGACAAGGAGAACGGCCGGCCGCTGTCCGCCGCTCGTGTCACGATCAGCGGCACCACGCTCGGCAGCGTGACCTCTGATGCGGGCCTGTTCCGCATCAACGCCGTTCCCGCGCGACAAGTGACCGTCAGCGTGCGCGTGATTGGTTTCGCACCGGCGACGCAGAGCGTCGTCGTGAGTGCAGGACAAACGGCGCGCGCGGATTTCCAACTCACCGTGTCGGCGCTCCAACTCGATCAAGTGGTCGTGACGGGAAGCGGCCAGCAGGTCGAAGCCAAGAAGCTCGGCAACACCGTCGCCGTGATTCAACCGACGGAGAACACGCCGACCCCGGACATCTCGACCATGCTGCAGGCGAAGGAACCCGGTCTCTCAGCGATTACGTCGGCTGGCCTCACGGGCACCGGCGCGCGGATTCGCATTCGCGGCAACGCGAGTCTCACGCAATCGAACGAGCCGATCATCTTCCTCGACGGTATTCGTGTGAATAGCGGCGGCTCACAGACGTCGCGTCTCGAGGACATCGATCCCGAATCCATCGAGCGCATCGAAGTGCTCAAGGGCGCGGCCGCCGCGACGCTCTATGGCACCGAGGCGTCGAATGGGGTGATTCAGATCTTCAGCAAGCGCGGCTCCAACTCAGCGCCAAAGTGGCATCTCTCGCTGGGCCAGGACGCGATCCAATTCCCAGATCGAGTGGCGCCGAACGCCGGCTATGCGAAAACGCAGGCGCAGGCGGACAGTGTCAGCCGATACTGGCAACTTGGCGGTCTCAAGCCGTACCAGACGTTCGAGGTGCCGATCTGGAACAAGTATTTGACCGAAACAGGTCGCGCGAACACGATGGCCGGGCAGGTCGACGGCGGCGCCGCGCTGTTCACGTATTTCGCCTCGGGGCGCTATCAGTACGAGAATGGGCCGCTCGGCGGCAAACAGTACGGGCCCGCAGACGACAAGCTCCGCCGCATTCAGACCCAGGCGAACTTCTCGCTGCTGCCGTTCACGACGCTGCGAGTCGGTCTGCACACGTCCTACTACAACACCGTGAGCGACATTCCGGGTGGCGGCATCATCGGCAACAGCATCTACGGTGCGTTCGCCCTTGCATCATACGCGCGACCCGAGACGGCGAACTGCAACGCCTCGACGTACATCGCGCCGGCCGACTGCTCCGGCGCGGGCAATGCGTTCGGCAACCAGGCCTTCATGACCGTGCGCGAGGCATTCCAGCAATTGCAGGAGGAAGCGGTCCAGCGCTACACCGGCAGCGTTCAGGCGACGTACACACCGTTCAATGAGCTGAACGTCGACGTGAACGGCGGATGGGACGTCACCAATACCAGCACCTTCAGCTTCTCCCGCTTCCACTACGACGTGGATGGCTACACGACGAACAACGTCGAAGGCTCGCGCAGCGTATCGGCGAACCAGAACCGCGTTCTGACGCTCGACGCGAAGGCGGCGTGGAACCGCGACATTACCCCGGGACTCTCGTCCGCGCTCGTCGGCGGACTGCAGGTCTTCAACGTGCGCAACAATTCGTCCGGCGGCTCGTCGACGAACCTGCCCGGTCCTGGCATCGAGGTCGTGAGCGCCGGCGGACAGAACATCGCCGTCACCGAAGGTCTGCTCACGACGATCAATGGCGGATTCTTCGCGCAGGAACAACTAGGATTCCACAATTGGAGCTTTCTGACGGTCGGCGGCCGCTATGACTACGCGAGCGCGTTCGGCGCTGAAGCTCCTGGGGTGTTCTTTCCCAAGGCGAGCATCTCGGTGGTACCGAGCGACCGCACGTCGTGGAGCTCACCGCTCGGCGTGAACACGCTGCGCTTGCGCCTCGCCTGGGGGCAGTCGGGCCGGCAGCCGGGCGCGTTCGACAAGTTCACAACCTTCTCGCCGCTCCGTGGTGAGCTCGGCGCCGGTCTCGTGCCGTCGAACCTCGGCAACCCGGCGCTCAAGCCCGAGGTGGCGACCGAGATCGAGGGTGGCTTCGAGGCGGGCCTGTGGCGCGATCGGATCGGCGTGAACGTCACGGCATGGCACCGCGTCGTGAACGATCTTCTCATCGCGCGGCAATTCCCGGTATCGGGTGGATTTACGAACACACAGCTCGACAACATTGGCCAGCTGAAAGCACACGGCTACGAATTCGGGGCGCGTGCGTTCGCGATCAACCGGCCCAATCTGTCGGTCGAGCTCAACGCGGGTGCCTCGTTCATCAAACAGCGGCTCACGTCACTCGGCGGCGCGCCGACCATCAAGTCGCAACCGGCTTACATCCGGGACCGCGTTTATCTCAAGGAGGGCGCGGCCCTCGGCTCGGTCTACGCGCCGCGGCTGGCTGAGGCGTGCCCGAACGGCGGCACGACGCCCGGGAAGAACAGCATCGGTGCCGACATCACGTGCTACGGTCCTGGGCAATATCCCATCAGTCTCAACGGCAACGGCCGGGCTGCCACTCGCGCCGAACTGCTCGCGTATCTGTCGCAACCGCGCGACCTCAAGACGAGCGCCGTGCAGAACGCGCTGCGCCCGTTAGTGGCCGACTTCGACGGCAACCGAGACACCACCGCGCAATTCCTCGGAACGGTCATCCCGGATTGGACGGGCACGTTCGGACCGACGATCACGTACCACAAGAACTGGCGCCTGCAGGGCCTCTTCGAGTGGCGCACCGGGTTCCTCGTGCACAACCTGACGTACGCCTTCCGGAACTCGCAGCATGCGACGATCGGCTCGAATCTCAAGCCATACGTCGACATCGAAGCCATTCTGAACAATCCGGCGAGCACACCGGAGCAGCGGCTCGACGCCGCCGACACGTACATCCGCAATAACCGCCACTTGCTCGAGCCCGGCCTCGAGGAGTTCGAGAAGGGCGACTTCCTCCGGTTCCGCCAACTCGATCTCACCTACACGGCGCCTGAGAGGCTCGCCGCGCGCCTGCACGCGAAAACGCTCGCCATCACGCTGGGCGCGTCGAATCTCAAGCTTTGGACGCCGTACAGCGGCGCGGATCCCGAGCTCGCGTACAACGGCCGCGAAAACGGTGGCGGAGTCGCCGGCAACTTCGACGATGCGAACGATGCGTTCGGCATGCCGATTCCGCGTCGCATCTCTCTGATGTTCAATCTCACCTACTGAGCGAGGAACCGGACCATGATCCATCATGCCCATTCGCGTTCCGTGCCTCGCCTGGGGGTGCTTGCCGCGGCAGCGCTGGTCGTACTCGCGAGCTGCTCGATGTTCGATACCAACATCTCGAACCCGAACGCGATCGACGAGTCGTCGCTCGGCGATCCGGCGAGCGCCCCAACGCTCGCCAACGGCCTGAACGCCACGGTGACGCGGATGATCACGTCGGTGTACGGGCCGTATTCCGTCGCGAGCGACGAGCTCACGTGGGTCGGTTCACGCGAGAACTGGGGAAAGATCGACGCCGGTGACGTCTCGGATCCGACGAACGAATACAATGACGCCGCGTATCCGCTCGCCAGCCAGGCACGGTGGCTGTCGAACTACACCATCTCGCGCCTCGAGGGGTTCAACAAGGCGGGATCACTGAAGAGTCCCCTCGATCTCGCGCGGACGTACGTGTACGCGGCCATCACGTACATCACGATCGGTGAGAATTACGACGATTTCATCCTCGCGTCGGACCGCACCAAACCCGCGGCCCCGGTCGGCGAAGCCAACATGATCCAGATGTTCGATTCGGCGACAGCATATCTGGATCGCGCCCTGCCGATTGCCACCGCGGCAACCAACACCGACCTGCAAGCACAGATCCTCGGCTTGCGCGCGCGAGCGAAGTTCTCGAAGGCTGTTTGGAAAGTACTCAAGCCTGCGCGAACGACGCCGGCCAATCCGCTCATCAATGACGCGGGCGCGAACGCCGACGCTACGGCTGCTCTCGCGGTCATGACGACGGGATATCGATATCGTGTGACGCCGACGACGGCGAACACCGGCACCAACAACGTCGGCTCGGAGATGAACTCGCGCCAGGAGATTCGCGCCGGCGGCGACTACATCAACCCCGATCCGAGCCGCAGCAACTTGCAGCCGCTTGCTGGAACGGCCGGCATCAAGCTGACGGATCCGATCACGCAGCAGCCCGACCCTGTGATTGCCAAGGCGATCGATGACTGCTGCCGCGTCTCGTCGACGACCCTGCTCCCATTCACACTCACGTCGTGGAAGGAAATGCAGCTCATTTTGGCGGAGGCGTCACTCGCTTCCGGGAACGCGGCGGACTTCAAGACGCGAGTGAATGCCGTGCGCGCGGTGGATGCGTTGCCGGCGTGGGATGGAACGACACCAGCGGCCTTGAGCATGCTGATTCACGAACGACGCGTGAACCTGTATCTGCAATCGCGCCGGCTGCACGACCTGTATCGGTTCGGCCTCAAGGCGGATCGATGGTTGCCGGCGTCGATCGCGGCGAAAAAGGCGTGCTTCTTCCCGATTACGGCGATCGAGCGGCAGTCGAATCCGCTCGCCCCGCAGCCGACGAGCGCGCGTTCGGCGTCCTGTACGCCCTGACGAACCCGAGTCAGGGCGTCACGACGGGAGTGCCGGTGTCGCCGCCGCTGCTGGAGCTGCCGACGCCGTGCACGATCAGTTTGGCCGCGAGTACGCCGAGCACTGTGGCGACGCTCGCGGCCACGGCTGTGCGCCGGCGGTCGAGCGATCGTTGCTCGACGCCGGCTACGGCGCTTCTCGGAATCGAAACTGACTCGCCGGCCCACATGGTGCGAGCCATCGACGTTGGGTCCTCGGTGCGCTTGAGCGTGCTCGACATCGCAATCACATAAGCGCTGTCCGTTACACGGACAATCCTGCCTTCGGCGGCGGCAGTCGACGTTCCGAGAGTGGACACGAGCGCCAGCGAGCCAGCGTCAGTGAGATTCAAGCGGACCTCTGACGACGCCGTCGCGTCATGTGGCTCGATCGCGGAATAGCGATAGCATCCCCCGGCGAACAGGGCGAGCGCGAGTGCGGTGGCGCGACGTGTCATCGACGGAAAGATGCTACTTGGTTCGAGATTCGCCAGACGCCGGCTGGCGCGATCAGCCCATGTCCTCGAACGGACGGATCTCGCACTCGCCCTCGAATTCCGGCCAGTGGATGCGGTGCAGCTCCATGAACTCCTCGCCGATCTTTCGCGCATGCTCCTGCGAGTTCGCGTTGACGATGGCGAAACCGCCCACGATCTCCTTCGCTTCAGTGAACGGGCCGTCGGTCGTGACGATCTTGCCTGTCGATAGCCGGACTCGGATGCCGTCTTTCGTAGGTTTGAGTCCGGCCGTGTCCACGAGCGTGCCGTTCTTGAACGACTCGTCGACGAACTTGCCCATCGCCTCGTACAGGCCGGGCGGCGGGGTTTGATTGCGGTAGTCTTCGGAGTGCTTGATGAACATCATGTACTTCACTGGTGATCTCCGGTTCGGGTTCTACTGGGACGTCGATTGGAGGGTCGAAAAATCGACACGTAGAACTACGCGTACGTGCAGATCCCTCGCTTCGCTCGGGATGACATGGGTCCTGGACGCAACATCGATTCCCGA
>Ga0070681_10001687_pt1 | contig 19755 bp, 16 predicted proteins | sample KBSC83BmetaG_FD_65650 | JGI IMG/M metagenome (GOLD analysis project Ga0070681, IMG submission 65650) | Corn rhizosphere microbial communities from Kellogg Biological Station, Michigan, USA - KBS C8-3B metaG | ecosystem: Host-associated > Plants > Roots > Rhizosphere | place: USA: Michigan... | reverse complement strand
CGTTCGAGACAAGGCACGAGCACTTCGCCTTCGCCTGCCGCAATCACCTCGGCAAACGGAGCGAGCGGTTCGGGATTGACGAACGTTACGGCGCCGCCAATGAGGACGAGCGGGTGGCGTTCGGACCGCTCGGCAGCGTAACGCGGCATTCCGGCGAGCCGCAGCAGCGTGAGCACGTTAACGTAGTCCCACTCGAAGGACACGGAAAAGGCAAACACGTCGAACTCGCTCACCGGACTCTGCGACTCGAGCGTCAGCAGCGGCGCTTTCGACTCCAGCAGCTCAGCCAATTCCTGCTTCGGCGGCAAAAAGACCCGTTCGCAGACGATGTCAGGTTGGGAGTTGAAGAGCGTGTACACCGTCTGAAAGCCCAGGTTCGACATTCCGACCCAGTAGGTGTTCGGAAACGCCAGCGCGATGCGCAAGCGATCACCATGGGGCTTTTGGACGTAGCCGGTTTCTTTTGCGAGGGTTTCGCGTGCTCGTTCGCGTTGTTGCCAGGACTTCATGGAAACGTCGGCGTTCTCGTCGACCGTGGATCTATCTACTCTACCACCGCGAATCGCGGTCCCGGCGGATGCGCGTCGAAGCGCCCAATGTCGAGATCAGCCCTCCTGCCGGCGGAGAAATGCCGGAATATCGAACGCTGCGCTCATCTCGGCGTCGGCCGGCATCTCTGCGGCCAGGTTGCGATCCCCGATGGCAGGACTCGAACTTGCGCTGAGCGACGCGGCCGCCGGCAAGTCGAGAATCGGCCGGCGCGCAATCGAAAGCCGCGGCGAACTGGCGCGGTCGACCGCGATCGATGCGGCGGGCGCTTCCGCTCGCAGACGTGTCTGTTCGGTGTAAGGCGTCATGTCGACCGGCGTTTGCGCCGCAGACGCGGCCGGACGGACCGACGCAATGGGGTCGAAGCCGGTCGCGATCACCGTGATCTTCACCTTACCCTTCAGCGCCGGATCGACGACGGCACCGAAGATGATGTTCGCGTCTTCGTCGGCGGCTTCTTGCACGATCGTCGAGGCGTCGCTGACTTCGAGGAGCGACAGATCGGGGCCTCCTGTCACGTTGATGATCACGCCGCGGGCGCCGTTCACGGACGCGCCCTCGAGCAAGGGACTCGAGATGGCTCTACGGGCCGCGTCGATCGCGCGGCTTTCTCCTTCGCCAAGGCCTGTGCCCATCATCGCGAGACCCATGCCGGACATGATCGTCTTCACATCAGCAAAGTCGAGGTTGATCAACCCCGGCACCAGAATTAGATCCGAAATGCCCTGAATCGCCTGTCTCAGCACATCGTCCGCGGTACAGAACGCGTCGGTCAACGGCGTGGCTCGATCGATGATGCTCAGCAGCCGTTCGTTGGGAATCGTAATGATGGTGTCGACGCAGTCGCGCAAGGCTTCCAGGCCCCGTTCCGCCTGCACCGCGCGCTTTTTGCCTTCGAACTTGAATGGTTTGGTGACGACGGCGACAGTGAGTGCGCCGAGTTCCGCCGCCAGGCTGGCAATGACCGGCGCGGCGCCCGTACCGGTGCCGCCGCCAAGGCCGGTGGTCACGAAGATCATGTCTGCGCCGTCGAGCGCGTGCAGGATCGTTTCGGTGTCTTCGAGCGCGGCATTGCGCCCGACATTCGGATCAGCGCCGGCCCCCAGCCCCTTCGTCAGCTTGGATCCGATCTGCAGCTTCACGGATGCCGCGTTGTTCTTGAGCGCCTGCAGATCCGTGTTCGCAACGATGAACTCGACGCCGTCCAGGCCGGTTCGCACCATGCGGTTCACGGCGTTGCCGCCGCCACCGCCAACGCCGATCACCTTGATGCGCGCGCCGGCGTACGGCTCTTCGTGGAGCCGGAGTCGAAGGCTTTTCGTGTCTTCGCCTTCGCTGCCATTCGAGCGTCCGGGTGTGTTCTGGATCTCGGCCATTTCACGCTCCCTGTGTTGTACGTCCGGCTTCAGCCGGACTCGTGTCCGATTTTCTGGCCTCCGCCACGCATGGTGCAGAGGACCCAAGCCGGACTTTTTCGTCTCTGCCGCGGGTCGGCCGCGATCAGAAAAATTCCCTGAACAAGCCGCGCAGCCGTCCCGCCGCGCGGACGAGCGCGCCCGCGCCAACCGGCGCGCGCGAACTCTCGCCCACTCTGTTCCGGTAGCCGTACAGCGCGAGGCCCACACCGGTGGCAAAGGTCGGACTGTTGACGTGATCGGACAACCCGCCCACGCCAGTGGGACAACCGCGCCGGATTGGCAAATCGAAAATCTGTTCGGCGATCTCGGGCATGCCGTCGAGGATCGCGCCGCCGCCGGTCAGCACGATTCCCGAGTTGAGGCTCTTCTCGTAGCCGGCTCGTCGGATTTCGTCCCAGACGAGGTGGAAGATTTCTTCGGCCCGCGGCTGCAGAATCTCCGACAGAATCCGGCGCGCCATCACGCGCGGCTTCCTGCCGCCGACACTCGCCACCTCCATCGTCTCGTCTTCGTCCACCATGCCCGACAAGGCGCAGCCGCAGCGGCGTTTGATTTTTTCCGCATCCGGAACCGGGGTCCGCAGGCCTACGGCAATGTCGTTGGTGAAATGGTCGCCGCCAATCCCGACGACCGCCGTGTGCCAGAGACTGCCGCGCTCGTAGATCGCGATGTCCGTCGTCCCGCCGCCGATGTCCACGAGGGCCACGCCGAGATCCTTTTCGTCCTCGGTCAGCACCGATTCGCTCGCGGCCAGCTGCTCGACAACGGTTTCGGCCACGTTGACGCCGGCGCGATTGACGCATGCGACGATGTTCTGGGTCGAGCTCTGGCTGCCAGTGACGATGTGGACATTCACTTCCAGGCGCGTGCCGGTCATCCCCACGGGCGCGCCAATGCCGTCCTGTTCATCGACGACGAAGTCCTGCGGAAGCACGTGCAGAATCTCGCGCCCTGTGGGCAGCGAGACCGCCTTTGCGGCATCGATCGCGCGGCGGACATCTTCGCGGGTGATCTCGCGATTTTTTCCGGCGACCGCGATGACGCCGCGGCTGTTGAAGCCCTTGATATGCGGACCCGAAAGCGCCAGATGCACCGAGTCGATTTCGACACCGGCCATCAGTTCGGCTTCCTCGATCGCCTTTTTGATCGATTCGACCGCCGATTCGAGGTTGACGACCACACCCCTGCGGATGCCGCGCGACTCGGCGACGCCGAGCCCGACGACGTCGAGCCCATCGCCGTCGAGGATTTCGGCGACTACCGCAGTGACCTTGGACGTACCGACGTCCAGACCTACGAGATACCGTTCTTTACGCGCCACTCTACCTCCGGGCCCTGATCCCGACCGTCATTGGCAATGACGTCACGGTCGCCTCGCCGTCGCGCGCGCTTGCCGTTTCGCGTCATTGCCGCGGTCGGAACCCGCGGACTTCGACGCCTTGGCCGGACGCACGTAGATTCGATCGTCAAATCGCAAATCGACGTAGTCGATCTCCGCCACGCGCGCACGCACGGCGGACGCCAGATCCAGATACGATTCGAGCCGCGGTACGAACCTGTCGTCGCCGACGTAGATCACCGCCTGATCGCCGTTCAGAATCACGGCGGCGTTGTGCTGATCGGTGACGTCGACCTGCGACAAACGTTTCGCCAGACCGGGTTTCGTTCGGATCGCCTGGATGACGCGCGCGGCCAGTTCGCCTCGCCCGTCCACGTCGCCAGCGTTCGATCCGACCGTCAACCCGTCGATGATCGGCAAATCGAGATCGGCATACTGCGGCCCGTACGCGTCAATCACCCCTCCACGCTCGTCGACGAGAAACAGCTGACCCTTTTGACGGCCGATCCCGAGCGGCTCGCGCTCCGCGACCACGACTTCGACCGTCGACGGAAGCGATCGGCGGAACGTCGCGTCACGCACCCACGGCGACCCCACCAGGCGGTCGCGCCAGCGATTGAGGTCGCTCAAGACAATGTTTTCCCCGCGCAAGCCACCGAGGATGGAAAGCACGTCTGCCGCCGCCAGACGATGGTTGCCGCTGACGACGATGTGATCGATTTTGAGGAGCGGAGCCTCCGCCAGCAGGGCTCCGCCACGGTAAATCAGCAGGACGATGAAGGCGGCGATCAACCCACCTTTCACCAGCGGCACTGAAATCGTTCTGAGGCGGCTCCGCTTCCGCGAGGGTTTCACGTGCGCACGATGGAAGCGCTTATCCGCTGAAATCGCGACCGGGCTCACCGTGGCTCCTTTGCATCAGCGGATCGCCGATCGGGTTGCGAGAGCAACTCGATGAGCGGCTCGCCGACCGAACTGATCGAGCCGGCGCCAAGGGTGATGACCATGTCTCCGGGGCGGGCAATGCGCGCCAGCGCCGGTGCCACATCTTTGAGCGCTGGAACCACATCGACCGGACGCTGCGTCCGCTCGCGAATCGCGGCAGCGAGCGCGTCGATGGTGACGCCCGGAATCGGATCCTCGCCTGCCGCGTAAATGTCAGTCAGGACCAGGTGATCGGCCTCGGCGAGCGAAGGGCCAAACGCGTGTTTCAACGCAGCGGTGCGGCTGAACCGGTGCGGTTGGAACGCAACAATGATGCGGCGGCCGAGCGTCCGCGCCGCGGCGAGTACCGCGGCGATTTCAGTCGGGTGATGGCCGTAGTCGTCGATGACAAGAACGCCGCGCGGCTCTCCTCGAACTTCGAATCGGCGCTCGGCGCCACGAAACTCCGCAAGACCGTTGGCAATCTGCTCGAACGGCAACCCGAGTTCCAGCCCAACGGCGGCGCACGCCAGCGCGTTCGACAAGTTGTGCCGCCCTGGAACCTTCAAGGCCAGTGTGCCCAACGTTGATGAAGCGGCGCCTTCTCCGCGTGCCGATGGCTTGCCGACAACGGTGGCACTCGCGGAAAACGGCCGGAGGACGACGTTGGTGGCACGGATATCCGCGGTCGTCGAATCGATGCCGTACGTGATGACGCGCCTTGTCATCCGTGGCGTCACCTCGCGCAACGGCTCATCGTCAGCCGAACACACCACGGAACCGTAAAACGGCACCTTGTTCGCGAAGTCGACAAAGGCCTGCTGCAGCTCCGCGAAGCTGCCGTAGTTTTCGAGATGTTCCTGGTCGATGTTTGTAATCACCGCAACCGTCGGAAACAGTTTCAAGAACGAGCGATCGCTCTCATCCGCCTCGGCGACCATCAGCTCGCCCTGGCCCAGCCGTGCATTGCTGCCAAACGCGCTGAAACGGCCACCGATGACCGCCGTTGGATCCAGTCCTGCCCGCTCGAGCACATACGCGATCATTGACGTCGTCGTCGTTTTTCCGTGGGCCCCCGCGACAGCGATGGCGTATCGCAGCCGCATCAGCTCGGCGAGCATCTCCGCTCGCGGAATCACAGGAATGTGGCGGCGCGCCGCTTCGACCACCTCCACATTGGTCGGTCGAACCGCCGCCGACACCACGACGACATCTGCCCCACCAATGTTTGCCGCCGCGTGTCCCAGATGGACACGCACGCCAAGCGTGGCCAACCGATCCGTGACAGCCGACCGCTTTTCGTCCGAGCCGGTCACCGCGTATCCGAGATTGGCGAGCAGTTCGGCAATCCCGCTCATGCCAATCCCGCCGATCCCGATGAAATGAATCCGTCTCGTTTTGCCGAGCATCCGTCACGCCTCAGACACGGGAGCCAGCTTCAGCCGGCTCAATCCGCCTGAGACCCAATCCGCCTAAAGGCGGATCCCACTAATGAGTTCCATGGCCCTGTCCGCGATCACCTTGGCCGCGTCGGGTCTGGCGAACGTTCGCGCGTGCGCCGACAATCGCGCGCGGCACGCAGCATCACCAGCCAGCTGCTTGATCCGTCCCGCCAGCACCGAACCGGTGGCCTCGGACTGCAGCAGCACCTCCGCTGCTCCGGCGGCCGCCAGCGCCTCGGCATTCCGCCGCTGGTGATCGTCGGTCGCCGTCGGCAGCGGGATCAGAATCGCCGGCTTGGCCGCCGCGGATATCTCGGCGATGGTCGTGGCGCCTGCGCGACAAATGATCAGGTCCGCCGCGCCGACGCGCCGGCCCATGTCGTAAAAGAACGGCTGGACATCGGCCTGAATCCCCGCTGCTGCATAGGCGGCTCTGACCATTTCCACATCTCGTTCTCCCGTCTGGTGCGTGAGACGAAGACGTGGACTGCCGGCCGCCAGCTCCGGCGCTGCCTCCACCATGGCCAGATTGATCGCGTGCGCGCCCTGAGAACCGCCAAAGACTAGGACCTGAACACCGGACGGCTCATCACTGTTTGCCTCCGTGGGTTGACTGTCTGCGACGAATTCCGCTCGTACGGGATTACCGCTGACGAATCCTTTCTCGCCGAAGAACGTCTTCGTCGAATCGAAGGTCACGGCTGCAGCACGAACGAACCGCGCCAGCAACCGATTGGTCAATCCGGGCACGGCATTTTGCTCGAGCACCATCGTCGGCACACCGCGCAGCGAGGCCACGAGCACGACTGGACCCGAGCTGTACCCGCCGACACCAATCACGAGGTGTGGTTTGCGCTGCGAGACGATCGACCACGAGTCGATCAGACTCACCGGCGCGATCAAGGCTCCCCGAATCGCGGTCGTCAGCGACTTTCCCTTCAAACCGCTGCTGCGAATCAGGTCGAGGCCAAATCCTTCGCGCGGAATCACACGCGCTTCGATGCCACGGGCGGTTCCCGCGAATGTGATCTGCGCCCTCGGATACCGGAGGAGCAGTTCCTTCGCCACGGCGATGCCCGGATAAAGATGTCCACCCGTACCGCCGCCCGCGATCAGAATTCTGGGCGCCTCGATGGTCATCGGCCGCGCTCATGCTTGCGTCGACGCGTGCTGCGACACATTCAGCAGCACGCCCATGCCAACGAGATTGATAAGGAGCGACGATCCCCCAAAGCTCACGAGCGGCAGCGGAATGCCTTTGGTCGGCATCAGGCTGAGCACGACGCTGATGTTCATGAACGCCTGCACCGCCACCATCGTCGTCAATCCGAGAGCCAGGAATGCGCCGAAGCGATCGGGAGCGTGGAGCGCCACGCGCAATCCCCGCCAGGTGATGATGCAGAAGCAGACGACAACGAGCGTCGCACCAATGAGCCCGAGTTCTTCGGAGATGACCGAGAAGATGAAGTCAGTTTGCGGCTCCGGCAGGTAGAACAGTTTCTGCACACCGGCCATCAAACCCTTGCCGGTGACGCCGCCCGTACCCACAGCGATGAGCGATTGGATGATCTGAAAGCCGTCACCAAGCGGGTCGTCCCACGGATTCATGAACGTCAACAGACGCCGGCGCCGATAGCCCGCGCTCATCGCCACGCCCGCAACGAGCGGAAGCGCCAAAAGGATGGCACCGAGCACGTACGTGTAGCTGAGCCCGGCCGCAAACACCATGACGGCGGCGATCACTGCCAGCGTCATCGCCGTGCCGAAGTCCGGCTCGATGACGATCAATCCCACTAATGCGCCGACGACGATGGCGATCGGCAGGAGCCCATAGCCGAGCTCATTGATGCGCTGCATCCGCCGTTCGAGCATGTCGGCGATAAAGAAAATGGCGGCAAGCTTGGCGAGTTCGGAGGGCTGAATGCCAAGCCCGCCGATGCTGAACCAGCGCCGTGCATTGTTTACCGGCGGGCTGAACATCACGGCAATGAGGCACAATCCGACAATTGCCAGCGAGGACCAGATGAAGACTGGCTCGCGGTACATGTTGTAGTCGACCCGCATCACGATCCAGAGGACGGCGATGCCAAGGGTCGCCCACATGAGCTGCTTGGTCAGAAACAGGTACGGCTGTTGATAGCGCTCCATGGCGACGACAGCGGAGGCGCTGTAAACCATGATGACGCTCAGGCAGACCAGCAGCAGGGTGGCCACGAAGAGCATCTGATCGGATTTGAGTTTTCGCGCCATTTCGCCTATAAAGCTCCGCTCCACATCGCCCGACAAGTTGTGAGCGGTCAGCAGTCATCAGTCGGCCGGATGAAGGCACCAGCTTCGCAGGCCGGGGCAGCCTGCGTTCCCAGCAGCCAATCCTTCACCGCACGACCGACTGACGACTGCTCACTGCTCACAACCCATGTCACACACGTGGGGTCCGGCTTGAGCCGGACCGTCAGTCAGGTCCGGCTGAAGCCGGACGCCACGATCCGTCGTACCGCTTCCTTGAACTTCTCGCCCCGCTCCGCGTAATCGCGAAACATGTCGAAGCTCGCGCACGCGGGCGCGAGTAATACGACACCGGCAGGCTTTGCGAGGTCGAATGCCGTTCGGACGGCCTCGTCCATCGATTTCGCCTCGTGGACCGGCACGGCACCCGCGACCGCCTCCATCACCCGCGATCGCGCTTCGCCAATCGCGACCACCGCCTTTGCCCGGCGTTTGAGCGGTTCCCGCAGCAGACCCAGATCGCCGCCTTTAAACCGTCCGCCGACGATCGGTACGAGACCGCTGTCGAAGCTTTCAATCGATCGCAGCGCCGAATCGACGTTCGTCGCTTTCGAATCGTTCACGAAGCGGATCCCGTTTGTCTCTGCGACCAGCTCCATCGCGTGCTCGAGCCCGCGAAATGCTTCCACGGCAGACGTCATCGCGCTCGCCGGCGCGCCTGCGATGACGCCCACGGTAGCCGCCGCCATGACGTCGTAGACGAGATGCGGTCCGAGCAAGTGGATCGCGCTCAGCGGCACCAGGCGCTCGCTCTCGTGTTTTTCACGCCTGACGATCCAGCCGGACTCGATCACGGTTCCCGACTCGATCGGCACCCGTCGCGCAAACTCCTGCTGCCGTGCGCGTCGGTTTCGGGCAAGCTCCAGGACGATCGGGTCGTCCGCATTCACGACCGCCCAGTCGTTTTCCTGCTGGTTTTCAAAGATCCGCGCCTTGGCGGCGACATAGGCCTCGACGCTCGGGTGCCGGTCCAGATGATCCGGCGACACATTCAGCAGCACGGCGATCCAGGGTCGAAAATTCACAATGCCCTCTAGCTGAAAGCTGCTCGTCTCAACCACGTGCAAGGTCGTCGGCGTCGATCGAACCACCTGGGCGCTCAGCGGCGCACCGATGTTTCCTCCCACCGTCACGTCGAAACCCGCACGCTCGAGAATCTTTCCGGTCAATGCCGTTGTCGTCGACTTCCCTTTCGTGCCGGTGATGGCGATCACGCGGCCCTTCAACCAGCGCGAGGCCAGCTCGATTTCGGCAATCACCGGCACGCCTCGTGCCTTCGCGGCTTCGATCGGCGGCTGCTCCGGCGGTACGCCGGGGCTCAGCACGACCAGATCCGCCCGTTCGAACGTGTCCATTCGATGGCCGCCGAGCTCGAGACTCACTCCATGCCGAGCGAGCGCCTCCGCGTCATCAATCTCGACGCGACGTTCCGACAGAGTGACTCGCGCGCCGCGCTCCACGAGCAACTGCGCCGCGGCGATACCACTTCGTGCCGCACCAACGACGATGACGTTTTGCCCGACAACCGAGAAAGCCAATCGCGTTCGCTTTGGGACGGCCGAACGCCGCCCCGACACATCCAATTGAGCCCTGATCCCGGTCTCTAGTCCCCTGACCTCGAGTCCCGAGCCGTTATTTGTTCACCGCAACTTCAACGTCGTCAGACTGAACAACGCGCAAAAAATCGCAAAGATCACAAACCGCGTGATCACTTTTGGTTCGCTCCACCCGATCAGCTCGAAGTGATGGTGGAGCGGCGCCATTTTGAACACACGGCGGCCTGTGAGCTTGAACGAGGCCACTTGAATCACCACCGACAGCGCTTCGATGACGAACACCCCGCCGACGATGCCGAACAACAGTTCCTGCTTGATCAGGATGGCAACGGTGCCCAGCGCCGCACCCAGGGCCAGCGATCCGACGTCGCCCATGAAAATCTCCGCCGGATACGAGTTGAACCACAGAAACCCGAGCGAGGCACCCACGAGCGACCCGCCGAAAATCGTCAGCTCGGCCGAATTCGGAAACCTGACCAGCAACAGATAGTCGGCAAGCACGCGGTGTCCGGTGACGTAGGCGAGTGCCGTATACGCCGCCGCGGCGATGGCGAACGTGCTGATCGCGAGACCGTCGAGGCCATCGGTCAGATTCACAGCATTCGACACGCTCACGAGCATGAAGACCGCAAATGGCAGATAGAACCACCCGACTTCCGGAATCAGCCGCTTGAAGAAAGGAAAGATGATCCGGGTGTTGTAGGCCCCGTGATTGGCCATCACCAGCAGCACGATGCCCACCGCCGTCGCGGCGACGATCTGGCAGCCCATCTTGTAGCGCGGCAGCAGACCGTGATGATCGCGGCGCGTGATCTTCAGGTAGTCGTCGAGAAAGCCTATGGCGCCAAACACCGCGGTCGTGACGATTGCAATCCACACGAACAGGTTGTTGAGCCGCGCCCAGAGCAGCGTCGGACCGAGGGCCGCTGTCAAAATCAACAACCCGCCCATCGTCGGCGTGCCGGCCTTGGCGCGATGGCTCGTGGGTCCTTCCTGACGAATGACCTGGCCGATCTGGAACTCTCGCAGCTTCGCAATCAGCCATGGGCCCAGTGCCAGGCTGACGACGAAGGCGGTGATGCTCGCAGCCGCTGTACGGAAGGTGATGTACTGAACGACGTTCAGCACCGACAGCCGGGTGTGAAACGGATACAGAAGATCGTAGAGCATTGAAACTACACGACACCGGAGTTACTACGCTTGCGGCCCAGCGCGTCACGCGCCACCGCTACGTCGTCGAAGGGCCGTACTTCGCCTCCGATGATTTGATATTTTTCGTGCCCCTTGCCGGCGATGAGCACGACATCGCCCGGCCGGGCCAATTCGATAGCTTTCCCGATGGCATCACGGCGATCGACGTACGTCAGCATCCGCTGCGCGGTGTCTCGGCGCGTGTCAACGGTGATGCCGCGTCGAATCTCTTCGATGATCTTCAGCGGATCCTCGCCGCGCGGATTGTCTGAAGTGATGACGATCAAATCGCTCAAGCGGCCGGCTACAGCGCCCATCAGCGGACGCTTGGTCCGGTCGCGATCGCCGCCGCAGCCAAAGACCGTAATCAGGCGTCCCGCCGCGAGCGGACGGGCCGTTTCCAGCAGATTTCTGAGCGCGTCGTCGGTATGGGCGTAGTCGACGACCACCGTCACGTCGTCTTTAACTCCCGAGACGACTTGAAAACGGCCGGGGACGCCCTCGAGCGACGCGATGCCGTGCTCGATGGCATCGAACGAGATGCCAAGGGCCGTCGCCGTCGACACCGCGGCGAGGATGTTGTAGACGTTCGGCCGACCGACGAGCGACGAGGTGAGGTGCAGCGTCCCTCTCGGCGTCCGCACATCGAACTTCAGCCCCTGCAGTGAGAACGAGAGTGGGCCGGGCGAGATATCGGCCTGCCGATTCACTGCGTATGTCACCGGGCGGCCGGCGATCTCAATCAACGCCGCTGCGCGCGGATCGTCCAGATTGATGAGGCTTGGCGCGCTGCGCGGAAGCATTTCGAACAGACGACGCTTCGCCTGGAAGTAGTCTTCCATGTCCGCGTGAAAATCCAGATGGTCCCGCGTGAGGTTTGTGAAGACGCCGGCCGCAAAGGTCATCCCGTCGACGCGGCCGAGCGAGAGCGCGTGGGACGACACCTCCATGGCGCAGGCACCGCAGCCTCGATCGACCATCTCGCGCAGCAGGCTTTGTACTTCCGGCGCTTCTGGCGTGGTGTGCGTCGCCTCTCGCATCTCCAGACCAATGCGATACCCGACCGTCCCTAACACGCCACAGCGAATGCCCGCGGCTTCGAAGATCGAGGCCACCAGATACGCCGTCGTCGTTTTGCCATTCGTTCCGGTGATCCCGACAACCTGGAGGCTTGCACTCGGATTTCCGTAGAACTCCGCCGCCAGAAGGGCGAGCGCGCGACGCGCGTCGTGCACGACGGTCCAGGGTGCCCGCACCGGTTGCGGGGCTGGTTCCTGAGAAACAACGGCTACGGCGCCTCTTTCGAGCGCTTGTCGGGCGAAGACCGTCCCATCTGCGTGTTGACCCCTGAGCGCAACGAACACATGACCGGGCTGAACCCGACGCGAGTCGTAGGCCACTCCCGTGACCGAGGCCTCGCCGGCAGGCGGCGGACTCGGGGAAACCCGTGCATCCTGCGCCAGGAGATCGTGGGCGCGCAGGACGGCTAACAGTTGTGACCACGTCATGGCTGGGCCCCAGCGGCGGCGTGGAAGACAACGCGCTCGAGTGTCACCTTGCAAACACGGTGGTTCTCAATCGGTTCGCCCGGCGCCGGGTCCTGTGACACGACGAAACCGTCTCCGGTCATCTGCGCTGAAAGCCCCGCTTTCGCGAGTTTGCGCATCGCGTCGCGCGCGCTCAACCCGCGCACATCAGGAACAGTGCCCTCGGGGGCTTCAACCAGAACGTTGACGATCGGCGATTCCTGGGCGGGCCCTTCGCTTTCGACTACCTCGTCATCGTGGCGAGCCACGAGCACGGGTGGCGCTGGATCGATCGTCGGCGCGACTCCGAGATAGCGCAGAGTGGCCTCGGCGATGCGTTTGAAAATCGGACCCGAGACAGGACCGCCAAAATGCCCGGCCGGACCCTTGGGCGAGTTGAGCATCACGAGCACCGTGATCTTCGGATCGCGCGACGGCACGAAACCGACGAACGACGCGTACGTGCTGTTCGAGTAGTGCCCGTTGACGAGTGTGTTCGCGGTTCCGGTCTTTCCGGCGACCGTGTAGCCGGGAATCTCCGCGAACCCTTTCGCCGTTCCGCGGTCGACGACGCCTTCCATGATGCCGGTGAGCGAAGCCGCGGTATCGGCACTGATCGTGCGGCGAAGAACCTTCGGTTTGACCTCGTAGCGACGGTTATCGCTATACGCGGCACGCACCACGCGCGGTTCGACGTACTGACCGCCATTGGCCACGGAACTGATCGCCGCGGCCATCTGCAGCGGCGTGACGCCGACCTGATAGCCCATAGACACCGACGCCAGCGCGCTGTTCGTCCACTTCGTGCGCTCCCACACGATCCCGGCGTTTTCGGCAGGGAAATCGGGCGACACCTGATGGCCGAAACCAAAGCGCTGCACGTAGTCGCTCAAGCGCTCGGTTCCGATCTTGAATCCGATCTTGATGGCGCCGACGTTGCTCGATCGCACGATCACATCGCCAAACGACAACAGTCCGTAGTTGTGATGGCTCGCCTCAGTGACGACGCGCGACCCGTCGATCTTGATGGATCCTGGATTGGTGTCGATGAGCGCGTCGATCGGGAGGACCTTCTCTTCGATCGCGGCTGAGGCAGTGACGACCTTGAACGTCGATCCCGGTTCGTAAAGATCCTGTACGGCACGATTCCGGCGGTCGCTGTCCGAAAAGTCGCGATACTCGTTCGGATTGAACGTCGGCTCATTGGCCATCGCGAGAATCTCACCGGTGTGCGGATCCATGATGATTGCGGTCCCGCTCAAGGCGCGGTTCTCAACCACGCCTGCATGGAGCTCGCGTTCGGCGATGTGTTGCAGGTACTCGTCGATGGTGAGCTCAATGGTTGAGCCGGTCGTCGGTGGACGCTCGAATCGGCTGAACGCATGGCGGCGGGAGTCGACGTGAACGAGAATCTTCCCTTCCTTGCCGCGAATCTGTGAATCGTAAGCAGACTCGATGCCGCCAAGGCCTTTGTTATCGAGGCCGACAAAGCCCAGCAGGTGTGACGCCAGCTCTTTGTTCGGGTAATAGCGACGGCTCTCTTTCTCGAACTCCACGCCGTCGAGTCCAAGCGCTTTCACGCGTTCTGCTTCCTCAGGTAAGACCTGACGGCGGATGTAGGCAAAATTGCGCTGACGTTTGAGCCGCTCGACAAGATCCTGCCGCTCCGATTTCGTGCAGTCGCCGAGCGCCCCGCACAATTTCGCGACCGTCGCCGCTTCATCCTCGATGGCGGAGGGGACGGCGTAAATGGTGTCGGCGTCCACGCTGGTGGCCAGGACACGGCCGCGTCGATCGACGATATCGCCCCGTTTTCCGGTCAGCGGAATCGTCTGCATCTGCTGACGCTCGGCCCGCTTCACGAGATCCGCTCTGTCGATCACTTGCAGATACACGAGGCGCGCTTCGATGCCCACGACCCACAAAGCGAGCAGGCCCGCCGTGACGCTTACACGGCGCCGGAGCATCGCTCGCCAGTCCCCCGAAGGTTTCTGGCCCTTTTTCGATCGTTGACGCGCCACCGCGCGTCGAAGCTGTGCTATCACCGTTGAGCTATCACCGATCGTGCCGGCGGTTCAGCCGGCACTACACGTTCGATCACAATGGCCTCATCGCGCGTCGGCGCGACGAGATGGAGTTTCTGAGTCGCCAGCTCTTCAATGCGCTTCGGCGACTTGAGCGTTTCGATCTCCAGCCGCAGCTGCCGCGCCGTCTCTTCCTCGGCGGCGCGTTCGCGCTGCATTTCCTCGATTCGATACCCGTGCCGCAGAATGTCGAACTGCTGCCACGCCCAGACCAGCAGAATCACCACAAACAGTCCCGCCACGCCGACCGTTTTCCAGAGCTCGCGATGGCGCGCGTTATCGACTTCGCGGACGATTGGGTTGTTCCGCACGTCCTTCTTGATCGCGTATTCGAAGGCTTCGGCCATCTATGCGACTCGCTCTGCGGCGCGCAGCTTGGCGCTGCGCGCGCGTGGATTGGCCTCGACCTCGAGAGCACCGGGGATGACTGGCTTCTTCGTCAGCACCGTTACCGTCGAGCCTGGTTCACGTCGTTGTTCGAGCGCCCGCAGTGTGTGCTTCACGATGCGGTCCTCGAGCGAGTGAAAACTGATGACCACGAGCCGTGCGCCGGCCTTGAGATGCCGGACGGCGGTTTCGATAAAGCGATCGAGTCCATCGAGTTCGCGGTTGACCCAGATCCGAAGCGCCTGGAACGTGCGTGTCGCCGGATCGATGCGCATGTAGCCGCGGCGTGGAACCGCCCGGCGCACGATCGCCGCAAGCCGTCCGGTCGTCGCAATCGGTTCGTCGCGGCGGGCCGTGACGATCGATCGCGCAATCCGGCGGGAGAAGCGCTCTTCGCCGTACGCATAGATGGCGTCGGCGAGCTCCTGCTCCGAGGCACGCGCCACGATCTGCGCGGCGGTTTCGCCCGTGGTGGTGTCCATCCGCATGTCGAGCGGCTCATCGCGCTGAAAGCTGAATCCGCGGCCCTCAGCATCGAACTGCAGCGATGACACACCGAGATCAGCGAGCGCGCCGTCAACGAGCTCCACACTTCGACGATCGAGCACTTCATCGAGCGAGCGGTAATCAGCGTGAACCAGCTCCGCGCGCTCACCCCACGGCGCAAGTGTCGCTCGTGCTCTCGAGAGTGCGTCGACGTCACGATCGAGGCCGATGACGCGCGTCGCACCGGCCTCAAGCAACGCTTTCGAGTGGCCGCCGAGACCCACCGTGCAGTCGACGAAGGTGCCGCCGCGCTCGGGCCGCAGGTAATGCATCACCGTTTCGGTGAGAACGGGAACGTGAATCGTCAAATCCCGAACTCCGACAGCGCACGAGCATCGTCATCGGTGTACGGCTCGCGCTGCATCTTCGTGAGGAGCCGATCGTGATTCCAAACATCGAGATAGTTGTAGAGACCGAGCACATCGACGTCGCCGTTCATCGTCGCGGCTTCGCGCAGTCGGACTGGAATCAACACGCGACCTTGAGAATCGAGCTCACTGACTTGTCCGAAGTAATTGACACGGTCGAGGTAGCGCAGCTTTGCGGGATTCGTGGACGGAACTTCGCTCAGTTTTTGTTCCTTTTCGATCCACACCGGCATCGGGTACACGCGAACGTACTCGCCGGTGAGACTGGTGAGAAACAGCTCACGACCGTACTTGCTCTCAAGGAACGACCGAAAAGCGGTCGGCACTTTCAATCGCCCCTTTTCGTCAATTCGAGCCGGCGCGTTGCCCCGAAACACGCAGATTTACTCCAATTCCGTCCAAAAAATTCCACAGAGATACTAGGTGACAGGGAAGGGAGTGTCAATCGCAAAAGGAAACGCTTCAGTAAGTTACGGTACATAGATTCGTTTTTCATTCGCTGATTGGTCGTGTGACCGCAACCCGAAGCCGCTGTGAGTTTTCGGACGTCGCCGAGCGGGATGCCCTGAGAGGGCGTCCCCAACGGCAACGCGCTGGTGGTCAAACACGCAGGGGACAGCCTTCAGGCCTTCCCTCTCTGCGTTGAGGGGCGTCGCGTTCGAATCTGGAGTACGATTCGCGGTTCGCCATGCTCAGAGCCGCGCTCATTGGTTTCTCGTCCAGCGGAAAGTCGACCCTCTTCGAACTCATGACCAGCGCCAAGGAAACGACCAGGGCCAGCCACGGCAAGGCGGAGGCCTCAATCGGCGTCTCGAAGGTGCCGGACGCCCGTCTTGACCGTCTCACGGCGATGTTCAACCCGAAAAAGCGGGTTCCAGCGACCGTCGAATTCTCAGATCTGGCCGTCCAGGGGCGGACTGGTGGTGCCCAGGCACTTGTGGACGTCGCCGCCTACAAGAACGCGGATGCCCTGGTCCATGTGCTGCGGGCCTTCGAAGATCCGAGCGTCCCGCATCCTTCGGGGTCGGTGAACCCGGCGCGCGACGCCCAGGCGATGGAAGACGAGTTGATCCTGGCCGACCTCGGCGTGGCAGAACGCCGGCTCGAACGTCTCGAGAAAGATCTCAAAAAGAACCGCTCGGCGGAACTCGAACGCGAGCGCGACGTAGTCACCCTGTGCCGCTCGGCACTCGAAGAAGGGCGGCCCCTGCGCTCGCTCGATCTGAAGGGCGAGGACTTGAAACGGCTGCGTGGATTTCAGTTTCTCTCCGCAAAGCCGCTCTTGATCGTGATCAACCTGGACGAAGCACAGCTCACCTCTGGCGGTCCGGGCGCCACACGCGTCGAGCAAGCCGCGAGCGCAGCTGGCCTGACGCCTTTTCTGTCCCGCGCGGCGACTGGGTCGGTGGCCGCGTGCGCGAAGATCGAGCTCGAAATCGCGCAGCTCGACGCCGCCGATGCAAGAGCCTTTCTGTCGGATCTTGGCTTATCCGAATCGGGTCTCGACCGGGTCATTCGCGCCACATACGATCTGCTTGGGTACATCTCGTTCTTCACGGTTGGCGAAGATGAGTGCCGCGCCTGGTCGATCCCGCGGCTGACTCCCGCGCAGATCGCAGCCGGTGAGATTCACAGTGACATCGCGCGTGGATTCATTCGAGCGGAAGTCGTCGCGTACGACGCACTTATCGCGCGCGGCTCGATGGCTGCGTGCCGCGAGCACGGCGAAATCCGCCTCGAGGGCAAGGAGTACATCGTTCAAGACGGAGACATCATCAACTTCCGATTTGCGACATGATTGATGTTGCCTCGCAGACATCGGTCATCGTCCCGGCGTTCAACGAGGGGCTCTCCATCCGGCAGCTCGTCGTGGATCTTCAAACCGCCGCAAGTTGGCACGAGATTCTGGTGGTCGACGATGGTTCGTCGGATGATACGGGGGCACAAGCAGGCGCCGCGGGTGCTCGCGTCATCCGTCATCCCTACAACAAAGGCAACGGCGCAGCGGTCAAATCGGGAATCCGCCAGGCCTCAGGCACGTTCGTCCTCATCATCGATGGAGACGGGCAACATCGACCGGGCGACGCCGTCCGCCTCATCAGTCAGTTGAGCGAGTACGATTTGGTGGTGGCTGCAAGGTCGATGGCCACGCAGGCCACCGCCTCGCGGCGTTTGGGCAACTCGCTGTTGAACAGCCTCGCGAGCTATCTGACGGAGCGACCGATTCCGGATCTGACTTCCGGCTTCCGGGCCGCGCGGCGCGATTGCCTGCTGGAGTTTCTCCACCTCATTCCGAATGGTTTTTCAACGCCGACCACGACGACGCTGGCGTTTCTCAAGGCCGGGTACAGTGTTCAGTTTGTCCCGGTTGAAGCGGCCATGCGGCAAGGCGTCTCAAAGATTCGTCTGGGCCCTGACGGTGCAAAATTTGTGCTGATTCTGCTGAAACTGATTACGATCTTCAGTCCCCTGCGGATTTTCGTCCCCGTCAGCCTGGCCACGTTCACGCTGGGCGCCGCCTATGCGGTGTGGACAATCGCGACGCAGTCACACGTCACGAATTCGTCGGTGCTGCTTATCCTGCTAAGTGTCGTCATGTTTCTCATCGGGCTCGTGTCGGAACAAATTGCGTCGCTCAGATTCGAGAGGCCGCGCGAATGAGTCGGTCTGCGCTGGTGGTGATCCCCACCTATAACGAGCGCGCGAATCTTCCTGTGCTCGTCGAAGGGCTGATGCAGCACGACAACGTCCGCGTCATGGTCGTCGACGACCAGTCGCCTGACGGCACCGGACAAGTGGCAGACGAACTCGGAAAGCAGTTCGCGGGACGCGTGAGCGTGCTGCACCGTACCGGGAAGAAGGGATTCGGCCGCTCGTATATCGACGGCCTTCAGCATGCGCTTGCCGAGCCGGTCGACGTGCTGTGCCAGATGGACGCCGATCTTTCGCACGATCCGCGGCACCTGCCGGATCTCATCGCGGCGACGGCCGACGCGGATGTCGTGATCGGATCTCGCTACGTCCCTGGCGGCGCGATCGTGAACTGGCCGAAGCGCCGCCGGATCCTGAGTCGCGTGGCCAACATCTATATTCGTGCCGTGACGCAGCTGGCTGCACGCGATTGCACCTCCGGTTATCGCTGCTGGCGGCGAGCGGCGATGGCGGCTCTGCCTTTGGATAGATTTATCTCCGATGGATACTCGTTCCTCGTCGAAATGCTGTTCGTCGCGTCCCGCGGCGGATGCCGCATCACAGAGGTGCCGATCACGTTCGTCGAACGGCGCGAGGGGGAATCGAAGGTTTCCAAGGCGGTCCTGCTTGAATCGGCGATCACGCCATGGCGTTTGATCGCGGATTCAGAGAGCCGTCGTAAGGCGGCGCGGAAGACCAGTCGGTAGAGCCTCTCTCATTGCGACTGGCAAACCGAGGCATCGGGCGTTTTTCAGGTGAGTCGCGGCCGTCATGCTGTGCGGAAATGAGAACGGCGCTAGCTCGGCTGTGTGCTATGGTTGACCGGTTTTTTCCATGTCAGAGATCAGCGGATCGAAGCGTCCGGGGCTGAGCGTCTTTTTTCCCGCCTACAACGACAGCGGCACGATCGCCAGCATGGTGATTCGCGCTGTGCAGGCCGCGGAAGCGCTGACCCCGGACTACGAAGTCATCGTGGTCAACGACGGCAGCGTCGACGCCACGGCCGAAATTGCCGACGAGCTGGCGAGAACGTATCCGCACGTACGCGTGATCCATCACCCGAAAAATCGCGGGTACGGCGGAGCGCTGCAGACGGGATTTCGATCGGCGACCAAAGAGTGGATCTTCTACACCGACGGCGACGCGCAGTACGATCCCGCCGAAATGGCCGACCTCTGGTCACAGTTGACCGACGAGGCCGACATGGTGAACGGCTACAAGATCAGCCGATCCGATCCGCTGCACCGCATCATTATCGGCAGGATTTACCATCACATCGTGTCGGTGATGTTCGGCCTGACGGTTCGCGACGTGGACTGCGACTTCCGCCTGATGCGGCGGTCGATTTTCGATCAAATCGAACTGCGCAAGACGAGCGGTGTCATCTGCCTCGAGATGATGAAGAAGATCGAGGACGCGGGATTCCGCATCGTCGAGGTGCCGGTGCA
>Ga0070681_10001684_pt1 | contig 19763 bp, 9 predicted proteins | sample KBSC83BmetaG_FD_65650 | JGI IMG/M metagenome (GOLD analysis project Ga0070681, IMG submission 65650) | Corn rhizosphere microbial communities from Kellogg Biological Station, Michigan, USA - KBS C8-3B metaG | ecosystem: Host-associated > Plants > Roots > Rhizosphere | place: USA: Michigan... | reverse complement strand
GCTGGCGGAGCACGACAATGGATCAATGCGAATCTCGGTGTCCACGTTTACGCCAGCGTTGTTGCTAGCCTTCGGCGCCTGCCACGATGCGACCTCGCCGCAACGGGGTCCGCTCTCCATCGTCGCCGGAAGCGGCGTCACGGATACCGTCCTCACGAAGCTTCCGCAGGCGCTCGTTGCCGAGGTACGCGGCAACGACGGTCGGCCGCTGAACAATGTTCTCGTGCGCTTCACATCAGTCCTCGGCACGAACACCCTAGCCACGGCCCGCGTCGCGCCCGTGACGGGAGGCGCCTTCACTTCCATCGTCGCTGATTCCACGGACAATCGCGGTACGGCACGAGTCCTCGTGCAGCTCGGCGGAACGGCAGGTGCTGCCAAGATCGTGATCGATGTGCCGGAGCTCAGTCTCCAGGATACGGCCCGTTACACGGTTCTCCCTGGCACCGCACGCATCGTCATAATCTCCGTTCGAGACACGGCCATCGCGACGGGTGCGCACTACTCGCTCTCGGCCGCGGCTGCCGACATCTACGGGAACAAGCGGCCTAACGACGCGATCAACTTCACGTCGCGATCCGCCGTCGCGACCGTGGATGCCAGCGGCAGCGTCACTGCGATTCAGGAGGGGCGCGGCACCGTTCTAGTGCAGAGCGGGAGCATCAGGGACTCCGCGCAGCTGAGTATCGTGCCGCTGCATGAGCTGGTGATCTGGGGGGCCGGCAACAAGCTCTCCACCGTCAACACCGACGGCACGCAACTCCAGCTGTTGACGACAGCGACCGACTTCTCGCTCTTGCCCCAGTGGTCTTCCGACGGATCGAAGGTGCTGATCTACGAGGGGGATCCTGGAATCAACGCCGTGATCTCCACGGTCGACATGAACGGCGCTCGCAGCATTCTCACTGGGCCGAACGCCACGTTGAGCGCGGCATCGTATGGCCGATTTACGCGCGACGGGAGCTGGGTCTACTTCACCGGTACGAGCAAGACCGAAAGCGGATACCTCACTTATCGGGTAAGACCCGATGGCACCCAGCTCGAGCGAGTCGGACCGGGTGCGACCGAAGGCGGCAGCTTGCGCCCCGACATCTCACCCGACGGCACGACCGAGATCTTTCAGACCACGGGCGGCGCCATCGGCTCGATGGAGATCGCGACGCATACGATCAAGTCGTTAGGCGTGACCGGCCTGTTCCCACGCTTCTCGCCTGATGGCGCTCAGATCGCCTATCTCGGCGGACCGAATGCGGCGCAGCTCTATGTGATGAACGCCGACGGCACGAATCCAAGGCCGCTGACTCCACTGAATGTCACGTATCAAGAGCTGGGCGCGCTCGATTGGTCGCCCGACGGTCGGTGGCTGATCGCAGCAACGTACAGCGAGCTGGATCTGGTGCGACTGTCGGATGGGGTGCGACTACCGCTGCGACTTCCGGGATTCCAGGCGGCGTGGAAGCCGTGAGCCTTGACATCTAGGTATCGCCGCAACACCTTGGGCGTAGTCTAGACATCTAGGGAAGGCCCGCCCATGCCGAAGGACACGCTTCACGGGACCCTGGACGCCCTCGTCCTGAAGACGCTCACGTTCGGTCCGCGCCATGGCTACGCCATCGTGCGCTGGATCAGCCAGCAGACTGCTGACGCCCTACAAGTCGAGGAGGGTTCGCTCTACCCGGCGCTCTATCGCATGGAGCGCGACGGATGGATCGACGCGGAGTGGGGTACCTCCGAGCTCGGTCGGAAGGCGAAGTATTACCACATCACGGAGAAGGGCCGGCGTCAACTGCGCGCCGAGACGAAGGAGTTCGCAACCTTCGTGAAGGTCGTCTCTCCGCTGCTGTTGCCCTCATGACCGCCCGTGAACGCAAACCGCTCTGGCGACCGACCGTCGCCGACGAAGTGGAGAGGGAGCTTGCCTTCCACCTCGAGATGGCGACCCGCGACCTGATGGAGCGCGGTATGGCCGAGAAGCAAGCGCGAGCCGAAGCGGAGCGTCGCTTCGGCAATGTTGCGTCGGTGGATACCGACTGCCGCCGCTACGCCGAGGAGCGTGATCAACACCGCCGCCGCGCGGAATACCGGGACGAGCTGCTGCAAGACATCGCGTTCGCGTGGCGGCAGCTAGTGAAGACGCCGACCTTCGCCGCGATCACGATCCTGACCCTCGCGTTAGGCATCGGCGCGACTGCCGCCGTGTTCAGCATCCTCGATGCTGTCGCGCTGCGGCCGTTCCCCTTCGAACATCCGGACCGCGTGACCGTCGTCTATCCGACTGACAAGGGTACGCCGCGGTCCCCGTCCGTGCCGGAATTTCTCGCGCTGCGCGGCGTCCGTGCGTTCGAGCAGGTTGCGGCGACGGTACTTCAGGCCGGAGCGACTTTACGAATCGCGAATGGTGCGCCCGAGACCGTTGGGGCTGGGCGCGTCACGGCGAGCTACTTCGACGTCTTCGGCGTGGCGCCGGCGCTCGGCCGCAGTTTCACCGCGGCGGAGGACATGCCCGGCGCGGCGAGCGTCGCGGTCATCAGCGATCGCTTATGGCGTTCGCATTTCAACTCCGAACCCTCGGTGATTGGACGGGTCGTCTCACTCGATGGCCGACCGGCGACGATCATCGGCATCATGCCGCGCTCATTCGACATCACGCGCGAGAGCGAAGATCTCTGGGTTCCGCTCGCCTTGCCGCCGGAAGCCGCGACACGCTACTCGGAACACTATATCCAGGTTTTTGCCCGGATCCGCGACGGCGTGACCGTTGCGCAGGCACAAGCAGCGGCAACGGCGGCCGAACGTGCGCTGGCCGAGCACATTCCCGACCGCGATCAACCGACCGCGTCGCTCGGCGTGGTGCTGCATCGGTACGTCGACGATTTCGTCGGAGACTACCGCACGCTCCTGCTCATCCTTCTTGGCGCGGTCAGCCTCGTGTTGCTCATCGCCTGCACGAACGTCGCCAACCTGCTGCTCGCGCGCGGGACGGCGCGTGCCAAGGAGCTGGCCATCCGCGCCGCGTTAGGCGCTGGCCGCGCTCGGCTCGTGAGGCAGTTGCTCACGGAAAGCATGGCCCTCGCGCTCGTCGGCTCGGTGCTGGGCCTCGCGTTGGCCTTCGGTCTCGTCAAGCTCGTCGTCGCCGTCAGTCCAACGAGTGTGCCGCGCATCGAACAGGCCGGCGTCGACTGGCGGGTTCTCCTCTTTACTCTAGGCGTGGGCGTGGCGAGCAGCATCGTCTTCGGATTGCTACCCGCGCTCCGAGCCGCGGCCGGCCTGACGACCGTTCTTCGCGAAGGCGGCCGTGGCAGCCGCCTTGGCCGCGATCGGCTCGGCGGCCTGCTCGTGACGGCGGAGGTGGCACTCGCGATCACGCTGCTCGTGGGGTGTGGATTGCTGATTCGCAGTGCCCTTCTGATCGGACACGTCGATCCGGGGTTCGACTCGCGGGGGGTGCTCACCGCGCGCCTTGTTCTGCCCGAGGCGCGGTATCCCGACGGCGCATCGATCAATCGGTTGTATGCGCGCGTGCGCGAGTCCGCCGCGCGCATTCCCGGCGTCCAGGCGACCGCGCTGACGCTCCTGCCGCCACTGAGCGGCGATCAGATGACATCCTCGGTGTCGGCCGAGGGCGCGCCAGGCAATAGGTCGACGCTGAGCTCCAGCCTCAACCTCGTGAGCGACGGGTATTTCGACGCGATGCATATCCGGCTGCTCATCGGACGCGATATCGATCGGCATGACGTCGCGTCATCGCCGAACGTGGTCGTCCTCAACCAGGCCCTGGCGCGCAAACTCTGGCCGACGCGCGACCTGCGTGAAGCGTTAGGCAGGCGCATCAATGCGATGTCCTTCACGAAAGGGGAGCCGCATCTGATGACGGTCGTGGGCGTCGTTGCGAACTTGCATAACGCCGCGCTCGACCAGCCCCCGGCACCCGAGTTCTATGCACCGGTGACGCAAACGCCCGAGAAGCTTTGGCCCATCACCCAACGGTCGATGGTCGTGGTGCTTCGCGCGGCAAATCGCGAGGTCGATCCCGATGCGTTCGTGCGTCCCCTGCGTGACGTCATCGCGCGCACGGATCCATCATTGCCGATCGCCGAGGCGCGCAGCATGGAGAGCTTCCGCAAGTCGTCGCTCGAGACGGCGCGAATGAACGCGATTCTGCTGTCGATCCTCGGCGGGATTGCGCTCGTGCTTGCAATGAGCGGGATCTATGGCGTGGTGTCGTACTTCGTGAGTCAGCGCATCCACGAGATCGGCATTCGGCTCGCGCTCGGCGCGACGCCGGGACGCGTGTGGGGCTTCGTCGTGCGGCGTGGACTCGTGCCGATCCTCGTGGGCGGAGCGTTCGGCTTTGCGCTCTCGATTGTCGCGACGTCGGTGTTACAGGGGCAATTGTACGCCGTGTCGACCCACGATCCGGCGACGCTGAGCGCGGTTGCCGCGACGTTGTTCGCCGTTGCGCTGATGGCGATGTATTTGCCGGCGCGGCGGGCGATGCGCGTGCCGCCGATCGTCGCGCTCAACGACGAGTAGCCGTTCCGCGTGCAATTCGGCGGTCAGCAGATCACCAGCTAGGTTGATCGTGATCTCGAGATCAACGCTGGCCATCGATTGCACTCGCCATGAACTCACGACGCCAATTCCTCATTCAGGCGCCCGTCGCGCTCGTCGGCGCTGCGCTCGCGTGTCGCGCGGAAGAGCAGAAGCCTGGCGCCCGCGGAACGACAGCCGCCGCCACGGCAACTCCCGGTGCACCGCCTGCCTTCAACACCGCGCCACCAGTCGGTCCTGAGGTCTCGCCGGCGACCTTCGCCGAGGCGGAGAAGCTGGTGCAGGTGCAGATGACGGATGTGCAACGCCAGATGATGGCGAGGAGCTGGCGCACGTCCATGGCCGCGCTGCTCGAGCGGCGCACGGGACCGCGCAAGATCGCGCTCGAGCCAACGCTCGCACCGGCGACGCGCTGGGAGCCGGCGTCGATCGTAGCCGGCGAACCGAACGCATCGACGCGAGACCGGTTCGTGCGCAGCTCCATCGATCCCGGACCGCTGCCTGCGAACGATGCCGACATTGCCTACGCTCCAGTCACACAGCTCGCGCGCTGGATCGAGACGCGCAAGCTCACGTCGACGCGGCTGACACAGATCTATCTCGATCGCATCCAGCGCTACGATGGCAAGCTTCGATGCGTGATCACGCTGACGCGCGATGCCGCGCTCGCGCAGGCAAAGCAGGCCGACGGCGAGATCGCGGCAGGGAAGTATCGCGGTCCATTGCATGGAATTCCGTACGGCGTGAAGGACCTGCTCGACACTGCCGGCATCGCGACCACCTACGGCGCCGAGCCATTTCGCGACCGCGTGCCTAACGCCGACTCGGCGGTAGTGGCGCGGCTCAAGGCGGCGGGGGCGGTGTTGATCGCGAAGCTGAGCATGGGTGCGCTCGCGCTCAACGACATCTGGTTCGGCGGTCAGACGATGAATCCGTGGCTGCTCGAGGAAGGCGCGTCAGGATCGAGCGCCGGTCCGGGCGCCGCGACCGCCGCGGCGCTCGTCGCGTTCTCGATCGGCAGCGAAACGGGGGGGAGCATCGTGAGTCCCAGCATGCGATGCGGCTTAACCGGCCTCCGGCCGACGTACGGACGCGTCCCGCGCACGGGCGCGATGACGCTCTGCTGGTCGCTCGACAAACTCGGACCAATGACGCGGAGCGTCGAAGACGCGATGCTGGTGCTGCACGCCATCAGCGGGCCAGATGCGGGCGACGTCGCGAGCGTGCCGGCACGTCTCGACTTCGATGCCGTCGCCCCCGTAAAGGGCCTGCGCGTCGGGTACATCGAGAGTTGGATGAAGGAGACGCCGGCGACGGACGTCGACCGCGCGACGCTCGAGGCGGCAAAAACGCTCGGTATGGTAGCGACACCCGTGACGCTCGCGGATTGGCCGTACGACTCGCTCAACCTGATTCTCTTCGCGGAGGCGGCGGCGGCATTCGAGGAATTGACGTTGAGCGGGCACGCCGACCAGCTCAAGGTGCAGGTGCCGGATGCGTGGCCAAATCTCTTTCGCGAGGGGCGGTTCCTGTCGGCGGTCGATTTCGTGCAGGCCGATCGCCTGCGACGCAAGGTTGCCGGCGAGATGGCGCGCGTGATGTCGCAGGTGGATCTCCTGCTCGTTCCGTCGCTCCGCGACGAGATGCTCGTGATCTCGAACAACACCGGTCATCCGTCGCTCACGCTGCGCACGGGATTCGTCGAGGTGTCCGAAGCGCGCAGCGATTGGGCGCCCGATCCGGCGCATCCGTTACCAAAGTTCTCACCACCGCGGCGCGTGCCGCACGGCATGACATTGATCGGACGATTGTTCGACGAGGGGACGATCGCGCGCGTGGGGCTGGCTCTCGAGCGATCGCTGAACGTCGCGAGCGCGCGGCCGACCGGCTTCTAGTGCCTGCACGCCTAACGAGCCACCACGCCCGTTAGCCCTGCACCACTCAGCTCTGCTCCGGCCGGCCGAGCAGGAGCTGGATCGTCGCGCGGTCCTCGTCGCGGGCGAAGACGTACAGATGGTCGCCCGGGAGTAATTCGGTGTCGCCGCGCGGCGCGAGGAGCTCGCTGCCGCGCACGATCAACGTCACCGCCGCACTCGGCGGGAAGGGCACGTTTGCGAGTCGCTCACCAGCGACCGGGAGTGCTTCGTCGACGTAGAACGAGATCAAGTCACCGTTGAGCGGTTGTCGCGAGTCGATCTCGAGGACGGCTTGGGGCGGCGGCGGCTCGTCGGATACGAGACGAAGCCGACGAGCGAGTGGACCGACGGTCGCGCCAGGCAGAATGGCGCTCATCACGACCACGAAGAATGTCAGGTCGAAGATGCGCTCCGCGCCGCGTGCGCCGGCGAGCACCGGAAACGTTGCGAGAATAATCGGGATGGCGCCGCGCAGTCCGACCCAGCCGATGTAGACAACCTCGCGCGGGCGGAAAAGGCGGAAGGGCAAGAGCGAGAGCCAGACGACCAAGGGCCGCGCGACGATCGTGAGGAACGCCGCGACCAGCAGCCCGGGACCGGCGATCTGGATGAGTCGCGATGGAAAGACAAGCAGTCCCATCGTGACGAACATCATGACCTGTCCAAGCCAGGCCAGCGCGTCGTGGACGCGGACGAGGCCGCGCTTGAGAGGAAGCTTTCCGTTCCCGAGCACGATCGCGCTGACGTACACGGAGAGGAAGCCGCTTCCATGGATGAGCGTCGGCACGGCGAAGGCCAGGCAGGCGAGGCCGATCAGCACAACGGCATACAACCCATTCGACGAGAGCCGCGAGCGGGCGAGGAGTGCGCGGCCTCCGAAGCCAATGGCGAGACCGACGGCGGCACCGATGGCGATCTCGATAACCACCGAAAGGGCCGCTAGCCAGATGCTCGGGGGGTGCACGGCGACCATGTGCCGGGTGACCAGCGTCGTTAGGATCACCGCCATCGGATCGTTTGCGCCGGACTCCACCTCGAGCGTCGCGCCGACGTGCTCCTTGAGGTGGATCCCGCGTCCGCGGAGCACGGCGAAGACTGCCGCGGCATCGGTGGACGAGACGATCGCACCGAGGAGCATCGCTTCCTCCCAATCGAGATGGAGGAGGAGTCGCGCGCCGAGGGCGAGCAGCCCGGCCGTCCCGATGACGCCGAACGTGCCAAGCATGGCGGCGGGTCCGGCCACCCGCCGCACGTGACTCACCGCTGTATTGAAGCCGCCGTCGAAGAGGATGAAAACGAGGGCGATGGTCCCGAGTCGGTAGGCGAGGTGATAATCCTCGAAGGCCAGGCGCCCTAAGCCCTCGGACCCAGCGAGCATGCCGAGGCCAAGGAAGGCGAGCAGCACGGGCACGCCCACCCGCTCCGTCGCGCGGCTGAAGAGCGCCCCCCCGAGGAGGAGCGCGCCGACGATGGCCAGCACGATGGAGGTGGAGTGCGGTTCGACCGGGGTCACGCGGGAAATGTCGCTAGGCCCGCTCGAAAGCTGAAGGAATTAGCGAGCGACCTTCGTGACCTCTTCTTGACAACCCCAAAAACGGGCCGTAATAGAAAGCCCGTCGACGGCTTGAAAGCTCGCAAGGCGTCGATTGGCGGTACCCTCTGGATCGGCGGACTGAATTCGATTCTCTCGTTAGGGAGGACGTACGCAGCTGCTCCGTCCCATCGTTTTTGTGTTGTCCGTTCCGCTCGCACTCGTCACGGCAACCCACTCTTCCGGGCACGCCGCCGCGAGTGCTGTCAGCGCTCCGGCGCCGACCTATCTGATCATCCGCGCCGACGACGGTGGCATGAGCCACAGCGTCAACATGGCGCTCGAGCGACTGATGCAGGCAGGGATGCCGCTCTCCGTCTCCGTGATGTTCGCGTGTCCCTGGTATCAGGAGACCGCGGAGATACTCAAGCGCCATCCCGAGGTCGCGGTCGGCGTTCACCTAACGCTCAACTCCGAGTGGAAGAATTACCGCTGGGGTCCGGTGTCGGGTCGAAGTGCGGTGCCGACGCTCGTGGACGAGGAAGGGTATTTCTTCGCGACGTCAGAGGCGTTGCATCAGCACCAGCCGGACATTCGTGAAGTCGAGCGGGAGCTGCGTGCGCAGATCGATCGCGCGCGCCGGACGGGTCTCAAGATCGACTACCTCGATTATCACATGGGGACGGTCTCGCGGTATCCCGAGTTTCGCGAGGTCGCCGAGCGGTTAGCGCACGAATACGGGCTGGGGATGTCGCAGTATTTCGAGGAGACGAGGGGCAATCCGCAATACGAGGCAGCGCCGCCCGACAAGCCCGACAGCCTCGTCGCGCTCGTGAATCGTTTGCGTCCCGGCGTCAACCTCGTGGTGACGCACGTCGGGATCGACAACGAGGAGCTGGGTGCGCTGCTCGACATGAACACGGACGGCGGGCTTGCCGAGATGAGCAAGAACCGACAAGGGGAGCTCGACGCCGTCACCTCACGACGATTTCGCGAGGCCGTTTCGGCTCGCGGTATTCGACTCATCAACTACCGACAGTTGATCGAGATGCAGGGCCTGCAATCCATGCGACGACCAGGAGGATGACACCGCATGCGCGCCATTGGGAGGACCGCCATGGAGAAGATGCAGCTCGTTAGGCACTCGTTCCGCGGGAGCCGCTGGCAGTGGCTTCAGGCGGCGGGGATGGGCCTGCTGTTCGCCCTGCTACTGGGCCGGCCGGCGCAGGGGCAACAGATCCCGGTCACGGGCACGGTGACGAACGCCGCGGGGACGCCGTTGCGCGGCGTGGCTGTGCACGTGCAGGGCACGACCACGCGCGTCACGACGGACGCGAACGGCAAGTACTCCATCGGATCCGCTCCCGCGAACGGCATCCTGAGCTTCACGATGCTCGGCCAGCGCGGCGTCCAGCAGACCATCGCCGGGCGGTCGACGATCGACGTCACCATGGCGCCCATCGCCTTCCTCGAGGAGATGGTCGTGACGGCGTACGGCGAGCAGCGCCGCGCCGACATCACGGGCGCGGTCGCGAGCGCGAAGGTCGAGACGGTCGAGCGGCAGACGGGGGCGAGCGTTCTCCAGCGCCTCGACGTCAGCGTCCCCGGTGTCACGGTGGACGCGAGCGGCTCGCCGGGATCGCGCAGCACGGTGCGCGTGCGCGGCATCAGCTCGTTCCAGAACAACGATCCGCTCTACATCGTCGATGGCGTGCCGGTTCAGGATTCGTACATCAACTGGCTGAACCCGGACGACATCACCTCGGTGCAGGTGCTGAAGGACGCATCGGCGGCGTCGATCTACGGATCGCGCGCGAGCAACGGCGTCATCATCATCGAGACGACGAAGAAGGGGGTCTCGGGACCGCCGCGAGCGACGCTGCGCGTGCGCACTGGCGTCTCGACGCCGACGAGGGGCTACGATGATTTCCTCCTCACGGATCCGATCGCGTACTTCCAGGTCGTGAAGGCGAGCTATGCCAATGCGGGCCAGGCGCTGCCGGACTTCTGGAAGGCGCTCTTCGGCGACCCGAACAACCCGACCCTGCCGAAGTACATCTTCGCGGATCCGAACACGAACCCGACGACGAACTCGTTCGGTCAGGTCACCGGTGCGGACTTGAGCAAGTACGCATATCCGAACACGCTGATCATGCAGGCCAGCGCGGGGACGAACTGGTGGAAGCAGGTGTTCGGACCGGCACCGGTGGGCGATTACAACCTCGACGTGTCGGGCGGCGGCGAGGACAACGCGTACAGCGTGTCGTTCAACTACTTCACGCAGGACGGCACGGCGATCTACAACACGTTCCGCCGCGGCGGCGTACGCGCGAACACGTCGTTCAATCGTGGACGGCTGAACTTCGGCGAGAACGCGGCGCTCTCCCTCGAGCGGCACACGGGCGGCATCCCCGATGACAACATCGGCGAGGACGGCATCGTCGGTAAGAACATCCTCATGCAGCCGATCATCCCGGTCCGCGACATCAACGGCAACTTCGCGGGCGGCAAGGCGACGGGCCTCGGCAACCAGAGCAATCCGGTCAAGTACGCGTACTCGTACAAGGACAACCTCAACCGCAACGATCGCATCTTCGGCAACGTCTTCGGCGGCTTCGCCTTCACGCCGAACGTGAACCTGCGGTCGAGCCTCGGCTTCGACGTCGGCCAGACCTCGTTCAACGGCTTCTATCCGGCGTATCCGGAGAACGCGGAAGCGACGTTCACGAACTCGATCGAGGAGAACACGAACCAGTTCCTCAACTGGACGTGGAGCAACACGCTGAAGCTGGACAAGAAGCTGGATCGGCATGGCTTCTCGCTGCTGGTCGGGCAAGAGGCGAACGCGGGCCAGACGCGGTACATCGACGCGACGATGGCCGGCCTGCTCGATACCCAGGTCGATTCGCGATACATCCAGGACGCACTGGGCGACGCGAGCACGAAGAACGTCTCGAGCACGGGTACGCGCGACGCCCTGCTGTCCGTCTTCGGCAAAGCCGACTACAACTTTGCCGACAAGTACGTCGCGAGCGTCACGGTCCGCCGCGACGGCTCGTCGCGTCTCTCCCCCGGGCACCAGTGGGGAACGTTCCCGGCGTTCGGTGTGGGCTGGCGCGTGTCGAAGGAGCCGTTCCTCGCCGGCAACCACCTGCTGTCGGACCTGATGCTGCGCTTCGGCTACGGCGTCACGGGCAACCAGCTCATCCCCTCCGGCCGCATCGTCACACAGTACGGCGGCAGCCGCGGTGACACCTACTATGACGTCGGTGGCGGCGGCAGCAGCGTGCACGCCGGCTTCCGCCAGACGTCGTTAGGCAACCTGGATCTCCGGTGGGAGGAGCAGCGGTCGACGAACGTCGGCGCGGACGCGCAGTTCTTCGACGGCTACCTGCAGGCGGTGCTGGACGTGTACACGCGCAACACCAACAACCTGCTCTTCGACCCGGCTCTCCCCGCGACGGCAGGCATCGCCGATCCGCCGATCGTCAACATCGGCAAGATGCGCAACACGGGGTTCGACCTCTCGCTGTCGCATCAGAGCGCGACGTGGAGCCTCGCCTTCAACGGCAGCCACTACAACAACAAGATCATCGCGATCGCCGGCGATCAGACCTTCTTCTACGGTCCGATCACGACGCGCTACGGCAACCAGGTCATCAATCAGGTCGGTCAGCCGATCGGCGCGTTCTACGGCTACATCACGGACGGCTACTTCCAGACGGCCGCCGACGTCGCCGCACACACGCCAGACGCGAACGGTAACTGCTCGGCGTACTGCCAGCCGGGCGCCGCGTTGGGCCGCCTCAAGTTCAAGGACGTCAACGGCGACAAGCAGCTCACACTCTCCGACCGCTCCATCATCGGCAGCCCGCATCCGAAGTTCACGGCGGGCATCGACGCGACCTACCGCCGCGGCAACTTTGACGTCAGCGCGACGGTGTTCGGCAGCTACGGCAACAAGATCTTCGAGAATCAGATGGAGTTCTACGTGTTCAGAGAGTTCAACACGAACGTCCGCAAAGACCTGTTGGCGAACTCGTGGACGCCGCAGAACCCGAACGCGAAGTATCCGATTCTCGACGTGAACGACGCGTACAGCCACGCACTGAGCGACTTCTACGTGAAGGATGGCTCGTACACGCGGCTCCGCGCGCTGCAAGTCGGCTACAACGTACCGCCGAAGTACTCCCGCTTCCTCGCGGCGGCGCGAGTGTATGTGCAGGCCGAGAATCTGTTCACGATCACCGGCTACGACGGACTCGATCCCTCACTGCCGGCGCAGAACGTGACCGGTCCCGCGGGCGACATCCGTGACCAGTATCGCGGGGTCGATCGCGGAACGTATCCCAGCAACCGAACGTTCAGCGTTGGCATCGTGACCTCGTTCTAACGAACCGCCTTTCAACGGAATCGACAACCGATGAAAATCGTATCGAAGCATCCAGTGCTCGTTGGAACGTCACTCCTGCTGTTGGCGTCGGCAGGTATGTATGGGTGTAAGGATTTTCTAAAGAACAATGAGACGCCGCAGGGCACGCTCGACCAGAGCATTCTCGCGAACGCCTCGGGCGTGGAAGGGTCGCTCGTCGCGGCCTATCGCGCGCTCGATTGCACCTCGGTGATCCAGGCCAACTGGGGATGCGCCGCCAGCAACTGGGTCTGGGGCAACGTCGCGGCCGGTGACTCCTACAAGGGGTCCGACATCACCGACCAGCCGCCGATCAACGACATCGAGCTCTATCACTGGGGCACCCCCGATGCCGAGACGTACCTGACGGAGAAGTGGCGCATCACCTACGAGGGGATCGCGCGCGCCAATGCGACGCTCCGCCTGCTGAAGCAGGTGCAGACGGCCAACGCCGCGGCGTTCTCAGCGGCTGACGCCAAGAGCATCGCCGGCGAGGCGATCTTCCTCAGGGCGCACTACCACTTCGAGGCGTGGCGGATGTGGGGGAACATTCCCTACTACCGCGAAGACGACCTCGATTTCCGCAAAGCGAATCTGACGAGCGCGCAGGCCGTCACGGAGATCATCAAGGACCTCGACTCCGCCGCGAAGCTGTTGACCCCGGAATCCCGGAACAAAGAGAAGGGTCGCGCGAATCAGTGGACGGCCAAGGCGTACAAGGGCCGCGTGCTCGTAGCGTCCGGCCAGTACGCTGCCGCGATACCGGTGCTGGAGGAAGTGAAGAACAGCGGCATCTATGCGCTGCAGCCGAGCTTCGATCAGGTCTGGACCGGCTTCTCGCAGTATTACAACGGTCCCGAGACGATCTGGGCTTACCAGGCTTCGGCGAACGACGGCGAGCCTAACGGGAACAACGCGAACTACGGCGAGCGTCTGAACTTCCCGTACTCGGGCAGCCACTTCGGCTGTTGCGGCTTCAACCAGCCGACCCAGAACCTCGTCAACTTCTTCAAGGTGGACCCGGCGACGGGTCTGCCGCTCTCGATGGTCGATCCGAACTGGAACGCCGACGACGCGAACCTGACGGGCAACCGCAACACGGTGCCAGTCGATCCGCGCCTCGACTGGACGGTCGGTCGCGACAGCGTGCCGTACAAGGATTGGGGTCTCTTCAGCATCAAGGCCGGCTGGGTGCGTGACATCGGCAACGGCGGCCCGTACAGCCCGAAGAAGAACGCGCACGAGAAGGCGAGCGGCGCCGAGAGCACCGTGGGCTGGCAGAACACGCAGCTCAACTCGGTGAAAATCCATCTCTTCCGCTACGCGGATCTCCTCCTGATGCTCGCCGAAGCGTACGTCGAAGGTGGACAACTGGAGAACGCACGAACGATCGTGAACCAGATCCGCACGCGCGCGGCCCAGACGGCCCAAGGCTGCGGCACGACCGCAATCGCCGCGAAGTATCCGCTCTGCGCGAATGACACGCGGATGGCGGTACCGATTAACGATCCTGTCACGGCGCAGTGGGCGACCTACAAGATCGGCAACTACACCACCGCCTGGACGGATCAGAACTACGCTCGTGATGCGGTCCGCGCCGAGCGACGCCTCGAGCTGGCGATGGAAGGACAGCGGTTCTTCGACATGCGCCAGTATGGTCAGGCGTACGTCTCGAACTTCGTCACGACGTTCATCACCAAGGAAGGAACGACGGCCCGGCGGCAGTTCCTCTCGGGCGCCGAGACCTTCAGCGCGAAGCACATGCTCTATCCGATCCCGCAGCTGCAGATCGATCTGAGCAAGGTGAACGGGGTGCCGGCGCTGAAACAGAATACCGGCTGGTAGTCTCTGACTCCCGGAGTAGCGAAGAACCCGCTGCACGCAGGTGCAGCGGGTTCTTCGTTTATCAGCGCTTGTGGATCAGGAATGTCTGCAGGGAGTCTGCTGTGTTGACGACGAGGATCGCCTTCCCCTGCGGCGTGGCGATGAGCGCCAGCCCCGAGACGTTGAGCGGCGCGAAGAACCCGCTTTGCACCGCCGGTATCGGGGTGAAGTGCCCCTTGCCGTCGCCGCGGAGCCAGAGGCCATTGCTCGCATCGGCGCGGGGTGTGTTCGGCTCCGCGTCGTACATGTTGCCGGCGACGACCAGGTCGAGATTTCCGTCGCCATCGACGTCGAGTGCGACGATGCCGCGGATTGGCGAGATCTGTGCGAGCATGGGAAGCGGTGTCGAGGTGAAGCGACCGTTCCCGTCGTTGTGCAGGTAGACGCTGGCGAAGGTGTCGACCTCGTAGTGCAAGGCGTGCGCGAGCTGGTCGCGAGTGAAGAGCTTGTCGACCGTCGCATCCGCGAAGGCGCCGTAGGTCGGGTAGCGGAGGCCGAGCGTGTAGACCTCCTTGCCTAGCGGTGCCATGCCGGACAGCGTGTGCTCGACGCCGCCGAAGCGCTGGGTGAGGACGACGTCGGTGCGTCGCGAGCCGGTGAGGTCGGCCGCGTAGACGCCGAAGGTGGAGTCTCTCGACGTGGTGTAGCTGTAGTTGAGACCGAGATTCCCGGCGATCAGGTCGGGACGGCCGTCGTGGTCCACATCCGCAGCGGCGAGGCTGTACCACCAGCCGCGCATCGAGGGGAGGCCCGTCGCGCTGGTGGCGTCGTGAAATCGCGCGCCGTCGTTGTGGTAGAAGCGCGGTCCCATCCACTCACCGACCGTGACGAGATCCAGCTTGCCGTCCCCGTCGAAGTCGAGCCACTGCGCGTCGGTGACCATGCCGCCTGGCTTCACGAGCTCGGGAGCGACGGCGTCGGTGACGTCAGTGAAATGACCGCCATCGTTGCGCAGAATGTAACTGCGCGTGGGTGCCGGATAGTCGCGCGGCGTCAGGCGGCCCGCGACGAACAAGTCGAGACGTCCGTCGCCATTGAAGTCACCGGCGCGAACAGTGGCCTTGCTCGTGAGCATCGGCGGCAGGGCGTCCGCGGCGCGCACGAAGCGTCCCGCGCCTTGATTGATGTACAATCGATCCTGGAGCAGGGAGGATCCTGGAGCCAGCGCGTAGCCGCCGCTGGCCACGTAGAGGTCCGGGCGGCCGTCGCCGTTCCCGTCGAAGAACAGCGCGCCCCAGTCCTCGAAGCCCTTGTCCGCTTCCCAGGGCTGACCAGTAGTGGACTCGACGAAGGAACCGTCTTTCCGCTGGAGGAAGAGCTTTCCTGGCACACCGCTGCCGCCCCCGACGAAGACGTCGTCGAGGCCATCGCCGTCGACGTCCGCTACGGCGATCGGCGGTCCGTGGCTCGAGAGCATGTACGGCAGGAGCGACTGCACGCCAAGATCGGCGAAGCGATAGGTCGCCTGGTGCTTGTAGACGATGGACCGCTTCGGATCGGCGAGCGCGAAGACGCGCGACTCCGGAATCACGGGCGCTGCGGGCCGTGCGGCGGCGTCGGCCTGCCTAACGACGATCTCGCGATCGGCGGCAAGATTGGTCAGGAGCTGGACACGGCCGTCGGGCCAGCGGATCTCGAGGGTGTCGGCGCGCCGCGCGCGTCCGAGGCCGAAGTGGGGCCGGTCGTCGACGCTCGACATGTAGCCGCGCGTCGGATTCTGAGAGATGTACTGCTTCTGTCCGCCCGCGGTGAGCGTCACCTGCGCGCCGACGCCGCGTCGGTTCGGCGGTTCGCCGTCGAGCCGGACGCGGAGCCAGTGATGCGTATCGTCGTTCGGTGAGACGTTTCGAAAGACGAACGCCGGCGCGTCGATGTTGCTCACGACGAGGTCGAGCTTTCCGTCGTTGTCGAGATCGGCGTAGACGGCGCCGTAGGAGTAGCTCGGCACATCGAAGCCCCAGCGCTTCGACTCGTCGACGAAGGTCAGATCGCCGGCGTTGCGAAAGGCATAGTTCGTCTCGTGGTAGCCAGGCAGCCGGGCGAGCATCTCGCGGCTGCTCCGGATCGATTCCGGCCCGCCGACGCGCTGCGCCGCGAACACCGAGTTGAGGTAATCGAGGTCGTTGACGGCTTTCGGGTAGCCGTTGCCGATGAAGACGTCCTTGTTGCCGTCGTTGTCGAAGTCGGCGAAGAGCGCGCTCCAGCTCCAATCGGTGTGTGACACGCCGGCCATGCGCCCGATCTCGCTGAAGACCACGTCGCCGCTGGAGGTGACGCCGTTGCTCAGCTGCAGGGAGTTGATGCCGTAGTCGTCGCGAAAGCCGCGGTTGCGTGAGTCGAGCAGATTGCCGAGGGAGGTGAAGCCGCTCATCCGCTTGCGGCGGCTCAGGTCGCGCGGGAGCATGTCGGCCTGGACGATGTCGGGCCAGCCGTCGTTGTTGAAGTCGGCGACGTCGACCCCCATGCCCGCGGCGCTCCCGTGCTTCAGCGATTTCGCCGCCTTGTTCGTGAAGGTCCCGTTCCGGTTGTTGACGTAGAGCACGTCGTTAGGCAGGCCGTCATTCGAGACATAGATGTCCGGCCACCCGTCGCGGTCGACGTCGGCCACGGCGACGCCGAGGCCGTACCCGGCGTCCTCGAGAATTCCCGCTTCCTTCGAGACGTTGGTGAACGTTCCGTTGCAGTTGTTGTGGTAGAGCTGGTTGTAGCTGCCCGGCGTCGTGCCGCGCATCCCGGTGGGGTGGCTCGCGACACCGCGCGAGAAGTCCTGGGGGGAGTTCTCGAGCAGGAAGAGGTCGAGGCAGCCGTCGCGATCGTAGTCCAGAAAGGCGGCCTGCGTCGTGAAGCCGGTGTCGGCGACACCGTACTTCGCCGCGGCTTCCGTGAAGGTGCGATTGCCGTTATTGATGAACAGCAGATTGGCCCGATCAGCTCCTTTCGACCACTGAGGCCCCGACACGGAGACGTAGATGTCGAGGAAGCCATCGTTGTTGATGTCCACCATCGTGACGCCCGTGGCCCACCGGTGCGTCGTCACGCCCGCGCTCGCGGTGATGTCCTCGAAGCGCAAGTGACCCTTGTTGAGATAGAGCCGGCTCGAGACCATGTTGCCGGCGAAGAAGAGATCCGGCAGCCCGTCGTTGTCGATGTCTCCGACGCCGACGCCGGCGCCATTGTAGACGTAGACGTCGGTCTGCACGTTCAACGAATCGGTCGTCGTGATGGTATTGGCGAAGGACACGCCCGTCTCGCCGGGAGCGAGCAGCTCGAAAACAGCGCCTTTGTGTCTGTTGCAGCTCGTTAGGCAGAGGAGCAGGACGAGGGTTCCCATGACTCCCGCCTTCGGCAGGCGCGACGGCTCAGTCACCACGAACACCAGCGCAGGAGAGAGGGCTCACTCCGTATGAATCGACAGCTGCATGTCTCGCGCATCATCAACCTCATTCCGGCGGAATCACAACGGCTCTGGTCGGTCGACGAATCTGAAGCGCTGCGGCGGCTGCTCGCCAGTGATCCCGACGCGGTTCTCGCCATCGAGGGATCGTTCGCGCTCGTGGCTCAGGACGGAGAGCGCGTCGTCCTGGCGCGGAGCCTCGATCGGCCGATGCGCTACTTCCTCGCCAAGGCCGTCGAGGGGCCGGCGCTGATCGTCGCCGAACGGATCGACGAGATCGCGGCGGAGCTGGGGCGTCGTGGCTGGGCGGCCCAATTCCATCCGAGCTACACCCGCATGGTGCCGGCGCATCATGTCACGACGCTGCGGCTCGTCGGCTGCCCGGATCCGAATCCGGTGCACCGTCGCTTCTTCGATCCGCCGCGCGGCGTACTCCCGAAGGATCTCGACGTGATCGGACGCCACTACATCGAGGCCGTGTACGCCGAGTTGCGACGCTGGCTCTCGGCGCAGGACGCATCGGCGCCGATCGGCGTGCCCTTCTCGGGGGGCATCGACAGCGGCGCCGTCTTTCTCTGTCTATACAAGCTGTTATTGAACGAGGGCCATTCGCCGGCGCGGCTCAAGGCATTCACTCTCTCGATCGATGGCGAGGGCGAGGACGCGATCCAGGCGCGCGAATTTCTCCGCCGCACCGATCTCGAGATCTTCGGCGAGGTGATCGACGTCCCATCGAGCGCGCTCGATCCGCTGCGCGCCGTCGCAGTGATCGAGGACTACAAGCCGCTGGACGTCGATTGCGCGGCGGTGAATCTCGCGCTGCTCGCGGCGATTCGTGACCGATACCCCGACTGGCGCCTCCTCGTCGACGGCGACGGCGGCGACGAGAACCTCAAGGATTATCCGATCGAGGCGAACAGCGAGCTGACGATCCGCAGTGTCGTCAACAATCGCATGCTGTACCAGGAGGGGTGGGGTGTCGAGTCGATCAAGCACTCGCTCACCTACTCGGGCGGCTACAGCCGCGGCTGCGTCCGCAGCTACGCGTGCGCTCGCGCTCACGGCTTCCAGGAGTTCAGCCCGTACACGCGTCCGTCGGTGATCGCGGTGGCTGAGGCGATTCCGTTCGCCGAGCTGACGGAAGGGTCGCACGAGCGGCTGTACGCCTTGAAGGGCGAGATCGTCGCCCGCGGCGTTCGGCAGGTGCTCGGCATCGAGATGCCCGTATTTCCGAAGCGACGCTTCCAGCACGGTTCGGTCGCCGCAAAGGACGTCGCTCGGTTCTTTCCGGAGAACGAGTTGCGCTACCGCCGACACTTCGACTCACTGCACGCCGTGGTGGCATGACCGTCGCCGCCGCCGACGCGCGGATCCGGCGCCTCCGGCCGCCGAAGCCGCGCGTCGATCCGTACACGGCGCACGGCGCACTGGTCGAGGAGGAGCGACGGCCAGACGGAACACGCGAATCGGCGCTCACGATCTTCCTCGCCGGCGCCGAATGTCCCTTCACCTGCTCGTTCTGCGATCTGTGGCGATTCACGATCGACGGCCCGACGCCTCCGGGCGCGCTCGTCACTCAAGTTGAGAAGATACTCAATGCGAGCGCCGCTCCCCCGCCAAAGCGGCTGAAGCTGTACAACGCGAGCAATTTCTTCGACCGGCGCGCCGTACCGCTCGCGGACCGGGAGCGGCTGGCCGCGCTCGCCGAGCCGTTCGCTGCCGTCACGGTCGAATCGCATGTGAACACGATCGGCGCGGAAACGCTGGCGTTCGCACAGCGGCTGCGCGGGCGGCTCGAGGTCGCCGTCGGGCTCGAGACGATCCATCCGGAGGCGTCAGCGCGGCTCAACAAGCGGCTGGAGCTTCCGCGCTTCGACGCCGGGGCGCGTCTGCTCGCGGACAACGGTATCGACCTCCGGGTCTTCGTGCTCGTCGGTACACCGCACGTGCCGGCGGCGGAGAGCGTCGCCTGGACGATACGAACGGTGGAGTACGCCGTGGAGCGCGGCGCTTCGGTGGTAGCCATCATCCCCGTCCGCGGCGGGAACGGGGAGATGGAGCGGCTCCAGTCGTTAG
>Ga0070681_10001682_pt1 | contig 19769 bp, 15 predicted proteins | sample KBSC83BmetaG_FD_65650 | JGI IMG/M metagenome (GOLD analysis project Ga0070681, IMG submission 65650) | Corn rhizosphere microbial communities from Kellogg Biological Station, Michigan, USA - KBS C8-3B metaG | ecosystem: Host-associated > Plants > Roots > Rhizosphere | place: USA: Michigan... | reverse complement strand
GCGAAAAAGAACATCGTTATTAATCTGGAAAACGACGTTCCGGACGGCGAGGACCCTTTCTTCCTGGTCGCCGTGATGGACAAAATCCACAGCCCGTACCTGCGCGGTCTTCCGGATTTCGCCAATTCCATGAACCCCAGCGGCGATGCCGAACTGAACTACAAAGCCGTAGCCGCCATGTTCAAGCATGTTTTCAACATGTCGCATGTCAAGACCGCTTACGCGGACGATAAAGGCAAATTCTACGAGGTAGATCTGGCGCGATTGTTCAATATCGCCAAGCGAGCCGGCTACCATGGGTACTTTTCCATGGAAGCCGATATGCCGGGCGATCCCTTTGTGAACACTGCAAAGCTAAAGAAACAGACGCTAAAGTATTTGTCATAAAGTGAGGCGGGCTTAGCGTGACGCTTCCATTTCCACCTTCGCCAACGCCGCCTTACCGCTTTGCCACTTCACCAGACCGACACCCGCGAAAATCACCAGCATCGCCGCAGCTTCGCGCGCACCGAATGGCTCCCGATAGAACAGCCACCCGAGCGCAACGGCCACCAATGAGTTAACGTACGGATAAATAGAAACGACTGCCACCGGCAGGCGGTCGAGCGCATAGGCATAAGCGCTGTAACCGATGATTGAGCCGAAAATCACCAGGTAAAACAGCGCGGCGATCCCGCGCACGCTCCAGGCGATTTGATGACTGCTGGAAAATAACGCGAACGGCAGAGCCGCCAGCCCACTGAATAACTGCTGGACGGCGCCTACTACGATTGGATGTGCCCCGGCCTGCTGCCGGCGCTGGTAGATCGATCCAAACGACCATGCGACCATCCCGACCTGCAGAAATATAAATCCGATGAGCATCGCGTGACTGAAACCGCCCGTACCCAATCCGGACGAAAATAATAGGGCGACACCCGCGAAGCCGACGATCATTCCGAAGATGGTCGGCGCGTGTAGGCCCTCGCCGCCCATCATGGCTTCAATCCCTACCAGCCAGAACGGAGAAAGTGTAGTGATCAGGCCAGCCAGGCCGCTCGGAATCCGCAGTTCCGCAAATGTAAGACAGCCGTTGCCGATACTCAAGATCAAAATGCCGCTCAGGGCCGCCTGCCATACCTCCTTCCCCCGAGGCAGGCGCGCACCCCGCGCCCACGCGGCCGCAAGCAGAATGGAACCGGATAAGATGAAGCGCGTTGCCACCAGCACGAACGGTGGAAACGATTCCAGGCTCATGCGGATGCCCAGGTAAGTAGTGCCCCAGAAAAAGCACACTGCCGCGAGCGCAAAATAAGCTTTAATTCCAGAATTTCGGAGCAATTTTTAGGGTAACATCGCGACTCCGCTAAAATGAGAGTTTGATCATCACTGTAACCGTAAATCCCGCCATCGATCGGACCATCACCGTTGACCGCCTCGTATTTGAAGATCGTGCCTACATCACCTCGAGCCGGGAGACGGCAGGCGGACGCGGCATAAATGCTGCCTGCGTGATCCATTCATTTGGGGGCGATGCCGTGGCCATCGTGCCCGCGGGGGGGAAATCGGGCGCGCTGTTCGAGGAATATCTGGATCGCTGTGGATTCGAATTGGTGGTGGTCCCCATCCGCAACGAGGTACGAAGCAACCTGATCATCACAGACAAGCAGGGTCTCACGGTCAAACTCAATGAGCGCGGCGCCACAGTCAACAAAACCGAACTGGCGCGCCTCGAAAAGTCGATCCGTGCCAATCTGCATCGGGCAAGGTGGCTGATGATTTGCGGCAGCCTGCCTCCTGGAGTGCCTCCGACCTTTTATGCGCAGTTGATCAAGCTCGCCCGAAAGCAGGGCGTGAAAGTCCTGCTCGACACCGATGGGGAAGCCCTCGAGGCAGGTATTGAAGCCCAGCCTACCGTAGTGACGCCTAACCAGCAGGAAGCCGAGCGCCTCCTGGACATGGCCTTATTAACGCCGACGCACTTCGTACAGGCAGCAGGACGAATTCAGAAAATGGGCGCGGAATCCGTCCTGCTTTCCCTCGGCAGCCGGGGTGCAGTGGGCGCATTCGATCACCAGATGATTGAAGTCATCCCTCCACGCGTGGATGCCATTGCACCCATCGGCGCCGGCGATGCCATGCACGCTGCCTTCACATGGGCCATGGAGAATTCGCACGACTATCGCGACGCTATTCGCTGGGGCGTGGCCGCGGGCACGGCTTCCGCGCTTCTGCCTGGTATGCGGTTCGCTTCTCTCGACCAAACCAAGGAAATCTATAAAACAGTTGATGTGCGCAAAGTGGAGTGATCCATGAGCCCGCTCGATCCCTCCACGAAATCCGACGATTCCAAGCACGAGACCCTGGTGCGTTCCGCCGGGATCGTTTCAGCCGCCATTTTCCTCAGCCGTATCACCGGGGTCATTCGTGAAATCGTCATGGCGCGGCTGTTCGGCGCCGGTGAAATCTACGATGCCTTCCTGCTCGGATTTCGTATACCCAACCTCACGCGCGACCTCTTCGCCGAAGGTGCGCTTTCTTCTGCGTTCGTCCCCGTATTTACGAAGTATCTTTCGACCAAAGGCAAGGCCGAAGCCGCCGAGCTTTCGAATCTGGTGGCGACGGCGCTGCTTGTTGTGGTGAGCGTGTTGTGCGCGCTCGGCATGATCTTCAGTCCACAGCTCGTCAACCTGCTTGCCCCCGGTTTCGCTCAAATTCCAGGGAAATTTGCGCTGGCGGTGCAACTCACGCGCATCATGTTTCCTTTCCTGCTATTAGTCGCGCTGGCTGCGCAGGCTATGGGCATTCTGAATTCATGCAATCAGTTTGGCGTGCCGGCCCTTTCCTCAACATTCTTCAATATCGGCTCAGTTGGGTTCGGGCTGGTGCTGGGATTTGTGGCCGGTCCGCGCCTTGGCCTCAGTCCGATTGAGGGAATGGCATACGGGGTTGTGGTGGGCGGCGCATGGCAGTTATTCTGGCAGGTCCCCAGCCTCATTCGCCGGGGATTCGTGTTTCGTCCGCGCTTTGATCTGTCGCATCCAGGTCTCCGGAATATTGCGCACCTGATGGGCCCCGCGATTGTCGGTAATGCGTCAGTACAGGTCAACGTGATGGTGAACACGAATTTCGCGTCGAGCATAACAGACGCAGCCGGCCACGTCATGAATGGCCCCGTAAGCTGGCTCGGTTACGCATTTCGCTTCATGATGCTGCCGCTCGGGCTGTTCGGCGTAGCCATTGGCTCGGCCACCCTGCCGGCGATATCCCGCAGCGCCGCGACCGGTGACATGGCCGAATTCCGCAACACGCTGGCGCGCTCGCTCGGCCTGATTTTTCTGCTGACTATTCCTTCGTCGGTAGCGCTCGCCGTGTTAGGTGACAGCATGATTGCGGTTGTATATCAGGGCGGGAAATTTCGCGTTTCTGATACCCACCAAACCGCTCTCGCGCTTTCCTGCTATGCCCTCGGACTGGCCGGCTATGCAGCCATCAAGGTTCTCGCGCCTGCGTTTTACGCCCTGAATGACGCACGTACCCCGATGATTGTCAGTCTGATCTCGATCGTGATCAACGCGGCCGCGGCTTCCAGCATGGTAAAGCTCGCCGGCCTCGGACACGCCGGTCTTGCCCTCTCTACTTCGATTGTGGCCCTGGTCAGCTCGGCCGTGCTTTTTGAGGTACTCCGGCGGCGCGTTGGAGGTGTTCAGGGCCGCCGTCTTTTCACGAGCTTTGTCAAAATCACCGCTGCTTCAGTGGCGATGGGAGCGGCATGCGCTTCGTCAAGCCGCTTGATTGGACATGTGGCCGGCCTGTCGCGGATTGCCCGGGCAGTGGATCTCGCTATTTCCATTCCACTCGGCCTGGCGGTTTTTTACGCGGGCTGTAAAGTGGTGCAGCTTCCTGAACTTGAGGCCGCCAGGCGGGCTCTCGTCGCGCCTATCACGAGGCGTCTGGGACGGCGTCCATGTTAAGATTTGATCAATAATGCTGCCCGACGTAAAGTTGGCGGTACGGTTGCAAGATATTGACAACCGGGTCGCCGAGTTGACACGAGAAATTTCCTCTCTCCCCAAGCACATAGCGGAAATCGCCAAAAAGCTGGAGTCGCACGAGCGTAAGCTCGAAGCGGACCGCGCGGCGGTAGTCGCAAACCAGAAAGACCGCAAACGCCTCGAAGGCGAGATCCAGGTGCAGCAGCAAAAGATCTCTAAGCTGAGGGATCAGATGCTGGGAGCAAAAACCAACGATCAGTACCGCGCGTTCCAGAACGAGATCGAATTCTGTGAGAAAGAAACCCGCACCTCTGAAGACCGCATTTTGGATTTGATGAGCGAATCCGAACCCCTCGAGCGCAATGTAAAAACGGCTGAAGGTGCATTGAAACAGGAGAAGGCGCAGGTTGAAGCAGAAAAACAGGAAACCCGCCAACGCACCGCCGGTGACCAGGCCGAGTTAGATAAGTTACAGGCAGAGCGGAAGTCCATCACCGAAAAAATAACTCCCAATGTGCTGAAGGCCTATGAAAGAGTGCGCAAGCTGCGGCGCGGCATTGCGGTAGCGGAAGCCGTCGATGGCCGCTGCTCACAGTGCCACATGGCAATGCGGCTGCAGTTTTTTCAGGACCTGAAGCACAGCGGTGAGGTGATGCACTGCGAGAGTTGCAGCCGCATCCTGTATTACAATCCACCCGAAACTTTCGAGAATTTAACCGGGGAAACGGCGCCCGCGGCCCGGGGCTAGCCGGCAGTCTCTATATCGTAGCGAGATCCGGCCGGAGGAGATCTCGAGACGGGACTTCCGGAACTTTCCTCCCACGCCAATTCAGTTCCACGCGGAAGTGTGAAAATTGGCAGTTGTATTCGCGGAATACGAGATAGAAGACCGGCTGCGTGGAGGGTATCGTCAGAACAATGTGCGAATCGGTGGTGCCCACGTGAGCGTCATCGTTCCAGGCGAGCGTGCGGTAGTTCGTGTCGAGTACCCATGCGACCGCATCGCCATCCTCGCATCCTACCCAGATATCCAGACGATCGTTCTGCGCGGCTGCGAACCGGAAGGCTCGGTATCGTGGTGGATTGAAATAGCCTACCAATCCGCTCGGCTGCCCGTGTAGTAACGTTCCGATGACAACCATCTGGCCGGAGAACACGTCGAGATCGGAGTTGCCGAAGAACATGTCCTTCGCGTACATGCGGCGCTTGACGGCCATAGCTGTCCACATTATGCGCCGAACGAAGGCCTGGATTCTGGGCGAATTCGTACAGCCGCAGCATAGGTTGTCCGCCTATTTGTTTGTCAGCGCTGGACCGGGGCTTGGTGAAGCGGTCCCAGTGAAGAAGTGTTCGTTTTCGAACTTTATATTGAGGCTTTTAGTGGTGGTATCCAGCCACTCCTTCAAGCGCTGGTTTTTCAAATCGGTAAATATCTGGTCACGCACTTCCAGAAACGGCTTTTCAGAAACCGCCTCGGCGCGAAAGATGTAAAACCCATTCGGCTGGCGCACCGGGTCGCTCACATCACCAGATTTCAGGCCAAACACGACGGAGCGGATCGAGTCGGGCAGATTGTCGGATGGAGAGATCGTGCCGAAATCGCCGTCCTTGGCTTTTGATGTCTCGTCTCGCGAATTTTCCTTCACGAGCTTCGTGAAATCCGCGCCCGCTTTGGCTTCTTTCGCTATCTGCTCGGCTTTGGCCTTGGCCTGCTCCTCATTCAGCGGCTTCTTGCCATCTGCCGCGCTGGAATTCGAGCTGAAGGGGATGTAAATCACTTTCAATTTGACCTGGTGGTAGCGGCTCTTGTTCTCGTCGTAATACTTTTGTTGCTCTTCCACCCGAATCGGAAAACTATCGATTTGCTGATTGATCTGGGCCTGCATCAAGATATTCATCCGGTTAAAAGCCAGTGCTTCTTTGTACGGGCTCTTTTCGTCGAGCTTAGCCTTTTCCGCGATCTCGCTTAATCTCTGCATTAGAGCAAACTGCTGGATAAACTGTTTGCGGTTGCGCATGGCGTTTTGCTGCACTTGGGGCGGCATGCCGTGCATGAATCGTTCGAGCTCGCCGTACGTCAGGTTCTTGCCGTCAATCACGGCGATCACTGTGTCCGGAGAAGGTGTTTCTGGCGCCGGCTGCGCTGTTTGGCTCAGACAAGTGACGGCAGATATGGCGAATACAATAACAATTAGCTTCATACGGGGAGACCTCTGAATCAGATAGTGGCTCGAGCCATTACCCTGGTTTAAGATAGCTTCGTTCAGTCTATCACGCACTCAATGAGAACTAGCGCACAGAAGTTCGTCAGCCGGCGGCAGCTTTTTCGCGCAGTGGGTGGCGCGGCTGCAGTGTCCAGGCTCGCATTGGCACGCGAGCTGAACGCCGATATCGCCGTCATCGGCGGCGGCGTGGGCGGTTGTGCGGCCGCGCTCGCAGCTGCTCGCAATGGCATGCGCGTCATTATTACGGAAGAGACGGACTGGATCGGCGGCCAGCTCACCTCTCAGGCGGTTCCCCCCGACGAGCATGCCTGGATCGAGTCGTTCGGTTGCACGCGAGCTTATCGCGACTATCGCGATCGTGTCCGCGATTATTACCGGCGCAATTACCCGCTCACTGAAGAAGCGCGCCATCGCCGCGACTTAAATCCGGGCAATGGTCGGGTCTCGCGGTTGACGCACGAACCGCTGGTGTCACTCGCAGTGCTGGAAGAGATGCTGGCGCCCTATGTAAGCGGCGGACGCGTGACCGTGTTGCTTCGGCACAAACCTGTAGCAGCCGATCTCGCCGGCGACTCTATTCGAGCGGTCACCATGCGCGATCTCGCGACGGGGCGCGACCGGACATTATTCGCCTCTTATTTTCTCGATGCCACCGAACAGGGCGATCTGCTGCCGCTCGCCCATATCGAATATGTAATCGGTTCGGAGTCCGCGAAAGAAACCGGCGAACCACATGCCCCCGCCGAGGCGAGGCCCGTCAATATCCAGGCTTTCACTTACTGTTTCGCCATGGACTACATCCCCGGCGAGGACCACAGGATTGAAAAGCCCGCCGAGTATGATTTCTGGAGGAACTACGTTCCCGCACTGGAACCGGCCTGGTCTGGAAAGCTGTTGAGCTGGACGGTTGGCGACCCGATCGAGGAAGCGCCGCACACACACGCGTTCGATCCCGAGTATGACGCGCATCACGCCGATGGCGGGCTGTGGCTCTACCGGCGCATTGCCGATCGCCGCAACTTCACGCCGGGCGCCTACCCGAGCGACATCTGTCTGGTGAACTGGCCGCAGAATGATTACTGGCTGGGCAACATTTGCGAAGTAAGCGAAACGGAAGCCGCTCGCCACCGGGCGCGCGCGAAACAACTCAGCCTTTCGCTGCTCTATTGGATGCAGACGGAAGCGCCGCGCGCAAACAACGCAGCGGGTTGGCCGGGATTACGTCTACGACCCGATATTACAGGCACCGAGGACGGCCTGGCACGGCATCCTTACATCCGCGAATCGCGCAGGATTCGTGCGGAATTCACGGTAATCGAGCAGCACGTGGGCACCGATGCGCGCCGCCAGCTTACCGGAAAGAAGGACGATGAGCTGGCAGCCGCTCATTTCGAAGATTCGGTTGGCATTGGCAGCTACCGCATCGATCTCCACCCAGCCTCAGGTGGTCAGAACTATATTGACATCAGCAGTCTGCCTTTCGAGATTCCGATGGGCGCCCTGATTCCGCGCCGGATTGAGAATGTGCTGGCATCCGCGAAAAACCTGGGCGTCACCCACATCACGAATGGTTGCTACCGGCTGCACCCGGTCGAGTGGAATATCGGCGAGTCGGCAGGTTTGCTCGCGACCCGGGCCGTGCAGACGAAGACGGCGCCGCGCCGCATTCGCGTTAATGAAAAAATGCGCAAGGAATTTCAAGTTTGGATTCAGGCGCAGGGTGTCGAGATCGCCTGGCCGAGACTCGCTCCACGATGAAGTGCTGCCGACAGTTATGGGACTAGACTATGCAAATTGAAAATCGCGCCGGCGGTTACTCGTTCCTGAAAGGCATCAGCCCCTATTCGGCCGGCGTAGTGGCGTCGCAGGGATTCGACATCGCGCACGTGCGACTCGAGAGCGCGCTGCCGCTCGAACGTGGCTTTGACGCCATCGAACAATATCTACAATCGCAGCGCCGTCCGCATCAGGCACTCTGCGCGGTAGAGCTGAGATCGCCACGGCCGTTTACCTTCAAAGGCTTTCAGGATTTCAACGAACACTATGTAGCGATTCTGAAACGGTGGGGAATACTGCTCGATGGCGTCAATCCAGTCGCCCGCACCAACGTCGCACCGGCCGTGGAGCCCCCGTCCGAGCCCGTGCTTCATGGTTTTTCGATCACGGTTCCCGCTGAAAACTCGCGCCCGGCTTTCATCGTTGCAGGCGCGGGCGAACTGCCGGAGGGTTCGCTCGATCCGCACGACGTGGTGCGCCACGGCGAGACTTCGAACGATGCGCTGCGAGAAAAGGCGCATTTCGTGATGGGGCTCATGAGCGCCAGGCTGGCGGGTTTGGGGGCAAGCTGGGCGCAGGTCACCGCCACCCAGATTTACACCGTGCATGATATTCATCCCATGCTCGCAAAGGAAATTCTCGCCCCGATGGGCGTCGCCGCTCGCTTTGGTGTGAACTGGTATTACGCCCGCCCGCCGATCGAGAGCATCGAGTACGAAATGGATCTCCGAGGATGCCGCCGCGAATTGATTGTCGGCTGATGCGGAGCCCGGTGTCGGCTTGCCGGTAGCCGCCGGGCAAGCCTGATAAAATCGCCTCCGTGAATCTTCCGTTGGAATCGAAAATTGCGCTCGTTACTGGCGCGAGCAAAGGGGTGGGCAAGGGAATCGCGCTCGAGCTGGCGCGGGCAGGCGCGCAGCTCATCGTGAATTTCAACAGCGACAGTGCGGGCGCGGATGCGACCGTTGCCGAAATCCGCGGAATGGGCGGGAATGGATTCGCTGTTCAGGCCGATGTGTCCCTTCGAGCGGCGGTCGATCGCATGCTACAGAGCACACTCGAGAGATTCAATCGGCTCGACATCCTGGTGAACAACGCGGGCGTCCAAACATGGAAACCGCTGCTCGAGCTCGCGGAATCCGAATGGGATCGAACCATTGCAACCAATCTAAAGGGCTGCTTCCTTTGCACGCAGGGAGCGGCGCGCCACATGAGCGAACGCGGCGGCGGGCGAATCATCAACATCGGTTCCGGGTGCAACAAGATTGCATTTCCAAATCTCGTCGATTACACCGCCAGCAAGGGCGGTATCGAGATGTTCACAAAGGTTGCAGCCGTCGAGCTGGGCAAATACCGGATCACCGTAAACTGTGTGGCGCCTGGAGCGGTTGAGATCGAGCGCACGAAGCTCGAGGCAGGGGATTATGCGGACACCTGGGCGAAGCTGACGCCAATGGGCCGCGTGGGCCTGCCCGCGGACGTCGCGCGCGCGGTGGTGTTCCTGGCGAGTGATGCCGCTGAATTCATCACTGGTCAAACGATCTGGGTGGATGGCGGGCTGTTCAGCAAACCGAGCTGGCCGTATCCCTAGTGGAGTGTTGAACCGGATTCCGGCGGTCATAGAATTGGATGCGGCACTCGCCGCACTGGTACAGTTTGGCGCCTATGATGCGCTGCACAAGGAAGAGCGGGTTTTTGGAGAGCCGGAGATTTCGATCGCGCTGTTCCAGCGAGACGTGAGCATTTCCGCAGTGCGGGCACTTGGCGCAGCCACCGAACCAGAAAGCAACTGAACGCGGCAACGACTCGCGACGGCCGCAACGGCGGCACTTATACATCTTGCGATAGGCCCACCTTTCCCAGCCGTTGCGATGTATGCGCTCCACGGTTTGCAGGTGGCAAGTCGGACAGAAACGCATAGTACCGATGTATAGCACGGGCGACGCCGCGAGTCGCTATGGATTGCGCGGCCACCGTGAATCAGGTCACAATGGTAAGTAACTCTCCTGTTAACTTTCCATGCTGAAACAGATCACGGTTCATGGCGCGCGTCAACACAATCTAAAGAACATCGACGTCGAAATACCGCGCAACAGCCTCACCGTGATCACCGGATTGAGCGGATCGGGCAAGTCCTCGCTGGCGTTCGACACCATCTACGCTGAAGGCCAGCGGCGGTACGTGGAGACGCTTTCGACCTACGCCCGCCAGTTTCTGGATCAGATGGAACGGCCCGAAGTAGATTCGATTGAGGGCCTGAGCCCGGCGATTTCAATCGAGCAGAAAACCACCAGCCGGAGCCCCCGGTCGACAGTCGGTACGATCACGGAAATTTACGATTATCTGCGCGTGCTCTACTCTTCCATCGGCATCCCGCATTGTCCCGTCTGTGGGAATGCTATTTCGCGTCAGACCAGCGAACAAATTCTGCAACACGTGCTGGCTCTCAGGCCCGACGACCGCATTATGGTGATGGCGCCCATCGTGCGCGGCCGCAAGGGTGAGTATAGGAAAGATCTGGAAAAGCTCGCGCGGCAAGGTTTTGTGCGCGCCCGAATCGACGGTGTGCTGCGTTCGCTGGATGACGATATTCCGCCGCTCGACAAACGCAGGAATCACACGATCGAAGTGGTGGTTGACCGCCTGTTGGTGAAGCCGGGAATCGAGAAGCGCCTCGAGGCGTCAATTGAGACTGCGACCAAGCTGGCGAACGGGCTGGTGCTCATTGCGGTGGTGAATGGCGAAGAGCGGCTGTATTCGCAGAAACTGGCGTGCACAGAGTGTGGCACGAGCGTACCGCAACTGGAGCCGCGATCGTTTTCCTTCAACAGTCCTTATGGCGCGTGTGAGACATGCTCGGGGCTCGGTAGCCGGTGGGCTTTCGATCCCGGCAAGGTGATTGTGGATTTTTCAAAGCCGCTGCTCGAAGGCGGTTTGGGGCCGGGCGGCGCGTCCGCGTACATGAGCCATCTGCTCAACGATGCCGCGCGCACGCAGCGCATCAAGCTTTCGACTCCGTTTGACGAATTTCCGAAAAAGACGCAGAAGCTCCTCCTGGAGGGAGGCAACGGATTCCCAGGCATCCTGAACATTCTGGACAAGACATTTAAGGAATCCTCCGAGGGGTACCGCGACTGGCTTACCGACTACATGTCGCCTTCGGAGTGCCCCGACTGTCATGGAAAGCGGTTGCGGCCATCCAGCCTTGCAGTACGGGTGAAAGGGCTTTCCATCGCTGATTTCACCGCCATGCCAGTTTCGCGCGCGCTGCTCACGGCCAAGAGTTGGGAATTCGGCGAGCGCGAGATGCAGATCGCCGGACGCGTTCTCGATGAAATCCGGCGCCGGCTCGAATTTCTGTCGGCCGTGGGATTGGTGTATTTGAGTCTCGAACGCTCGGCGGCCACGCTTTCAGGAGGCGAGGCGCAACGCATTCGTCTGGCGACGCAAATCGGCTCGAAGCTCCGCGGCGTGTTGTACGTTCTGGATGAGCCTTCGATCGGTCTGCACCCGCGCGACAACGGCAAGCTTCTCGAAACACTGGCGCACCTGCGGGACATGGGAAACACGGTCATTGTGGTAGAGCACGATGCCGAGACCATTGAACGCGCGGATTACGTGGTCGATCTGGGTCCGGGCGCGGGACGGCTCGGGGGCGAGTTGGTGGCAACCGGCACGCCACAGGGGATTGCGAACAATCCGGCTTCACTCACCGGCCGATATCTCTCGGGTAAGCTCGAGATCCCAGTCCCTGCCGGCCGCCGCCGCGCGAACGGAAAAAAGCTGACGGTCTTAGGAGCGCGCGAACACAATCTGAAAAATATCGATGTCGAAATTCCGCTGGGTGTCTTGACTGTGGTCACCGGTGTTTCCGGGAGCGGCAAGTCAACTCTGATAAATGAAATCGTGTATCGCGCTCTCGCCGGCCAGATTTACGGCTCGCGTGAACAGGCGGGCGCGCACGACAGGATTACCGGTATTGAGCACATCGATAAAGTGATACGGATCGACCAGTCGCCCATCGGCCGTACACCGAGATCGAATCCGGCGACGTACACCGGCCTGTTCGCGCCGATCCGCGATCTGTATTCCCGGCTGCCGGAGTCACGGGAGCGCGGCTACAAGCCGGGGCGATTCAGCTTCAATGTGAAGGGCGGGCGCTGCGAAGCGTGCCAGGGCGATGGTCTCAAGCGCATCGAGATGAATTTCCTGCCCGACGTTTACGTCACCTGCGATGTGTGCCATGGCTGTCGCTACAATCGCGAGACGCTCGAGGTGAAATACAAAGGGCTGTCGATCGCCGACCTGCTGGACACCACCGTGGAAGATGCGCTGCCGGTACTCGAGAACATTCCGCAGATTCGCGCCAAACTGGAAACGCTGCACGATGTTGGACTAGGGTATATTCACCTCGGCCAATCGTCGACCACGCTCTCAGGCGGCGAAGCGCAGCGCATCAAGCTCGCTCGCGAGTTGAGCAAGCGCCAGACGGGCCGCACCTTTTATTTACTGGATGAGCCCACCACAGGACTTCATTTCGACGACGTCCGCAAGCTGCTGGATGTGCTGCAGCGCCTGGTGGCTTTGGGAAATACGGTCGTGGTGATCGAGCACAATCTGGATGTGATGAAGACCGCCGATTGGATCATCGATCTAGGACCGGATGGCGGCGAAGACGGCGGGCGAGTGGTAGTGTGCGGCACCCCGGAGCAGGTGATTCGATCGAAGAAGAGCTATACGGCAGAAGCTTTGCGAAAAGTCCTGAACGGCGCAGGCATGCATGCCGCTGTGTCTGCGACGTAGGGGCCGGGCACGCCCGGCCTAAGAGTGTACGAAATCACCGCCTACACAGGCCACGCGCTTTATACGGTGACTGCGTATGTCCAGTGGTGCTATGCGCCGGTTTGTGGCTTGATCAACGTAGGACAGGCATTCCTGCCTGTCTATTGTATATATGCACGGAAAAATAGACAGGCAAGATGCCTGTCGCTACAGGTGAAGCTGCTCACGTAACTCTGATTAACTTTGGTGAACTTGCGGGAATCCTGGTAGCAAGGCATCCTGCGGAGGGGGCATAGTATGCCGCGCGCGCCCCCGTGTGCGCATGTACTGTTATCGATCTCACTTCCCGCGTACCCATTGCATAGCGAAGATCTTCGCTATGTCGCTGGCTTGTATGATCGCGGCCGAAGTGACAAAGGCAAAACCGGCAACGCTCGATCTGGTCACACAGATCAGAGAGCTATCCCGGAGCGAGGCAGCGCGTGGCGCTCCGGTTAAGATTCGAGGCATAGTCACCCACTATGATCCAACCCAACCCGACCTTTTTGTTCAGGATGCCACCGGCGGCATCTACGTTGCCTGCCAAAAGTCTTTGAGCCTCCAGCAAGGACAGAATGTCGAGGTCGCCGGTGTCAGCGGTTCTGGTGAGTTCGCGCCGGTGATAGAGAACCCACAGGTCCGCATCCTCGGACCCGGTGTGTTGCCGCATCCAGCAAAAGTCTCGCTCGAAGATCTCGCATCGGGCACCTATGACAGCGCTTGGGTGGAGGTGCGCGGCACCGTGCTTGCAGTGGTGATCGAAAATCATCGAGCCAACCTGGAAATCGAGGCCGCGGCGGGCCGTACGAAGGTAGTCATTCCGAATTATGGAGGGCCGTCGCTCAGCCAACTGCCTGGTGCGCGTATTGTAGTGCGCGGTGTATGCGGATCGACCTTCACCAGACGAAGGCAGCTCACTGGCGTGACGCTGCATGTTCAACGAATTGAAGACATTGTCATCAGCGAGGCCACGCGTGACGAATTATCAAAGCTTCCGATACGGCACGCCGCGGACCTGCTGCGATTCTCGAACGAGAAAATAGCCAGCCGGCGCGTACGAGTGCGTGGCGTAGCGATATTTCAACAGCCGGGGCGGGCTCTGTTCATTCGCGACGGCGAACAGGCCCTGATGGTGCAGACACAACAAAAGACGGCCTTCATAGAGGGCGACGAGGTTGAAGCTGTCGGTTATCCGGCCGTTGGAGAGTACAACCCCATTTTGCGCTACGGAAGCGTTCAGCTTTTGAAGCACGGTCCGGCGCCCCAGCCGTTCCGGATAACGGCTATTCAGGTTGCCGAACATGATGGCGATCTGGTGGAAATCGAGGCGGATTTATTAGGCCGGAAAGCGACGAACAGAGCGGAATGGCTGGGTTTAAAGTCGAACGGGCAGATTTTCGAAGCAGAGCTCGATCGGCCGGCGGGGCAATCCCCCGGGCTTGTGATACGCGAAGGCAGCCATCTGCGGCTTGTGGGCATTTGCCTCGTCCAAGTGGGTGGCGAGTTCAATGATCCGAAATCTTTCCGGCTCCTGGTAAGGTCTGAGAAGGACGTCGTGGTGCTGCGGCGCCCTGCTTGGTGGACTATGCCGCGTTCGCTCTGGGTTCTGGCCTTGCTCGGCTCAGGCGTTTTGGCGGCGCTCTCATGGGTGATCATGCTGCGGCGGCGTGTGCGAGTGCAGACTACCCAGCTCCGGAATAACAACCGCGAACTGTCTGCCGCGCTTTCGTCCGCCGAACAAGCTAGAAAGATGGCCCAGGAGGCAAACAAACTCAAAAGCGAGTTCCTCGCCAACATGAGCCATGAGATCCGCACGCCGATGAATGCAATCCTGGGCATGACGGCTTTGGCCCAGGATACTTCGTGTGCAGAAGAGCGCAACGAGTACTTAGCAGACGTCATGACCGCCGCCGAATCATTATTAGCTCTGCTGAACGACATTCTGGATTTTTCAAAGATCGAAGCCGGCCGCATGGATCTATCGCCCATTCCTTTCTCTGTGCGGGCATGTCTGAACGACGCAGCGAACACGCTTGCGGTCAATGCTGAACGCAAAGGCCTGCCGATTATTGTCGAGGTTCCACCTGACGTTCCAGATATCGTTGTTGGAGATCCTGTGCGGCTCCGGCAGGTGTTACTGAATCTGCTAAACAACGCCGTGAAGTTCACGCAGGCAGGCTCGATTGAGATGGCCGCAAGCGTGTATGACTGGCACGAAGAGACGGTTACCCTTCACTTCGCGGTCCGCGATACCGGGGTCGGAATTCCGAGTAATAAAATCGAGGCTGTGTTTGAAGCCTTCCGGCAGGCGGACGAATCCATCGCGCGCAAATTCGGTGGAACAGGACTGGGCCTCACGATTTGTGCCCGCCTGGTAAATCTGATGAAGGGGCGTATCTGGGTCGAAAGTGAGGTCGGCGTGGGCAGCATTTTTCACTTCACGGCGATATTGCGCTGTGGAGCGGAACAGGCGGCCACTCGCAGTCCCGTGTTGTCTACCGTTTCTGAACCGCGAGCGTGACAAATCCGGGGACCGCTCCCTCGCGATCACGGCTCAGTATGGAGCCGCTCGTTATTTCGAACTGTTTGCTGAGCCGCGGCCGTGAGCAAGCAGTTGCCCGATTTTTTCAAATCCGCTCGATACTCACTTGTGAACGGAGATTTGCGACGCCTGCCGTGTAACGCGTGTCGGTGACGGAAAATGCCACGGCATCTTCCAGCCAGTCATGCCAGACGCCATTTGGATCGTGCGATGCAACCGTGAGGGTATACTCCTGCGGGCACAACTCGCAGCGGAATGCGAAATTGAGGCGCAGCGAATCCTGAGGTGAACAGGGGCCGAATTTCAGTTTCTCGAGCTCTGTATTGGTTCCGTATACGTTCAAACCAATACGAGTGCGAATTAGAATGCCAATGACCGGATCGGCCACACTGTGCTCAAATTTCACGGACACGCGAACAACGGCCGCTTCCCCGGTGCGAAAAACTCCAGTGGGTTTGCCATCCTCGCCGATGAGTTGCACGCCCAGAATCTGCGCACGGCCATCGCCGCGCCGCAGCCGGGGCGCGAGCGGAGCTTGAATGCTCTGCCCCCACGCGCGTATGCGCTTTGCGATATGGGAGCGGTACGCCTCCAGAGCGTCGGTGGGATCGCCCCGGCCGATGAGCCTGCCATTCTGTAGCCACCAGATCTCGTCCGCCAGCTCGAGCAGCAGCTCCTCATCGTGCGAGGTGAAGAGAATCGTAGCGCCCGAGCGCCGCAACCGGTCGAGCGCCATAATGGCACGGGCGCGAACCAGCCGATCGTGTAAAGCGAGGGCATGGTCGAGCACCAGCGTATCCACGGGAGCGAAGTTTAGTGCGTCCGTAGGACCGAGAAATCTGCGCCTCGTGCCCACCGCCACCGAGCCCGCGTGGGGCGGCTCGAGGCCTGCAGCGAGCCGCAACAGCGTACCCGTCCCTGCGCCATCCTCGCCAATGATGCCGATTGCCGCGCCGTCTGGCGCAATGACGTCCAGGGCATTCAGGGGCGGACAACTCACTTTTCGAAACTCAACGGGCATGCTTAGATAGCATAACTGTAAACGGTGCCCGATTAAGAAAATCCGAAGCGCTGCGGATGCCGGCCGATAATCATGACGGCGATTACTTTAGGCACGTACTCACGAGTTTCCGTGGGCACGGCGCGGATACGGTAAAGGTACCAGAAGTTCCGCTGCTTGATGGGATCATCCACTTTCCGTACCGCCATCTTTATCCTCGACGGTCCGAGATTATATGCGGCCAGCGCGAGCATTACGGAACTGCCGGAGCCGAAATCGAGGATCAGGCCGCGGATGTACTTCGCGGCAGCATGGGTAGCCTTGGCCGCGTTCAGGCGTTCATCCACGCCGCCGCCCACTTTGAGGCCTAACGCCCTGGCGGTGGCGGGCGTGAATTGCCACAGACCGGCGGCGCCCGCCGCACTGGTGCTGTGGGTGTTAAGCGCGCTCTCGACCAACGGAATGTACGCAAGGTCCGGCGGCAGATTGTCCTGCTCGAAAATACGGCGCATCAGCCCGATATCCTGTTGCGCCTCGCCGAGGGCGCGCTCCATGTGCGGCTTATCCGGTCCTTCGTATTGCCGGATAAATCGATAGACCTCGTCGCGAAACTCCGGCGGGATGCTGTACGTTTCGGCGCCGAATTCCCTCATCAGCGCATGGATTTCCTGCATCACGGTTTCTTCGTGCTCGAACGAAGCCGCGCGGTAGAGGAGATTGCTTTGCAGCGCGCGCGCCTCGCCCTCGTACCGGTTCAGGCGGGTAATGAGCTGGTCGGTCTCGGCGGAGTCTTGCGTGCCGCGCGCAATCATGGCTTCAATCTGCTGCATTTCGGCGTCAATCTGGCGCTTCTCTTGCTTCATCGCGCTAATTTTCAAGGAGCCATAGCTGCTAACGCTGAATAACGCAATCACAAGGACCGCGATTACCGCCTTGAATTTGCGGCTGGTGCGATGGAGCGCTGCGTTGAGCATCTCACGCATGATGATTACGGTGGAGTCGCCGATGCCGCTACGGCGCGACATCCGGGCACGCGTCACGGCTTGCGACAGTAAATCCTCATGCGAGCGGCTCATCACATCCGCGGACGCCTCTATTTCCGGCGCGGGCACGAGGCTCGGCGGACTGAGAGGTACGACCACCGTCTGATCCAATTCGACGGTAGGGGCATCCTCAACAACGAAGCTCAACTCAGGCCCGTCCGCGCCTAGCCGTATCACGTTCGACGGCTGGAGCGTGGTCTCGGTGACCCGCTGCCCATCGAGGTACGTGCCGTTGGTGCTATTGAGATCCCGGATGTGGTAAGTATCGCCGTCTTTGCGAATCTCCAGGTGGCGGGCCGAGACCATGGCGGCGTCGCCCAGGACGACGTCGTTCTCGGAGCTGCGGCCGACGCTGGTGATCTCGTCCCGAAGCAGGTGGCGCGTGCCCGCCAGCTGCCCGGATTGCTGAACCAGCCACGCTTTCAGATTCGTATTGACCACTCAAATCGCACTATAGCAAACCGAAAAGGAAGGCTTCCGTACTGCAGATCACTCATGCCGGCTGGCGGAGACGGATCCCACCGGCAAATTTTTGTATGCACTCCGGGCCCGCGGCACACGTCAAGTGTTAGCAAGCATGCTGAAAGTCGCGCTTGTTTTATTCTTACTCCTCCGGCTCGCCGGCGCCGCCACGATTCGGGGCGCCGTGGTAGAGCAAGCCACAGGCCGGCCGCTCGCGCACTCTCTGGTAACGGTGTCCGCGGTCGGGCCTGAACGGTCAACCGGCGGTTCGATAAGCACGCGCGCGAATTCGAGCGGCCTGTTCTTCTTTTCCGGGCTCCATCCCGGCGGCTATGTACTCACTGGCTCGCGCAAGGGCTTCGCCACACGCCGATACGGACAGAAGAACTGGAAAGCCGCCGGGACGCCGATTCTGCTTCCCGACGAGGATAGCACCTTCATCGTGGAGCTTCGCCTGCAACGTCTGGGCGCGATCACTGGCGCCGTCTGGGACGAGAACCAGGTCGGCCTACCCGATCAGGATGTGGCGGTTTACGACACTACCCGGCCGCCGAAATTTCTCACGAAAGTGCGAACCGACGACCGCGGAATTTATCGCATCGGAGAATTGGAACCGGGCCGCTATTACGTGCGAACGCGCGGTAGCCAGTTGGAGGAGGGTTCGGGGCCGCTTCCCACTTTTTTCAAGGACTCTCCAGGTGTCGAGCAGGCGAAGATGGTTGATGTAGACCTCGATCAACAGGCCATCGACGTTAATATGCAGCCGCCCGTGGGGAAACTGTTTCACATCACTGGATCGGCGCCGGTCCCACGGCAAGTCATGCAAGTGACTATTGATCTCGTGTCCGACATGGGAACCGTTTCCGGCTCAGTAGATGCATCGGGTCATTTCACTTTCGACCAGCTGTCACCTGGCACGTACGAATTGTCTGCAACAGCGATTGTCCCGCAAGCGCGCCTGATGCTGGCTGGATATCTCAAACTGGTCGTCGATCACGATCTGGAGGGAGTTTCCCTGCCGCTTGGGCCACTGCCGGAGCTGGAACTCGTGTTCGAGAACTCGCGCGGTCAGTATGTGCCGGCGAGATCGATGGAAGTGTGGGCGCGCCGGAAAGAACTCGCAGGCGAGGGGCCGGCCAAACGGCTTCGTCCGGATAATAACGAGTCCCTGGCACCTGGTCCATGGGAGATTTCGGTTGTTCCGCCGCGCGATAGTTACGTCACTTCCATCTCCGCCAGAGGCCGCTCGGATACGTCGCCGGCCGCTGTTAACGGGTGGAAAGAGTTTTCGCTGGCACCCGGCGATCGGTTGTTACTGAAGGCGGTGCTGTCCAGTTCGCTTGCTGCACTATCGGGGACTGTAACCCTCTCGCGAGATCAACCCGCTGCGGGGGCTCCGGTGTTTCTGCATCCTTTGGACCTGGAAGCGGGCGCCGGCTTCACGACGTTGAAAACCACTCGAACGGACCTCGCGGGCCACTACCGCTTCACGGCGCTGCCGCCGGGCCGATATCTTCTGCTCAGCTCTTTCGATTTCGAGCGGCCCAGCCAAGATGAACTCCAAGCAGCTCGCGCCGCGACCGCGTCGGTGAAGGAGGGCTCAGAAACGAATCAGGATCTGGAATTGTTTGTTAGTCCTCCTTGAGCTCGCGATTTAGGTTTTGTAGTGTGGGCTACGCCGGTTTATGGCGGAGACCCGCGGTTTTTTGATGAGTTGACGAAACTGCCGCAGGTCTTCCGCAACCCCGACGGCAGATCAGCAAATGCGCAGCATTGCGCGGCGAGGCGTTGCCTCGCCCGAGTACACTGAAGTCAGACCTGCGTGCTCGATAACCCGCTGCTGCCCCTCTGCGTGATCACCTGCTGCTTATCGTCCGCGTTTGGACAGGATGTACCTCCGCCAGCGGAACAAGCTACCGGCGAGGA